>JAEEGL013697541.1_pt1 | contig 11841 bp, 14 predicted proteins | sample 9134231 | NCBI WGS metagenome assembly JAEEGL01 (sample SAMN16246548, study PRJNA631951) | gut metagenome | biome: gut microbiome; feature: rumen; material: fiber-attached | host: Bos | place: Iran: Karaj | collected 2018-10 | reverse complement strand
GACGGATCGATGATGACAGGATAGACCCGTTCCGGATCATTCAGCCATTCCGGATCCGGGAGATAGGTGATCCGGAAGGATCCGTTCTCCAGTTCTTCGAAAACGACTTCGATCTCGTCTGAAAAAGCATCTTCACTGTCCCACATGACGGGAGCAGGAAGACGGTATATGAGTTCATTTGTGATTTCATCCAGGAGGAAAACGGTTCCCTGCTCACAGACGGCAGTGAGGCCTTCCAAAGATAAAATGAAAGAATAGGAATATTCCTGAGAGGAGGATTTCAGGATCAGGCTTTCTTTGACTGTCGTTCCGTAAAGCACATATTCGATATCCGTTTCCGGGAGGATGTCTGCATAGGAAACGGAAGAACGGATGGCGTCCAGCGTAGTGAGAACGTCCAAAGGATCTGCAGTCTCATCGAATTTGGTCTCCTGATTGCTGATCTTCCCAGATACACCGGAGCGAATGTCTGCAACAGCAAAAGAAACAGAATACTTGCCGTCGTTCAAAGAAAACAGTTCAGAATCAGAAGAAGTTTTGGACGGAAATGCATACTTCCCGTCCTTTGTAGTGATAAGTTCATCCTGCTGATACAGGCGATTGTCCATATCCTGCCAGTTGCCGGACTCGTCCTTTTCATGGATCCCGGTATTGTAGTGTGCCACATAGAACGACCCGTCCGTGAGGCGGAACGTCTTGGAGTCGACAGAACGATTCTCTGGGATCTCGATGATTTCTGCGGTGGAAGAGGAAACCGTTTCAGTGATAGTCTCCTCTGGTGCATTGCTACTGCCATTATCTACTGCCAATGCCGACAAAGGCAATGACACAAACAGGATAACCATGGACAGAAGAATGGTCATCAGTTTGATTGGAAACAAAGCCATCTGAGTCAGCTGACTATTCTCCAATCTGTGAGTCAAGGATCGTTTCTTCATTTTTCATCCTCCCGGTGATTATTACGCATTCGTTGCGTTTGTACTCACTGTATAGGATGATTCTTTTTTTGTCAACCGCCAGATCGTCCAAATGTGTCCTTCTGCGGTTTTTTGGGTCAAATTGAAGGACTAATTGAAAGAATTAGTCCTTGTAAAAAGTTCAAAAAGGGCTTGACAAATCTGATTCAGGCTTTCTCGAACTCCCCGTTGACCCATTTTTCGAGGCTTTTGATTTCGCGGGCAATAAATTCTGCCGTCTCGTCAAGACCTCCGAAATTCCTTTTCTCACTATGCAGCCATGAGTCGATCGCTCCCTTGATCCCGTATCGGATGAAGACAAACCGGTTCATTTGCATATGATCCAACTGACCTTCCGTCAGATGGGATTTCTCCGCCTGATAAAATTCTATGTTGCCTTCCATGTGCTGCAGGATCATTTTCCGGAAATTGGTAAAGAGTTCCGCCCAGGTCAATAAAAAGGTAACAACTTTCGCATCCACACGGCCGACGATCTTTCCGTTTTCAATCGTCCACAGCGAACCCCAGAAGTCACAGACCTTCTGGCACAGTTTGTCCACCATCTTCTTTTTACTGCCATACAGTTTGTAGAATATATCCTTTGAGCGGTGCGCTGCAGCAATGAGTTCCCTGGCATTGACCTTTTCGATCGAATTTTTCTCCAGAAAATCTTCCAAAGCACACATAAAAGCGATATCGGGGTCTTCAAAGTTGTAATAATTCTGGAGATCCTCTATCATTTTCTGTGTAATTAATACAGCATAATCATGCTTCATTCAGCATGTCCTCCCGCAAAAGCAAAATTGGCCATAGCCTATCCATCGAGCAAAAAGCCCTCGTTTATAGTGGCAACAAAGATACTATTTCCAATTCCTATTATAGAAAAAGGGGCTTTGCTTGTCAAGAAGCTATCCTTTTCGATCATCCAAGCCCCGCCACAACGGAAGAAATCCGGAATTGTACTATCCATAGTTCGTAACTATGCCCCTTGTAATTTGACCGCTATATGTTTATAATATATTTGTAGAAGTTTGCGGATGTTGTCCAAGGAGAGTGTACACATGGTTTTCGCTGACAGTCACACACATTCCTATCTGTCTTTTGACGGGGATGTTGCGTCAACTCCAGATGCCATGTGCCAAAAGGCCGTTTCACTGGGCCTTACGGATCTGGCCATTACGGATCATTTCGATACCAACGCCCGTGAAATGGGCTACGGGATCCCGGATGATCTCCGGATGGAGGAAGAGATCCTTTCCTGCAAAGACAAATACAAGAAAGATCTGCACGTCTCATACGGCATCGAACTGGGAGAGCCTTTTGAATATCCGGACAGAGCGAACGACTTGATGGCACGCCACAATTTCGACTTTGTGATCGGATCGATCCATAACCTCCCGGGGCTTCCGGATTTTGCCCTCATTCCTTTCGGCCATCCCGAATATACGGATGAAAAGATCCGTTCTCTGTTTGAGCAGACGATTGAAGAAATGATCCGTGTGATTGACTATCCGGGCATACACACTTTGGCCCATATCACGTATATGGAGAGATATCTCCGCACAGCAGGCAGGAAACTGGCAGCAAATGAGTTCAGAGAACAGATCGCGGATCTTTTCAAGGCGTTGATCACGAAAGGGATCGCGTTGGAATTGAATGTCAGTCCGCTGGCTCGCGGAGATGACTATACGATGCCGGATATTTCTCTCCTCAAACTGTATGCCGGTCTTGGAGGCGAACTCGTAACTGTGGGTTCGGATGCGCATAAACTGGAACAGATCGGCAAAGGCATCAAGGAAGGATACGCGCTCCTTGAAGCAACAGGCATCCGCTACGTCACGGTCTTCCGGGACGGAAAACCTCATTCATTTCATCTCTGACGGAAGGAAGTCATTATGGAAAAACAATTGGATTTGAGCAATTTCAGTTTGATCTATCCCGATCTCGCTTCCAAAAGAGATCATCTGTCCGGGGAAAAGCTTCCGGATATCGATATGTTCGATCTGGAAGAACTCGGTCTGCTGGAAGCATTCGATCTGAAAAACGGGAACCTGTCCGACTATTTCACGATGGATCCCGAGGTGATGAAATACCGCATGGAGACGTTCGACGACATGCTCCGCTGTCCCGAACTGACGACCATGCTCAACAAACTGATCCCGGTCCTGACCGATATCATGGAGTTGCGCAGACTGGAAGCAGACAGCGGCGACACGAACGACTATCTGTCGTCCATGACTGAAATCGAGCTCTATATCGCGGGCATTGAAGTTATGAATTCCGGCCTCAGTTCGGCCAGGCCGAACCTGAAAGGCCGCGCCTTTCTGAAACTCAGTGACGCCGTTCAGGAGCTGGCAGAGAGCGAATATTATGCCGAGCTCAACAAAAAACTCAATGAGCTCACGCAGCGTGTCCGGGAGATCAAATCGGTCACGATAGGCGTCAATTTGGATGCACAGCTTCGCCCGAAAGAGGCAGGCGTTCTCTCGATCAATCCCGAATCATTCAAATCCGGAGACGTGATCGAAAAGATCCTCAGAATGAATTTCAAGGACGATGAGTATACCTGCATCGCTTCCCTTGTCCCGTTCGGCCGCAAGCAGTCTGAAAACCAGAAGACCGCGCTGTCCCTGGCCTTCAATTCGGCGATCAACGAGGTCTACAAATCTTCCCTGCGCTCCTGGAAACGGATCGTGCAGACATATGTGCTCGAGAATACGGACTTCCTTCTGGACCTGATGCCGGAATTCGAGTTTCTGGTCCGGGGCACGGCCATGCTTCGCGAACTGCAGGCGCGGAACTGTCCCCTGATCGTTCCGGACATCCGTCCAATGGAAGAAAAAGCTTTCAATACGATAGGCTTGTACAATCCCTGCGTGGCTTTGAAAATCGAAGAGCAGATCGTTCCGAACGACATCGTCTTCGATGAGAATGCCGCCATTTACGTCCTGACGGGACCGAACCGAGGAGGCAAATCCGTGATCACATGCGCCATCGGCCTTTCCATGGCCATGATGCAACTGGGCATGTTCGTTCCCGCCGAAAAAGCATCCATCAGTCCTGCAGATGCCATCTATACGCATTTTCCGACTGGTGCAGATGATACGATCGACAAGGGACGCCTGGGCGAAGAGTGTGCCCGTCTGGATGAGATCTTCGACCGTGTCACGCCATATTCCCTGGTCCTGCTGGATGAATCGCTGTCTTCTACAGGTTCATATGAAGCCTCTTACATTGCTGCAGAAGTCCTTCAAGGTATGTCTCACATCGGCTGCCGCTGTCTCTTCTCCACCCATTTACATGAGTTGGCAGGAGAGATCGAACGGATCAACAAAGAAGCCGTTCAAACAGGCGGCGCACCGATCGACACGCTGGTCGCGGGTATTGAGTCTGGGCAGCGGTCCTTCAAGATCCGCCGTGCCAAACCTGACGGCAAGAGTTATGCTCGGGATATTGCTGAAAAATACGGATTGACATATGATAAGATCATAGAAAAAATCAAGATGAGAAAGTTGGATCAACATCATGGATAACTTATTGAAAATACTTGAAGACGACGCTACCCTGACTCCCGAACAGCTTGCGCGCATGCTGGATAAAGATATTGCTCAGATTCGTGAAGATATCAAGAATTACGAAAAAGAGGGCGTGATCGTAGGCTACAAGACACTGGTGGACTGGGATAAGACCGATCGGGAATACGTAACGGCTATGATCGAAGTCAAAACGACTCCACAGCGTGATGACGGCTTCGATAAAATCGCAGAACGCATTTACCAATATCCGGAAGTCAAAAGTCTCTATCTCATGTCCGGAGGTTATGATCTCTGCGTCATCATCGAAGGACGCACCATGAAGGAAGTTGCTTATTTTGTGGCCCAGAAGCTCGCAACAGTAGAACATGTCACCTCGACCGCCACACATTTCGTGCTTCGAAAATATAAGGACAAAGGCGTATTATACGGAATTCCTGAAATGGACGAGAGAGGAAACTGCAACTGATGTTGGACTATTCTAAACTATTGAATCCGACCGTTGCTTCCATGCCTCCCTCCGGGATCCGTAAGTTCTTCGATCTACTGGATCAGGTGGATGACGTTGTCGGATTGACAGTAGGTCAGCCTGATTTCGTCACGCCTTGGCATATCCGGGAAGAAGCCATCATGTCTCTTGAAAAAGGCAAGACTTACTACACCTCCAATGCTGGTCTGATGACGCTTCGTGAAGAGATCTGCCATTATCTAAAAAGGCGTTTCGACCTGACTTACGATCCGCTGAAGGAGACCGTCGTCACGGTCGGCGGGAGTGAAGCCATCAATATGGCGCTCCAGGCTATCATCGCACCGGGCGATGAAGTCATCATTCCGGAACCGTGTTTCGTCTGCTACGCGCCCATGACCGAAGTTTGCGGAGGCATTCCCGTACCTGTCGTCACGAAAAGCGAAGACAAGTTCAAGCTGAAGCCTGAAACGCTGAAAGCCGCGATCACAAAAAAGACGAAATGCCTGGTCCTAGCTTATCCAAACAATCCGACCGGCGCCATCATGACGAAAGAGGATCTGGAAGCCATTGCAGACGTGCTGAAAGGAACGGACATTCTGATTCTTTCCGATGAGATCTATGCCGAAATGACCTACGGACGCAGACACTGCTCGGTCGCTTCCCTTCCGGATATGCGCGAAAGAACCATTCTGGTCAGCGGCTTTTCAAAATCCTACGCCATGACGGGTTGGCGACTGGGTTACGTCTGTGCTCCGAAAGAACTTTGCAAAGCGATTTTGAAACTTCACCAGTATGCCATCATGTGTGCCCCGACTGCCTCCCAGTATGCAGGAATTGAGGCCTGCCGAAACGGAGACGAGGATATCGGCGAGATGATCGCGGAATATGACCGCAGAAGAAAATACATCCTTTCCGGTCTCCAGGATATCGGGATCCCCTGTTTTGAACCCGAAGGCGCATTCTATATCTTCCCTGATATCAGCCAATACGGCCTTTCCTCGGATGAGTTCTGCAACCGGTTGCTCTACGAAAGCAAATGTGCGATCGTACCCGGAACGGCATTCGGGAAATGCGGAGAAGGATTCGCCAGAATCTCCTATGCGTATTCCATCAAGCACATCACCCAAGCGCTGGAACGCATCGAAGATTTCGTCAAAAAACTGTAAAAAAAGACCCGAGGTCGTTGGGTAATCCCTGATCTCGGGTTTTTCTTATTTCAGATTCAAATGCAATTTGGGTTTCAGCTTGGTCACGTACATCCACGAGATTCTGGTCAAGAGGAGATCGTAGATGACGAAAATGCCTGCGAAAAGCACGCCAAGGAGGATAAATAACGGGTTTGAGCCATCTTCGATCTGAATCAAAAAGCGGAGGATCAGATACATTGCCGCGCCTGACAGGACGCATATCGCGCTTTTGATCGCGATCCGGATCGGTCTTTTGTGGATGTGGTATTCGATCAGATATTTGACGATCGGATAATAGCCATAGAGAAAGAAATAGCACCATCCTGCAAAATTGAATGGCATCAAAGCTAAAGCCAGGATACATCCTCCCGCGTACTGAGCCCATGTCCACCCCTGCACAGTCTCCAGGACCGAGATCTGCATCACGATGCCGGAGAGGGCCGCCATGGAGACATCTAGAACTTCCACGAATCCGCCCAGATAAAGCATCAGCACGCTCAGCGCGGTCATCAGGGCCGAAAAAGTGAGCCTGCGTATCGTCAACCGGTTATTTTGTCTTCGAGACGGAGCCATCAGCAACACCACCTGCAGAAACCGCACATCAAGGAAGAACATGCCAGGGATGCGCACAGCCCGGAAGTGCCTGTGCCCATGGAAGACTGAGACAGCCCTGCATTCAATTTGTCATACATCGTCCTGTATTCTTCGTTTTCTGGATCCATATCGCAAGCTCTTCTCAACTCATTGAGGGCGTCGATGTACCGGCCGAAACCGATATTGGCGCATCCTGCGAGAAAATGCCACTCGGCACCTCTGTCCTCAACGGGAACCTGAAACAAAAGTTGAAACGCCCCGTTAAAGTCGCGCCCGTTGATCATCATCCGGACCTGATTGTAAAGCGGAGCACGGTCTCCGGTATACCCGTTTTCATGAGTTCTGAAATCGCTCTCATCGGCCATTTTTCCTTCCCGGATATCCCTGATCTGGCGGTAAGCCTGATTGATCTCTTTCATTTTTTCTTCAGCGGATGCAGCCATATCCGTTCCGGCATAACGGTCCGGATGATACTTCTTCGCCAATTCATGATATGCTTTTTTGATCTCTTCATCCGACGCGTCTTTTGAAACGCCCAGAACGTCATAAGGATCTCTCATTCTTTTTCCCGCTTTCTACGATCGATTCCAGTTGTGCTTCCATTCCAAGGGTCAGAATATTTTTTAGTATGGAGCAATAATCTCTGTTGCCTGCATCTTCGATCAAATCCAAGGCCAGGATCACGGCAGAAGCTTCACCTGACATGCCGTGCCTGATTTCGTCCAGCTGAGCAGCTCCGATCGAATCGCTCTGATACAACACTTGATAAGGGTTATATGTTCCTTTTCTGACATCATCCGGAAAATCATCCAAAGCATCGAGCATATAGATCCATTTTCCCAGATGAAGGCCGACATTGTGCATGATCACCTCAGCCTGATCCGCCAGTCCAAAAGTAAAGAGAACGGATAAAGCCTCGCCGAATGCTTCGGCCGGAATATCTACGGATTCCAACCGCCCGCTTTCTGTTTTCATAAGAGCATCCATTCGTTCACGTAAAACAGGATACAGACCCGGATACATCCGAGATGCTTTTTTACATTTTCTGCTCATGTGGGCTCGAACCAGTCTGGCGCGCAAAGCCTTCCATCCCTTTTCATCCCGGATATCATCCTCTGCCTTCAGCAAGACCATCAGGATCATGGCGGCAGAGGTAAAGCGCAGCGATTCATTGTCCATCATGACCGAATCTCTGCGTGTGGGATGCGCCAGACAGCGTCTGGTCTGAAAACTCACTTCTTCCTTGGACTGGGCCAGTCGGCATATAGCCAGAAAAGTCATGTCATAACTCAGATAACTGCGGGAAAGGAGGCCGAAATGCTTGCCGCAGCTCCTGCATAGTCCGCAGTAGACCGAGCGGTATAAAGCAAGTTCTTTGACTTTTAATTCACTTTCCAGTATTCTGACATAACCGAACATGACAATGGGCCCCTTTTTTCTCTATTTTAATTGAAGTCCCCCGAAAAAGCAAGCCCTCCGGAGCGCGTTCAGACCATCTCAGACCGCATCATTCAGTGAATCATTCAAAGAATAAGTAGATGAAAAAGAAAAAAGCCTTGACTTTTTCGTGCCAAAGGAGTAAAATGTCGGATATTTCCAGAGTTCCTGTCATTTCGGCGGGTTTTTTATTTTTTTAGCAAAAGGGGGGGTGATCTGATGCAGGAATCCGCAAAAAAGGAATTGTTTGCCTCGATGAAAGTCGGGAAAGCCATTCGAAAACTGGCTGTACCTGCGGTGCTGAGTCAGATCATCCTGGTTGCTTACAATATGGCAGACGCCTTTTACATCGGGCTGACCGGCGAGGAAGAGCTGATCACTTCCATCGCCATCTGTATGCCTGCTTTCATGTTTCTGTCTGCCATCTCCAACCTGTTCGGTATCGGAGGAGGTTCCGGCATTTCCCGTTCGTTGGGAAAAGGCAAAGACCACCGGGCAGCCGGGCTGTCCTCTTTCGCTTTTTGGGCCTGCGCAGCCATCACGGCAGTTTATTGTTTGGCAACTCTGATCTGGGCAGATCCGTTTGTCAATCTGCTGGGCGGATCACATATCCGCGTCCATGAAGAAGCAAAAACATATCTCTTCCTGACCGTCACATGCTTCGGGATCTGCGCCGCCCTCAACACGTTGATGTCCCATCTGGTGAGATCCGAAGGAAACTCCCTGCAGGCAAGCATCGGGATCATGGTGGGCGGAGTACTGAACATTCTTCTGGATCCCCTCTTCATGTTTGTGATCCTGGAACCCGGGAAAGAAGTGCTCGGCGCTGCCATCGCCACTTCTCTCTCCAATCTGATCGCTCTCTTCTATTACTTCGTCTATCTGTTCATCGTTCGAAAAAAGACGGTTTTGACTTTTCTTCCGTCAAAAATCAAGATCAACCGGAAAGTTCTCAAGGAAGTGTTCATCTCCGGTCTTCCCGCTTGCCTGATGACCCTGTTCGAAAACGTTTCATTCATGATTCTGGACAATCTGATGTCCGCCAACGGCGTCATCCTGCAGGCCGGACTTGGAGTGGCCAAAAAGATCAATATGCTTTCGCACAGCATCGTGCGGGGCGTTTCTCAGGGCGTGCTCCCGCTGATCGCATATAATTATGCTTCCAAAAACTATAAGCGGATGCGTTCTGCATTCTTTCAAAGCGCCGCCTTGTCCGTCGGGATCGCTACGATCACGATGGTTCTCTATCTGATTTTCGGCCCGGGTTTGGTATCATGGTTTATTCAGGGAGAATCTCCCTCTATCCAGGAAGGTGCCGTCATCTTGCGCATTTTGTGTATCGGAGGTCCGTTTTCGGCTTTTGCCTATGCCGTCATCTCGCTGTTCCAAGCAACGAAGAGAGGGTTCAAGGCCTTGTGGCTTGCCATGTCCAGAAAAGGGATCATCGATATTCCTCTCATGTTTCTGCTACGTCTGTGGATCCCCACATACGGCATCGTATGGGCAACTCCGATTGCAGATATGGCCTGCTGTCTGATCGCTGTAATCCTGCTGGTTGTTTTTCTGAAATTCATCCGCCAAAAAGGAGATGCTCTGATCATTCAGGAATCACCCGACGTGCCGGAAGCATCCGGCGCCTAAACAGGACGGACCGTTATTTGAGTCTGCAATAAAAAAAGCAAGGGCAAGAGTCTCCTCCTGTCCTTGTTTGTTTTTTACTCGAAAATCGGTTCAAAATCCGAAGCATCGTGACCGCATAAAGGACACACGAAATCCGCCGGGAGTTCGCTTCCTTCATAAACATAACCGCAGATCTTGCATCTCCACCCGACGATCTTCTTCTCGACGGGTTTGTTTTGCGGTTTTGGTTTGAGTCTAGCCTGATAATCCGCATATGTCAGCGGAGCTTCGTCAGACAATCTTTCTGCTTCCTGCACTTCTGCGATGAACAACATGTGCGTACCCAGATCCAGACTTGAAACGACCTTGCAAGCCAGATAAGCGCATGAGGCCCAGTTCAAATACGGAAGTCCGTTCCCCGCTGTGGGCAGATCCAATCCGTCCAGTTTGTCAACGGTTCTTCCGGACTGCATGCCGAAATGACGGATCGTATCGAACGTACAGGTCACATCCAGTATGCTGAGTGTGAACTCGCCGCTCTCTTTGATCATTTCGCAAGTCAAATTGGAATTGAGGCATGTAATTGCGATCCGAACCGGATCCGACGCGACCTGCATGCAGGTGTTCGTGATGCAGGCATTGGTCTTTTCCCGGTTCTTGGCGGAAAGCAGAAAAACGCCGTAAGAAATATTGAATAATGCTTTGGGATCCATAATTCAATCAATAGTTTGTGGAACGAAGTTCAAAATAAGCCTGAGGATGTGCGCAGACAGGGCAAATCTCGGGGGCATTTGTCCCGACAACGATATGTCCGCAGTTCCTGCACTCCCACACTTTGACTTCACTCTTTTCAAATACTTTCTGAGTTTCAACGTTTTTGAGCAACGCGCGATAGCGCTCCTCATGATGCTTTTCGATCTGGCCGACTGCACGGAATTTCTCGGCGAGTTCCTTGAAGCCTTCTTTTTCGGCTGTTGCCGCGAACTCTTCGTACATATCCGTCCACTCGAAGTTTTCACCGTCTGCGGCCGCTTCCAGGTTTTCTGCAGTCGAACCGATGCCGTTCAGTTCCTTGAACCACATTTTGGCATGTTCTTTTTCATTGTCCGCTGTTGTCAGAAAGATGGCAGCGATCTGTTCAAAACCTTCTTTTTTAGCCTTGGAAGCAAAATATGTATATTTGTTTCTGGCCTGAGATTCACCGGCAAAAGCCGCCTGAAGATTCTTCTCCGTCTGTGTCCCGGCATAGGGATTCTTTTTGATTTCGCTCATGATCGATCCTTTCCCGGAAATTATGCTTCCGGCTCAATATTTTCTTTGCTTACGCCACATACCGGACATTCAAAATCTTCCGGCAGATCCTCGAATTTGGTGCCCGGCGCGATCCCGTTGTCCGGATCGCCCTTGGCTTCATCATATTCCCAACCGCAAACGTTGCAAACGTATTTCATTTGAAGTCACTCCTTCCTTTATTTTAGCAATGCTTCGATCTCGGACTTGGGTTTGTATCCGATCGAAGTCTTAACGATTTCACCGTTCTTCATCAATACGACGAAAGGAATGCTGTTGACCCTGAATTCATTGGCCAGCTCGCCTTCTTCATCCACATTGACTTTTCCGACTTTGATCTTCCCTTCATATTCTTCGGCTATCTCTGCAATGACCGGGCCGAGCATCCGGCAAGGTCCGCACCAGGTAGCCCAGAAATCCAGTAAAACGGGAATATCCGATTCAAGTACCTCTTTCTCGAAGTTGGCACTTGTAATGACCAATTCCGCCATGTTTTATTCCTCCTTGGATTTGTAGTAGAGCATGCAGTGGCAAAAGCCTTCGAAGTCCGGATCTTTGATCTGGTCTCTGAATTCTTTGCACATGCATTTTGTGTCAGGGGTCCGCTCCCGTCGGCAGGGGCAGTATCCGCCTGTCTGCTTCAAACCGTCTTTCACGATTTTGACGACTTCTTCATCCGGATTCAATGTGATTTTCATAAAAATCACGCTTTCCACAGACTATGCAGATTGCAATAAGCATATACTGCAATCACT
>JAEEGL013518972.1_pt1 | contig 11841 bp, 10 predicted proteins | sample 9134231 | NCBI WGS metagenome assembly JAEEGL01 (sample SAMN16246548, study PRJNA631951) | gut metagenome | biome: gut microbiome; feature: rumen; material: fiber-attached | host: Bos | place: Iran: Karaj | collected 2018-10 | reverse complement strand
TTAATGTTGTCTCTAAAGGGTTTACATAGGGTTTTATTTTTGCTATTTTACATTAGTTGAATCTTTGATTTTTTTGCCAGTTGGCATGGTTAAAGATTTTGTTTTGGAAGCAAGTAGCTATGTCAGGCCTTCTGATAAATGATATGCGGATATGGTAATGCAGATTGTTGCAACTGCAAACAGCGAGCTGGTCGCTGCGATGAAGGGAGAAGATAAGTAATGTCAGATAAGAAAGAGAAACTTGAATACGAAGGATACACTGGCACAGTAAATTATGATGCTAAGTGTGATTACTACACTGGCGAGGTTGAGATTGACGGCCGCCTGTACACCTACGAAGGGGACACCTTTGAGGAATTGCAGGAAGATTTCGAAGATATAATTGATTCCATAATTGCGTTTGATGAGATGGAAGACGAGGAAGAGTAAGCACAGAAATTCTGCGTCTATACAAACGCAATATAGTTAATTCATTAATCTTTTCTTAATGTTGTCTCTAAAGGGTTTACATAGGGTTTTATTTTTGCTATTTTACATTAGTTGAATCTTTGATTCTTTTGCCAGTTCATGGCAGACGCTGATGCATTTCGGCAATCGGCGATATTCCGCGCGGGAAGTAGTTCTTTTACATTGTAGACCTAAAAAGGAGATGATATACTTTAGATGTGTGAAGAAAAAAATAATAATGATAAGGTGAATCTTGACTGGCATTCAGCCTTTGAAGGCGGGTTGAGACTATGCCTTAGAAAATATGAGTCGGTTCTTTCGATTACGAGGGAACATTCTTTGTCCAGGCAGCCACTTCGAATTGATTTTCTGGTTGTAAAAAAGATTAAGGATGTCGCTATCGGAACTGACATTGGCAAGCTGTTTTTAAATCACAATATTATTGAATACAAGAATCCTGACGATAACCTGGATATTGATGTGTTGTGGAAGGTGATTGGCTATGCTGGGATTTACAAGAGTCTAGGTAAGACTGTAAATGAGATTCCAGCTGGCGAGATGACTATTTCAATATTCAGGATGCGCAAGCCCCGAGATCTTTTTAGTGCGCTTGTGGCTGAAGGTTATAGTATTTCGCGAGAGGCAGCAGGGATTTACAGGATATGTGGTGTAGTCAGCATTCCGGTATATATTGTGGTTATGAAGGAATTGGCTGATAAAGAGCTTAATACGCTCAGGATTATAACGAGTAAAGCAGATGCTGGCATGGTTAAAGATTTCGTTTTGGAAGCAAGTAGCTATGTCAGGCCTTCTGATAAACGATATGCGGATATGGTAATGCAGATTGTTGCAACTGCAAACAGCGAGCTGGTCGCTGCGATGAAGGGAGATGAGAATATGTGCGAGGCACTTAGAGAAATAATGGCTGATGAGCTTAGTGAGGCCGAGAGGAAAGGGGAAATTAGAGGCGAGATAAAATCTCTTGTTGAAAAGGTTACAAGGAAATTGGCTAAGGGCAAGACATTGGAGGCTATTGCCGATGAACTTGAGGAAGATGTAGAGAAGATTCGTCCTATAGTTGCGCTTGCCAGCAAATATGCCCCAGACTATGATATTGATGCAATCTATAATGCACTTAAGGGAGAGGATAAGTAAGATTGAATAAATAAGCCCTCCGCATCCTGGCTGATGAGCCAGAGTGCGGAGGGCATTTTTATGTGGCAGAAATTATATAGCTTTATATAGGTTTATATAGTCATCAGTCTTTAACTTCAATTCTTGCAGCTTCTTCTTTTTCAGGAATGGCTTCCTTTTTAGGGATGTTGACTGTGAGGACGCCGTTTCTGTACTGGGCGATGATGTCCTCAGGTTTGAGGTTCTCAACGCGGAAGGATCTCTGGTAGGAGGAAGTTCTGCGCTCGCGGCGGATGTACTTGCCGTCTTCATCTTTCTCATCCTTGTTCTCACTGTGCTGTGCGGAAATTGTGAGGATATCGTTCTTGAGGTCAATCTTGATGTCTTCCTTGTTAAATCCAGGAAGGTCAGCCTCCAGCTGGTAGGAATCCTCTTTCTCAATAACATCGGTTCTCATGAGGCTTGCACCAGCAAATCCGTTTCTGTCAGAAAGAGCTGTGTTCTGGTGATTTCTAGCGGTTCTGTCATTCTGGCAGGCACCATCTCTGCAGGTTCCGTTCTCTGTCCAGTTCCAGAATCCTCTGTTAAAGAAATCATCCATCTCATCGAAAATATCATTATTACTCCAAAGCATAGGCATTAACATATAAATCACGCTCCTTTTTCTATAAATATTTGTTGTAGTGGTTTTGTGAATATTAGGTGTCGGCAGCTTAGTTCTGGCGATAAATATCTTTTGCTAAATGTAATTAGCACTCACCAGAGAGGACTGCTAACAATTTGTACAAGTATGTTATAGAACAAGTGTAACAAGATGTCAACAGTTCTTTTACCAGATAAAAATAAAATAATTATAAATTGCGCTTAAAATCAGGAAATTGCTGGGCTTGACGGCTAATATAAAGGAGTATAAAATTATGATAGTAGTATAAAGAAATATAAATAAGTATAAAGGAATATAGTGAATATAAAGTAGGAGGTCATTTGCAAAATGGGCAATCCTTTTTCTTTATCTTTCGGCAAGAAACCGGGAGAGTATATATCCAGAATTACGCAGACTAATGAGGTTTTAGAGACTTTTCGGGACGATGAACCTTCTAATCAGGTTTACATGGTCACTGGGGCTAGAGGAACTGGCAAGACTGTCATGATGACTAGCATTGCAGAGGAATTGAGGCGCGATAAGAGGTGGATTGTCGTTGAACTTAATCCTGAGCGTGATATGTTGCAGAAGCTGGCAGCAGATCTGTATGCAATTCCGGAGATGCATGCTCTTTTTATCAAGGCTAAACTCGATTTTTCTGCGCTTGGGCTTGGGGTATCTATAGAGAATGCGGCGCCGGTTACTGATATAGAGGTAGCGCTGGATAAGATGCTGTCTCATGTGCAGAAGGCTGGCAAGAGGCTTCTTATCACAGTGGATGAGGTGACGAATTCTTCCAATATCAAGATTTTTTCCGCTGCTTTTCAGATCTTCTTGAGAAAAGATTATCCGGTATTCCTCATAATGACTGGATTATACGAGAATATCTATGATTTGCAGAATGAGAAGTCACTTACATTTTTGTATAGAGCGCCCAAGGTTAATCTTGAGCCGTTAAATTATACGGCTATAGTTGCAAGATATAAGGGGGTTTTTGACATCTCGCAGGACAAGGCTGAGGAAATGGCCAAGCTTACTAAGGGTTACTCATATGCTTTTCAGGTATTGGGATATCTGGTCTGGCAGAACAGGGACAAGGAACTTCAGGACATTATTCCGGAGTATGATCAGTACTTGGAAGAGTATGTATATGCCAAGATTTGGGATGAATTATCTGAGAAAGACAGATCAGTGGTAAAAGAGATGTGTCTTTCAGGCCATACAAATGTCACGGAAATTCGAAATGCACTAGGGATGACCACGCCAGAATTTTCTGTGTACAGAGACAGGCTTAAGAGAAAAGGGCTGATAAATGCAAACCAGAGGGGTTATATTTTCTTGATTCTCCCAAGGCTGGAAGCGTTTGTTAAGATGAGAACCTGATCAGGAAAATGAAAGCATGAGTTTTTTTGTGTAATAAGGATATGTTGTTTTATAATGAAAAAGGTTTTTGTGCTTCAATAATATGAGTTGCGGATTATTGGATTGTATTAAAAGTAATTTAGAGTTGTGAGTTGGTGAGGAGAAGTTAAGTATGGAGGAAATATTGAATATCTTTTTTAAATATATACTGCCCTTTGTGGTGGCTTGGATTTTGAACCTTATAATGGGGAAGGTTTTCAGCAAGGAGCGTCTTCGCGGTAAGCTCCACCTGATCTTTTTAAAGGGCATTATTATGGCCTTCTTCTGGGCTGTGGCAGCTCTTTTTGCTCTGAGCGGGATTCCGGCCTTTTCCAAGACCTGGGAGACGGCGCTTGCTTCCTCTGGAATTGTTGCGGTTGTAATAGGTCTTGCGGCCCAGTCAACTCTTAGTAACGTGTTTGCAGGGATTGCGCTGTCGGCGTCAAGGTCAAGGCCTTTCGACATTGGGGACAGGGTAGCCATTGATTCAATAGACCCTGGATTTGTTGAGGATATCACCCTTCGTCACACAGTGATTAAGACCTATCAGAATGAGCGCATTTACGTGCCTAATTCTACTGTTGGAAGTGCTACTATCATCAATTACACCCAGGACCGCTCTTACTCTTTTCCTATAACTGTGTCTGTTGCCTATGGCACGGATATTTACAGGGCTATGGATATTATGGCGGATGTTATTGAGCAGCACCCTAATCACTTTGGCGCAAGGCCAACTGTCTTGTGCAAGGAGGCTGGAGAGAGCGGAATAACGCTGCGAGTTCTGGTGGAGACCAGGGACTTTAGGGATAACCCAAGGACCTGCTCTGACTGCCTTATCGAGATTATGAAGCGCTTCAAGGCAGAAGGCATCGAGATTCCATACAACAAGCTTGTGGTTTTGCAGGGAAATGAGTAAGGCTTTTGCAAATTCGCTATAAAGTTGTGATTGTGTTATACTAAAGCGCAGCTTATGATGCGAAGTGGGAATTTAGATGGAAGATAAGAATATGGAAAATAATTCTCAGATGAATAATTCACAGGCTGGCGTTTGCGAGCCAATCAGGGTCCTTCACGTCTTTGGGCGCGTGGGGCTTGGCGGTGCTGAGAGCCGTATAATGGATTTATATAGGAATATAGACAGGGACAAGATCCAGTTTGATTTTCTGGTTCATTATTCTGCGAAAAAGACTGGGAAAATGGCCCCAACTTCAGATGAACTTTTAGCTGTAAGAGAGCCTGATTATTACGATGAAGCGATCAGGGAGCTTGGGGGAAATATATACGTTTTACCCCGCTTTGAGGGCAAGAACTTTTTTGCTTATAAAAAGGCTATTAGTAATTTCTTTTCCGAAAACAGAGGAAAGTGGCAGGTTGTCCATGGACACATGACCAGCACTGCAGCTTTGTACCTGCCAGTTGCCAGAAAAAAGGGTGGAGCAGCCGTAACTATTGCCCACTCCAGAAATGCAGGCACTGAGCCAGGGCTTAAGGGAATTGCAACTAAGATCCTGCGAATTCCGCTAAAACGCCTGGGAACTGCAGATCACTATTTTACCTGCTCTGAAAAGGCCGGTAGAGCAGTGTTTGGCGACAAGCTCTTTGACCAGGGATTTGTCAGGACTATCCCCAACGCAATTGACGTAAAAAAGTTTGCTTATGACGCTGATATCAGGAACAAGATCCGGGCAGAGCTTGGCGTTTCAGAAGACGAAATAGTGATAGGTCACGTCGGAAGATTTGATTACCAGAAGAACCACGAGTATCTGATAAGGATATTTGATCAGGTCCTTAAACTGGCCAAAGAGAAGATGCCAGACAGGAAGCTTTTGCTGATAATGCTAGGCCAGGGATCACTTATGGACACTGTGAAAGCTCAGGTAAATGAACTTGGAATCCAGGACAGAGTCAGGTTCCTGGGCCTTAAGGGAAATTCCAGCGACTATTACAGGGCCATGGACTACTTCTTATTCCCGTCATTTTTTGAGGGACTTCCTGGAACTGTTGTGGAGGCACAGGCGGCAGGGCTTAAGTGCCTTATCTCTGATACCATCACAACTGAAGTTGACATAACAGAGCTTGTAAGCCGCATGGATATTAGAAGAGACCCCTCGGAATGGGCTGAGAAGATACTTGAAGATCTGGGCCATTTGCCAGACAGACAGGCAGAGACTCCAAGATTTGAGCAGGAACTTGCAGATGCCGGATTTGATGCGCAGACTCAGGCTCGGGCAATTAGCTATTTCTACGAACATGGGAGTTTTAAGGATTAATGAAAAAAAATCTTATGATCATTGTTCCGACCCTTCATCAGGGCGGATATGAGAGAGTTGCTGCTATTACAGCCAAGCTCATGCAGGATTTCTTTAACGTTACCCTGCTGATTTTTGATGACAAAAATGCCAACTACGACGTTTCAGGCGTTGATGTAGTAAACATCAATCTTCCAAGTCAGAAGGGCAAGCTTAATAAGGCCCTTACATTAGCAAAAAGAGCTAACAAGATCAGAAAGATCAAGAAGGAAAGAAATATAGATATTGCCTATAGTTTTGGAGCCACAGCAAATCTCTCCAATTCTTTATCCAAGGCTGGAGAGAAGCTTGTTACAGGCCTTAGATGCTACACAGACATGGAGGCTCCAAGGCATATACGATTATTTGTTAAAAAGTCAGACCTTATTCTGTCCTGCTCAAGAGAGATAATGGCAATACTTGAAAAGGATTATAATTTTAATAAGACTGAATTTATCTATAATCCTACGGATATTGAGACTATTGATGCCCTGGGACAGGAAGAAATACAGGATTTCCCTTTTGAAAAGGGCACCAGAGTTATTTCCTGCATGGCTAGGGACAATTACATCAAGGGAATATGGCATCTGATCAAGGCTTTTTACCTTGAATCCCAAAAGCACAGCGACCTAAGACTCATGATCCTTGGAAGGGGAGAATACAAATCCTACAAGGAACTGGTGAGAAAGCTTGGTATTGAGGATAAAGTCTGCTTTGTAGGTGTTAGAAAGAACCCTTTTGCCTATGTTGCAAAGAGCGACCTTTACGTGCTTGCATCTAACCATGAAGGCTTTCCTAATGCTCTTTTAGAGGGAATGGCCCTTGGCAAGCCTGTTGTTGCGGCAGACTGCAAGACAGGACCCAGGGAGATAGTTCTTTCTGAGGATGAGCTGGAAGACCTTTTGAAAAAGGGTACAAAGAGAGAACTCATGCCTGACTTTATAGAAGGTGCCTACGGTATACTTGTAAGGGACATGAGTCCTGTGGAGGATACTGATGAGAAGCATATCACCTCCGATGACGTAGCGCTGGCCCATGCCATAGAAGCTATGTTGTCTTCAAAAGATAAGATGCAGCATTACAGCGATGTGGCGAGAGGAAGGGCCTGTGTTTATACGCCTGACAAGTATGCGCAGGATTTGCAGAAGATATTAAATAAGCTTGTTTGATGGTCAAAGCGTGTTTAAGGAGTAGTACCGTGAAAAGAATTGCATTTCACTTAAATTGCCTGGCAAGAGGCGGAGCAGAGAGAGTAGTAACCAATCTTGCAAATCAATTTGCTAAAGAGGGCTATGAGGTGTTCATAGCCACAGAATGGCAGGAAGAAGACGAATACCAGATAGACGACGCAGTTACGAGGGTCCATGTGGGGCTTAGAGACGAAGACCAGAACAAAGGAAGAGTAACTAAGTTTTTACTTAGGATCAAATATCTGAAACAGTTCGTAAGAGAGTACAAGCCTGACGTTCTCATAGCCTTTGCCAAAAGAGCTAACTACAGAGCCCTCATGGCTGCTGGCAATATGAAAATCCCAGTAGTCATATCAATCAGAACAGATCCAAAGGGCCACTATGACTCTTTTACCGACAAGATCCAGAACAAGTGGCTATTCCCTAAGGCTGCGGGCTGCGTGTTCCAGACAAAGGGCCAGAAGGACTTCTTTAAACCACTTCTTCAGGACAATTCAAGGGTCATCTTAAATCCTATAAATCCCAAGTACATTGGGGTAGAAGCGCCCGCGGAACGTGAAAAGAGTGTTGTGCATCACGCAAGACTTGTGGACTTTAAAAACCAGCCTATGCTTGTGAGAGCTTTTTTACGGGTTCATGAAAAGCACCCGGATTACGTGCTTAAGATGTATGGCGACGATTCCCACGATGGAACCAGGGAGATCCTTGAGAAGATAATTACTGATAACCACGCAGAGGACTACGTTTTCATAATGGGTGGCAGTGATAGTCTGGAAAAAGAGCTGCCTAAGGGCAGTGTGTATGCTTTTTCATCCGATTGGGAGGGCATGCCGAATTCTCTTTTGGAGGCCATGGCACTTGGAATGCCTATTGTTGCGACGGATTGCCCATGTGGCGGCCCTGCAACAGTTATGACTAATGAAGTTGACGGACTGCTGATCCCAGTCAAGGATGAGGATGCGCTTGTTGCAGGCCTTAACAGACTTATAGAGGATAGAGAGCTTGCCGAGAGGCTTGGAAATAATGCAAGAAAGATTGCTGACATTGGCAACAGCAAGGCGGTGTTTGCCCAGTGGAAGGACTTTCTTGAAAGTGTAATGTAGAACTGCGAGAGTATCGAAGATATATTATTGACTAGAAAAATTTGAGCCTGGAGACTTACTAGATGTGCGGTATTTGTGGATATATATCCAAAAATAGAATTACAACGGACCAGCTTCGCGCCATGAACGATACTATGTATCACAGAGGCCCGGACGACAGCGGCGTTGAAGTGTACGATTATGGCGGAGACTACTGTATAGGCCTTGCCCAGAGAAGACTTTCAATTCTTGACCTGTCACCACTAGGTCATCAGCCCATGCATTCGCAAAATGATGATATCGTGGTGGTTTTTAACGGCGAGATTTATAACTTCCTTGAGTTAAAAGAGATAATAAAGGACTATCCATTTAAGACGAGTTGCGATACAGAGGTCATAATCGCTGCATACCTGAAATGGGGCGAAGACTTTGCAAGTCACATTCATGGAATGTTTGCCATAGCTCTTTTTGATAAGAGAAATGGAAATGTGTATCTTGTAAGAGACAGGATTGGCAAGAAGCCTTTATATTACTGGCTTGACGGAGAGAATATCGTATTTGCTTCAGAGCTTAAGCCTATTGTAAAGTGCCCTGGATTTGTGCCTGAGATTAGGAAGGATGTTATCCCGAGATATCTTCATCATCAATATATCAAAGCTCCGGATACGATTTATCAAAATGTATATAAGCTTGAGTCAGGATGTCTTTTGAAGTTCAACCTAGGAAAAATAGAGATAAAGAGATACTGGAGCGTCAAGGAAGCTTATCACAATGGGGCTTCTAACCCTGTAAAGAGCTACGAAGAGGCAAAGAGCGGGTTAAAAGAGAGGCTTAACAAGGCGGTTGCAGATAGGATGATCGCGGATGTGCCTCTGGGAGCGTTTCTTAGCGGCGGTTATGATTCATCCCTTGTGTCGGCTATAGCCCAGTCCCATAGCGATACGCCCATCAAGACTTTCTGTATCGGCTTTGATGACCCCAAGTACAACGAAGCTCAGTATGCAAAAGAAATTGCGCAGCATCTTGGAACTAACCACACAGAGCTGTATATCAGTGAAAGAGACATGTTTGACATGGTGGATAGTATTCCAAAATACTACGATGAGCCATTTGCAGACAGCTCGCAGATACCTACAATGCTGGTATCCAAGCTTGCTAAAAAGCAGGTGACTGTTGCTCTTTCGGGCGATGGCGGAGATGAGTTTTTCTGCGGATATAATGTATATGATAGTGTGGCTACTGCCGAGAAAATAGATGCTCTTGGAGCGCTTACTTATGGAGCTTGCCAGATTCCTGTAGTTGGAGGAGCCCTGTGGAAAAAGCTGCCCTTTAAGGTGAGAGTAGTAGCGGGAAACAGAAATCCGGAAACCAAGGTGCAGCTTGCATCTGAGGGGTATCTGAAGGCTGCTATGTCTTTTTTACCAAAAGAGGACAGAGAAAAGGCTATGATGATAAAGTATCCGATAGAATCAGAGTATGGCGTGAATGACTGGCAGGTCAGACGTATGTTGCTGGATATGGATACTTACCTGACTGATGACATTATGGTCAAGATGGACAGGGCTTCTATGAAGTACTCACTTGAGGCCAGATGTCCGATCCTTGACACAGCTGTAATGGAGTATTCATACAGGATTCCGCACAAATACAAGTATTTCAAGGGCGATAAGAAGCATATCCTCAAGGATATTGCCTATGACTATATTCCAAAAGAACTTCTGGACAGGCCCAAGAAGGGCTTTGGCGTGCCGCTTGATGCCTGGATGAGAGGGCCTCTCAAGGGTAAGCTTGTGGATTATAGCAGCAAGGAATACCTGACAAGGCAGGGAATCTTTGATCCTGAATATGTAAATAAGTTTTTGAGTGCTTATCTTCAGACAGGTGATGCCGGGGCAGCCACAGGCAAGAACTATTCCAAGATTGCCTGGTCTTTCTACGTGTTCCAGCAGTGGTATGAACACTACCTGCTGTAAAAATGAATAAGAAAATGGGGGAATTTATAAAATGGGGAAATTGTACTTCAGATATGGAGCTATGGGAAGCTCTAAGACTGCCAATGCACTGATGGTGCGCTACAACTATTTTGAAAAGGGTCAGAACGCCATCATTTTAAAACCTGCCACAGAGAATCGTGACGGCGAGAAGACTGTGAAGTCCAGAATGGGACTGTCCGCAGAGTGCACCTTTGTGGAGGAGTTTCTTGAAACTGTGGAAAAAGAGTGGCTTACAGGCAAGTCAGATTCCTGGAAAGAGCTTGACTGCGTTATTGTGGATGAGGCCCAGTTCCTGACAGAGGAGCAGGTTGATATGTTGGCTCTTGTTGTGGATAAATATGATCTGCCAGTTATCTGCTATGGCCTTAGAACTGACTTTACAAGCCACTTGTTCAGCGGCTCCAAGCGTCTTATGGAGATTGCCAACTATATCGAGGAAGTTCCAACTGTGTGCTGGTGCGGAAGACGAGCTCACTTTAACGCCCGTGTCTCAAACGGCAAGATAGTAAGAAGCGGAGAGCAGATCATGATGGGCGGCAATGAGTCCTACGTTTCCGTCTGCAGAAGACACTTCCTCTCCGGGGAAGTCAGCGGCCCAAGAGAGAGGGACGTGGAAGAGTAAGGTAGGCTTCTTGAATTATAATATGGCGCGAGTCTAATTGTTGGCTCCTCGCTACTTTTTATATGCAAATCAATATTATCTTAATTTGTATATAAAGGGTGGTGAGGAGCCATTTTTATTGGCTATGCGAAGGGCTTATATGCAAATCTACAATATTCTGACTTGCATATAAAGAGTTCTGAAGAGCCAAGATTCCAGGCTTACACGAAACTGGTATATAAGTAGGATTTCGTGTAAGTTGTCTGGAACTATGACTTATATGAAAATGCGGCTTGTGTGTATTTCGTGTAAGGCTAGGAGTATTAGGCTATGCGAAGGGCTTATATGCAAATCTACATTATTCTGACTTGCATATAAAGTATTCTGAAGAGCCAGGATTCCAGGCTTACACGAAACAAGACTATAAGTAGGATTTCGTGTAAGATGTTTGGAACTGTGACTTATATGAAAATACGGCCGGTGTGTATTTCATGTAAGGCTAGGAGTGTTAGGCTATGCGAAGGACTTATATGCAAATCTAAGATACCTTAACTTGCATATAAAGAGTTCTGAAGAGCCAAGGCTCCAGGCTTACACGAAACAAGTCTATAAGTGGGATTTCGTGTAAGTGGTCTGGAGCTATGACTTGCATAATAATTTGATTTTAAGACAGAATATTTTGAAAATTTAGTCTTTTTATTTTGGACTTGAGTTTATGGTGGGATATGTCGATATCTAAGTTGACATGATTGAAATTGATATGTATTCGCAGACTAGTGCATTTGTGAATACCCCACCAGCAATCAATATTGATCACATAGCTATGGAAAGCGTGAACCTTCATGGAAGATTAATCTTCATGGAGGTCTTTTTGTGTAGAGCACTTGCCGAGGTATTATCGAGGCTAGTGCGAACCACTGGTAGCCACTTGGCGAGGTACTATCGAGCCTAGTGGAGTATCCAGTTACCTTGGTATCATGGTGTAGAGCAAAAGACTTCCAATATTTTAGGAGGTAGCATGAAGATTGCACAGAGCAATGTGAATCTGGTCTCTAGTAACC
>JAEEGL011224246.1_pt1 | contig 11841 bp, 9 predicted proteins | sample 9134231 | NCBI WGS metagenome assembly JAEEGL01 (sample SAMN16246548, study PRJNA631951) | gut metagenome | biome: gut microbiome; feature: rumen; material: fiber-attached | host: Bos | place: Iran: Karaj | collected 2018-10 | reverse complement strand
GGGTGTCGCTCAGGATGCGGAACGCGATGAAGGGCACCTGGCAGAGGTGGCAGACCTGCGCAAGGGCGGCGGATTCCATCTCGACCGCGAGCGCCTCCGGGAATCGGGTCTTGATTGCGGCGAGCTGTCCCTTCGAGGAAACGAACTGGTCGCCGCTCGCGATGAGTCCGCCGCGAGTTGCCACGCCCTCCGCCCGGATGGCGAGGGCGCGGGCGAGTAGCGCGGGGTCCGCCGCGTAGCGCGCGGGAAGCCCCTGGATCTGGCCCGGCTCGTTTCCGGGGCCGCAGTCGGCGTCGTGGTAGACGACCTCCGCGCCGACGACGACATCCATGACGTGAAGCGAGGCGTCGAGTCCGCCTGCGACGCCCGTGCTGACGAGGCAGTCGGGACGAAAGGCGCGGATCAGCTCGAGGGCGCCGACGGCGGCGTTCACCTTGCCGATGCCCGTCTCCGAAAGCGCGACTTCGCTTTTGCCGATGCGCCCGACCTGGAAGACGCGCGGGACGCGCGGCGACCCCGTCGGCGAGAGCGGCCCGGACGACGGGCAGACGGCGGCGGCCCCCGCCGGCGAGAGTTCGCGGCGGTCTTCGAGGAGGGCCTCGATCCGGGCCCGCTCGGAGCCCATGGCGGTGAGGATGCCGATTTTCATGCCTTCCATTATAGCACAGCCGGGCGCGGGCCTCCGCCCGGACGCCCCTGGACGCCCCCGGCCATGCTAGTGTGGTGGAACCTAAATAAGTAGTCCAAGGCGGAGCCACGGACGCATCAGGCGAGGCGCCGGCGTGAAGGCGTAATAATTACGTCAAGCGCCGGCAACGATGCATCATGCGCCCGTGGCCCGCATGGGAAAGGTATTTAGGTTCCGCCACACTAGGGCGCGAAGACTGCGAAATATTCGTAAGCCCCGGATGCGGCGGCTTTGTGAAAGTGCGAACCCTGCCACGAGAAAAGCGATAAAAATGCAATCCAAAAGGGCCGTTGTCGGCCCTTTTGGAATTTCGGCTGCGCAGAAAAGCTTCTTGAAAAAGACTCTTGAAATTTTGGGAAAATGCCATGGCACTTGCATCGAAAGCAAGGCAAATGGGGTCATAAAGTATTCTTGTTCCCCACTAAAGATCTTTCCACAGCAGGAAAGGCCTCATTGTATTCCTGTCAACAGGCGCAAGACGATGAAAGAGGGAGGGATTCTATGAAAGCGGCAGCCCTTGTACGGCGTCCTTGTAGAAAGTCTCAATCATCCCTGCCCTTGCAAGTGACCACTCGTCTGTTTTTGAGGTATTTTTTCAAATCTTTTCGCGAATTCAGGCAGCCCGCCAATATTGTACTTCTCAACCTCACGTTGGAGTCTATTGAAATGCCTGGCATATGCGGGGCCGCATGCGTGGAGGCACAGGGACTCCTTGATTATGCCGACTCGCTTGTGGATCCGTTTGAAGTATGATTGTAGCAGAGCGTCTTCCGGAAGTTTCATCGAAATATTGAAAAATGTGAAAATGGGCAGAAGAAGCAAGCAGTGAATGCGTCTGAATATCGCACACCAACCTCCGGCCGGTCCTTCCTCGACGATTTTTTCATCGCGTACATCGTCAGTATAAAGGTCTTTTGATGGTTTTGCGCCGTTCGTCATGTCATCTTGGATCACATTAAGGCTTAAATAACCGTAGTCGTGAAATGTGTTAAGATAGTCAATCATTTTAGCGTCGAAAGATAGAGGGAATTGAATAACGTCATCATCGACTTCAATGATGTATTTGCCTCTCGCCATGCTGAAGAGCCGCTTGTATACGTTTAGCCCAAGATTGGTTCGATTTCGTATGATGCGGACGGATTCGATACTGGAATATTTGCGCAAAATGGAATCGGTGGCGTCCGTCGAGCCATTGTCCATGATGATGACTTCGTGGGAAAGTGTGCTTTCAGGGGACAGAGACTCAAAAAGCGACCGAAGGCATAGCTCCAAGTAGTTGGCTCTGTTCCAAGTTAGGATTACGATGCTGACAACGGGCTTCATGGGCATGACTTCTTCTCTTGTGTCTCGTCCGATAAATTCCGACCTCGTTGCACAGGATCGGTTTCGTCAGGGGAGGCCGAGACGCGAGGCGCACTTATCCGCGATGAACGGCGAGGACGAAGCCTGACGGAATCAGAACAGGCAAATAGGTCTGGACTTTTCGGATGAGACGCCAGTGTGCATGAGTGTGAGGTTGCACTTGCCATGCGGAGCAAACTCTGCGTAACGCATGCCATGTTTTTATCGAGAAACCGGCGTGTACGCAATTGGAATCTTCGCATTCTGGTTCGTCCGGCTCCAATTGAGTATCCAGTCGTGGAGGCAAATTCAGATTTCGGATACTTTCGGAAAAGATAATCACGCTGCAAATGGAATCGGTCGGCAATGCTTCCGCGTGACCAATGTCGACATTGAAGCGGGATAATGCGGGATAATATGCCGTGGTTAAGTTTGGCCGAAGCACAAAAATCCTCCACATAGAGGTCAAAGCTCAAGTTCGTATCAAAACGTAGCTTGAACTGTGCTATTAGGGATGAGTGCATAATAAGGCATTGGCAATCAAGAGTGTCGACTATTGTGTTTTCTGCTACTGGCATCCCCAGTTTGTGCGCCTCGTTGCCGCTCTTGTCGCTTTCTGTGATTTCGCCAACCAGCTCGGTTTGCCAAAGCCCGCCAGGAATGAATACTGAACTGCGCTTTGCCAATCTAGAACCTATCGGGCCGTATATGGCGTCTTTTTGCAAGCTGCAAATGCGGGTGCCAATGTTTTCTATGGGTTGAAAGTCTTCATGGCAGAAAACAAACCATGATGGGATTGAATAATCATAATTGTCGAGAAACCGGTTGTATATGACGGAGATATATTCGTTGTCCTTGCGGTTATCAAGGGCGATTTCCTTGGTAGCGGTCAGATTCGGATTGTTCGCTATGCATTTTTCATACATTGCGAAATCGAGAACTGGTGTGATGATTGTGATGTCCATGTTGCGCGAATGTATCATGCTAGTGTCCCGTGCATCAAATCCTTGGCAATATGCCTTGCCAGCCGTCAACATCCTTCGTCGTCAGCCTATCACGTTGGTCCACAACGCTCAAGGCTTCCTCCTCGTCTCTCAACGGCTGGCTTCGCATATTGCTCAAGACTAATCGCACGGGACACTAGTGTTCCGTCCGATAAATTCCGACCTTGTTGCGCAGGCTTGGTTACGTTAGGCGAGGATGAGTCGCGAAGCGCACTTTTCCGCGTTGAACGACGAGGACGAAGCATGGCGGAAGCAGGACAAGCAGATAGGTCAGGACTTTGCGGACGTGACACCGGCGTTCGCTTAATCGTTTTTCTGTAGACAAACCTCATAACTATGAAGAAGAATTTCCTTAAGCCGAAAGAAAGTGGTTGGAAAACGGCTAACCGAGAACTGTCAGCTATGGAGTAGCCCTGAGCGGCAACGGCGTAGCCCAAAGCCCTTTCATAAGCATGGGCCAAACCAGATTTATGGATGTTTCCATTCATTTCGCCGCCAGATGAGAGTTCAAAAAGGGTTGAGGCCGGAATTTGCTGAAAAGGGGCCATGCATGCTGCTCTGGACAAGAAGACTGTTCCTGCGACAAAGATTCGTTTCGATGGCATTAATCCCAATGAAGTGACTATTTGATCGGCCTCGCATCGAATGCCTTCCGATTCCAGATAATCGCCTTCCCCGATTATCAGCGAGGAACGCCCTGCCATGCCAACATTTTTATGCGTTTCAAGAAACTGCAAAGTCCTTCTTGCCGCCCGTTTCGTGGAGAATGGGGCAAGAAGTGAATGTCGCCAGGCTCCTTTGGCGAAATGCCAGTAGTTCACCCACTCTGTGCAATCTCGTTTTGTGTGAAGCTTTAATATGTAATCGTATTCTTCTATGTGAATCTTGCGCAGAACAAGTAGAAAAGGCCAGATGTCATATCCTCGGTTTTCCACGATTTGCACAGTTGCGGAAGGAATGTCGGCACAGATCTGTTTTTGAAAAAACTCTATGCTGTCAGAGATTGTCACAAAGAGTTCGGGTCGTGCGAATTCAAAGGCCCTGACGCATTGAAGAAGCTCCGGCCAGAGTTCTTTGTAATAAACATGTATGATTATGGCTATTCGCATTTTAAACTTTAAGGAAGCTGGCTAGACAAGCGAAAGAGTCATCTCTGTGGAACCCGAAGGGGAGTGCTGCCGGCATTTGGATTGGCACTATTGTATCCCACGAGAATGCCAAAGCCTTCCTTGTTGTCGGCAAACGAAAACGACGACGGAAAGAAGGCTCGCGGAGGGGAAGCGTCTGGGTGTAAAAGATATCTTCCGACGCCGCCTTGCAGTCTCCAAGGTTGTTATACTTGCGATTCCAGAAATAGGCGGCGAAATCGCATAATTCATGTGATCTCAACGAAAACCCGCCATTCATGGCCCAGCATCCAGAAAGACGCGCCAGTATCTGTGGAACAATGCGGGGCCGAACATATGGAGCTCCTACGAAGTCATATTTCCCAATGAACTCGTCAAGCCCAGTTCGAAGTGGAAAGCCATCGTTTTGGACGATGAGAACATATTCAGTGGTGAAACGAGTTGTAAGTTTTCCGTTGCAGTCAGAACTCATTGTAAAAATGTCGCCGGGATGAAGAGATGGTTCAACTTGGATGTCTACGCAAGGGAATGTCTCTGCAAATTTAACAGCGCAACACCCTGCACGGTTTGTTACGAGTATGGTCTTAAGCATTCCGCAGTGCATCCAGGTTTCACGAATTGCGCATTCCAAATACGTCCAGTTTTTCTCGTATTCTGAAACATCCCAAAAGTGGTATGCCAACAGCGCAACATCTTTACGCCCGAGGGAATAATCAGTTTTCCCGCAGTGCACGGAACGCATTCTTGTCTCTTGCCAGGTTTCAAGTGAGGCTGATCTGCAAAGATTGTTCATAAATACTACTCCATCTTGCCGGAAAAGAAGTTCCACACACCCTGGAGACCCCAGGTGCGGACTTCGGCGATGTAGCTGGCAGCCGTGCTGATCATTTACCCTTTATGATACACCTTTTTGTGCGAAAAAGCTCTGGTGGGAGCCGCGTGTCCCGTCCGAAAAATTCCGACCTCGTTGCATAGGCTTGTTTTCGTCAGGCGAGGACGAAGCATGGCGGAAGCAGGTCGGGCAAAGAGGTCGGGACTTTTCGGACGGGACACGAGGGTCTCGGCCGATGGTCTGCGCCAGGAGCGTGATGATCGGTGCTTCGGCATCCACCATGTGTACAGCAGGTGCTCGCCGGGCGAGAAGAAAGACGGGGGCGTGGCAGCCCGGCAGCCATAGCGGGCCTAGTGCGGCAGGGGGGCATCTAGAAAGGCCTCCACGGATTTTCGGAAATTGGCGGTCGAGAAATGCTCCTCGACAAATGCTTTGCCCTTGCGGCCGATCTCCGTGCGGAAAGCCACATCATCATGGCATTTCCGAAGCGCCGCAGCCGCCGCATCTACATCCGCATCGGCCCAGGTCTGCATGGCGGCAAAGTATTCGCCATTTGGCACGGGCACCAATCTGTAGGGGATTGGGATGGAATTGGCAGAATTGCAGAATTCGGTCGTGGCGCTGTAGTCGGTTGCAATTACGGGCTTCCCAAGCTGCATGGCCTCGGCAAGGCCGATTCCAAACCCCTCCGCCCTATGCAGCGATATGTAGACGTCGCAGGCATTGGTGAGGCCGTACACATCCTTGCGGGGGATGTAGCCCGTAACCAGAACAAGCTTGTCCGATATGCCGAGTTTGTCGGCCTCGGTTTTGAGCATGGAGATTCTTTTTGGGAAGTCTTTGGCCAGATTGAGCTTGAATGCCAATTTCGCTTTTGGCTCCGTTCCGAGGGCTTTGGCGAAGGCTCGCATGGCACCAAGTGGGTTTTTGCGATAAAAAGAACCAAGGTCGAAATTGAAAAAGGCCACGAAATCGTCTTTCTCGATTCCATATCTGGCGCGAGTGGTCGAGCAGTCATCCATGTCGGCGCTCACGCGTTGCAATGGGTATGTGATTTTGAAAACCGGTGTCTCGGGCGGTAGCTCGGTGCGGAAATCGCTGTAATTGAAGTCCGACATCGCAATTACAGGATCCGGCGACTTTAGATACGGAAACGTCTCAAGCAGCCCATGCTCTCCTTCCCAAAAGGCGATTCGTGCCCGGCAGGGCACAATCCCGTCGGGAAGGGGGCTTCGCCACATTTCCACGACATGGTCGAATTTTCTTACATCAAACTGTTCAGGCGGAGTCAGGACATCCGCGTAGTCGGATGAGATGACGTCGCGCCGCGTGTTCGTGTCGAAGGACTGGAAGGGAATCCCGGACTGCTTCAGCGCATGGAGAAAGTCGCGGACGGTCTTGCTATTGCTGTAGCCCATGGAGATGGGGGCGATAACGGTGATGCCTCGTTTCGGCTGCGTTCCGGCATGGCTTCTGGAATTGGCCGTCAGGGTGTGTCGGAAGCGCCAGGCGTTGAACCGCCTTGGAATATAGCCAAGGACTCCTTTGAGGCCCCAGACGCGCAGTTTCCTAACGGACGAGGCAAGGCTGTCCAGTTTGGTGCTCACGGCCTGAGATCCGTTTTGACGCAGTTTTCGAACTTGAACCCGTCCGGCGTGCAGCCCGCGCGGTTCTGCCAAGACGCTTGCGGGTGGATTGGAAGGCTCGGGAAGGAGGGGACGGCCAGGGTGTTTCCGACTTCGCCCCCGGCAAAACGGCTGGACAAGAACATGCCGGATGGCCCGTCGATGGGCTTCGCCACGATGACTTGCGAGTCGAAGGCGCAGCGGCAGATGAGTCCGTTTGCTTGCCTTTGGGATTTCTTGGCGAAGGTCATGGCACAGAAGCTTGTGAAGGGGATGGACAGGTCGTCGGGAACGGAAGATGGAGCGACCGTTTTTGCGGCGGAGACGAAGTGGCGGGAGCCTCCGCCTCCACGGGCGGCGACGAAGACGGCGCCCGTGCCATCAGCCGGGCATTTGCGCATGGGGAAGGCGGACGGTCTGGCGCCGCTTTTGATAACGGTTTTTTCCCGAACCGTGTCGTTTCATCCATAATGACGTGATGGGGGGGCATTGCGAAATCATAATATCGTCAATGATAGAGCGTGTCAAACCAAATCACCCTCGCCAAAACTCTGGGTAACTGCGGGTGGCAAACGAATAGTTGTGGTATACTGGTCGGAAATGGCAACGCGCGTACTATGGATTTTAAATGGGTGCGGACTGGAGGGCGGAAGCATTACCGGTGGCCCGGTCCGCTTCCAAGAGGTGTCGAGCCGCTGGCGCGATTGCGAATCTCTTCTGATGACGACTTCCGGGGGCGAGACGATGCTGCGTGGCATGGGCTGCAGGCTTCCGTCCGTCCGTGTCCCCGCATCGCTCGTTCTCAGGCGCGAGCCCTGTCGCGCCTTTCGTTTCTGGTCCTACCTCGTGACGTCGGCACTGTGGCGGCGACAGGCGCGTCCGTTGGCCGCCCATTTGACGGGGGGGGATCCCGCCGTTGAAATCACGGTGAGCGACTACTTCTGCGACATCGTTCCCGCCTTGCGGATGAAGCGGCGGACGGGTTGCCGCTGGATCGCGTGGATCCACCATCGCGAGACACCGCCGTTGCAACGGCCTGGCAACCGTCTCGTGAACACCTTGACCTACCGGATGCAGGAATGGAGTCTTTGCCAGATCGCCTGCCACGCCGACGGTGCCTGGGTCTACGACACCGACGCCGGCGACCTTGTCCGTGACCGTTTGCTCGCTTTCGGCATGCCAGCCGAGAAGATCCGCATCATGCGGTGCGGCGTTAACGTTGGGGCCATCCAGGCGGCACCGGAACCGACGGAAAAGTCCTTTGACGCGGCCATGATCGGCGTACGGCCCAACAAGGGCCTCTTCGACATTCTCCCCGTCTGGGAAGAGGTCGTCGCCCAGCGGCCCGGAACGACCCTCCGGCTCATGGGGGGCATGAGCGGCGAGGCCGGCGTTCTGAATGAGATGCGGGCGCGGGGGCTTGACAAGGTCATCTCCGTATCTCGTCCCGAGGGAGGCTTCCTGCCGGCAGAGGCCTACTATGCCCAGATCAAGACGATGCGCATTCTTTTCGCGCCAAGTCATGAGGAGGGGTGGGGGATGGCCGTCTGCGAGGCAATGGCGGCGGGAGTGCCGGTCGTAGGCTACGATCTTCCCGTCTACCGCCGCATCTATGGCGACGCCCTTCTGCGTGTTCCCTGCTTCGACCATGTGGCGTTTGCATGGCAAATCGTCCGCTTGCTCGATGACAGGGCGCTCTATGCCGAATACCGCCGTCGCGGACGGGAATGCGCGGCGTCCTTTGGCTGGGATGCCATTGCCGCCGCCGACTGGGCGGCTGCGCGGGCATGGCCATGACTTGGCGGCGCGAGGATGCGGGCTGGTAAAGTAAGCTGCTAAGCGGTTGCGGGAGCCTCCCGGCGCCCCGCGCGAAAAGGAGGGGCGAAATGACGAATGAAGAAATGCCTTGTGCGCCTTCTTGGGTTTTCGCGAGACATGGCGAACTTCGCCCCCGTCCCTGGCTTCGGTTGCGGAATGATTAGTCGAGCGCCAAGTTGAGATATCCATCCGAAGTGAAAGGAGGGGGTTCTCCCGCGGGAAGGCGGATCATGCCGCCCGCGTTGCGGTAGATGGCCGTTCGGGCGCCTGTACGTGACAACAGGGCCTCCACGACATTGCGCCGTCGCTCCAAGGGGACGACTGCTTCGATGATGCGAATGGCGTCGGGACCGCAGCGTTCGTAGAGGATCGTTTCGCCATGGTCGGTTTCCAGCGCTTCGCCACCGGAGACGATGGCCGCCTCCATGGCGAAGGCGACTGCATCCTCGTCCCAGTGGACAAAGGGTGTGTTCACGGCCTCTTCCCGGCGGTGCAGAAGAATCCTGGCATCTGTTTTCCGAAAGGTCACGGAGGGTTCCGAGCCGTCTGCGGACAGGTTCCATGCCTCGCTTGCAAAAGCGGGAATGAAGCCTCGTTGCGCATAGAAGTCGGCGAGTTCCTCTTTCCCCGGTACGACGAGCAGGGGCGCGGCGTAATGCGCGGAGGCGAAATCCAGAAGGCGCGTGGCGTAGCCGCGGCCGCGTCGGTCCTTTGCCGTTGCGAGGGCGTAGACGTAGCGGACGGGCAGCTGTGAGTCTTTGCTGCGGAGTTCGGCGGGAAGGAAGGCGCCCATGGCGGCGAGGCGGGTGCCATCGCGAATGAGCAGGAAGGAATCCGGATCGAGGCGCTTCTTGATGAAGAGGCGTATGTAGGCATCGTCGTCTCCAAAGGCCTCGGCCCAGAGGCGGGCGATGTCGTCGTTGTCCGCCGAGCCGGCGCTGACAGTCCCGGACACGCAGGCCGTGAACTTGCGCATGAGGCGGCATGGATGGTAGGACATTTTTGCCTTGCGCAAGTTTGGAAGGCCAGTATCCTCCTCGCGGTTGACGAAGCTGAATCCCTTCTTCGCAAGCCATGCGGCAAATTCCTGGTTGATGGTTTGAAAGGCGCCCTCGACTTCGACATGGGCTTTTTCGAAGTGTACGACGGCGGTGCTGGCATTGAGGCGTTCGCCGAGCGTGAAGGCAACGGCACGACCGTTCTGACGCAGGATGCCCCCGAAACAGTCAAGTGCCTGAAGGTTGTCGAGCGAGAGGCGAATGGCCGTGGCTTCGTCGCGAACCTCGTCCATCTCCTCAAAGCCCTCGGCGGCTTTTTCCGTCGTCCAAGCCTCCAGGATCGCGTTGCAGTCGCCGACATTGGACGGCGTGAGAGGCTCATAGTGCCAGGGCGCCGCAGCCTTGAAGCGGCGGACATGGTTGCGTTTTGGCTGGTAGCGGCTTCCCGTGAGCGTGGCGAGGTCCTTGACGGAGTAGACATAGTCCGCCATGTCGCGGTCGTTCGCGAGCAGGAACTCGCCGGGATAGAAAGTTTGAAGCTGGCGCGCCTGCGCGTCTGAGAGCATGGCGAGGACGAAGCGTCTGCCTTCGGCGCGGCAGACCGTTCTGAGTGCGTCCAGAAGGGCCTTCCTGCTGCCCGGGCCGAAGGGAAAGGTGAAGTAAGGGGATCCATCTGGCCGAAGACAGCGGTATATGCCGCAATTGAAGAGCCGGGCCACTTCGGGGCGGAGGACGCTGTCGCCCCAGATGAAATTGGTCGCAAAGGAGAGGTTGGCGATCTCCTGGGGGTCGGATTTCAAGTAGTCGTCTATCCACGCCTTGTCATCGAAGGTGACGCGGTGAAAGTCGAAAAGGTGCATAAAGTCCTGTGTGGTGTTGAAATATTATTATATTCCAATTCCACAGGAATGATGCATTCTGGGGGCAGGAAGGAAGATCATGTGTCCAGTTGGCCGCCGTCGGCCCTCGCCGCGGTTGGGTCGCGGCCTTCCGACTTCTGCGTCAACGGGGAGACCTTCGCCTCGTGCCATTTCTGCAGCGGCTGCGGTTCCTCTGCGCCGCGAATTGCGCATTCCAGTCCCTGGACCGCTTCCGCAAAGCCCGCAAGCGTTGTGGTGACTGGAACGCCGGAGGCCACGGCGGTGGAGCGGATCTTCAGACTGTCATGGGCGGACATCTCTCCGTCTTCGCGCGTGTTGACAATCCACTTCACCTTTCCGAGCCGAACGAGGTCGAGGGCGTTCGGGCTGCCGAGCGGAATGCGATAGAGCGCGTTTGATTCCACGCCCGCCTTCCAGAGCGCGGTTGAAGTGCCACGCGTCGCCCAGATTTCGTAACCCAGGATATCGAGCCGTTTGGCCAGTTCCACAACTTCGTCCTTGTCCTCGTCACGCACGGAAAGGACGATGCCGCCCTGCTCTGGCAGGGGTAGCGGACTGCCCGCCGCAATCTGGCTCTTGTAATAGGCCGTTGCGGCGTCATGGCCGAAGGACATGACTTCGCCCGTCGATTTCATTTCCGGCGTGAGCGTGATGTCGGCTCCGGGGAACCGGGCGAACGGGAACACCGCCTCCTTGGCGCAGAAGTAGGGCGAGTCTCGATTGTCGCTAGCGCTCAATTGGCCATTGGCATTGAAAACTGGCAACAATTTCACATTGGCAACATTTGCCAGCTTCTCCCCCGCCATGCAGCGCGCCGCCACGCCGGCAAGCGACCACCCGACGGCCTTCGACACGAACGGGACCGTCCGCGAGGCGCGCGGGTTCACTTCGATCATCCAGATCTCCCCGTCCTTCACCGCGAGCTGGATGTTCATGAGTCCGCAGACATGCAGACGTTCCGCGAACTTGTGCGCGATGGCCTCGACTTCGGCGATCGTCTTCGAGGAAAGCGACACCGGCGGCGTGATCGCCGCGGCGTCGCCTGAATGGCATCCCGCCGCTTCAATGTGCTCCAGGATTGCGCCGACGACGGTCGTCTCGCCGTCCGAGACGCAGTCCACGTCCAGTTCGGTCGCGTGTGTGAGGAACTTGTCGATGAGGATTGGCTTGCCGTCCGAGATTCGCACGGCCTCCTCGACGTATTCCCGGAGCCGTTCCTCGTGGTAGCAGATCGCCATGCCGCGCCCACCCAGGACGAACGAGGGGCGCACGAGGACGGGGTAGCCAATCTCGCCCGCGATGCGCAGGGCGTCCCCGGCGCTGTGCGCGATGCCGCTCGGCGGCTGGCGGACGCCGACCTCCTCGACGAGCGCGCGGAAGAAGTCGCGATCCTCGGCGAGGGCGATGTCGCGCGGCGACGTGCCGAGTACCCGGACGCCCGCCGCCTCCAGCCGCTCCGCGAGGTTGAGCGGGGTCTGGCCCCCGAACTGCACAATCGCGCCGTCGCACCGCTCGCGCTCGTAGATT
>JAEEGL016436612.1_pt1 | contig 11842 bp, 5 predicted proteins | sample 9134231 | NCBI WGS metagenome assembly JAEEGL01 (sample SAMN16246548, study PRJNA631951) | gut metagenome | biome: gut microbiome; feature: rumen; material: fiber-attached | host: Bos | place: Iran: Karaj | collected 2018-10 | reverse complement strand
TTCGTTGTCCTCTTAAGGCAGCTGGCTATCTATTTCTAGACCCTATAGTTTTGCGCCACTACATCGCTGTAGTTTTGCTTTTATCTTGCTTGTATATTACAACTCCCATATATGCAAGTCAATACTTTTGTGTTTTTTTATTAAAAAAGATCCCTGACGAATCAAGGATCCTTTTATTTTTAACTAATTTACTGCTAATTATGCTGCTGGTAAATCTTTTGCTTCGAAGTGGAGATAGGATGCGACTGTTTGATAATCTTCATCGTGTTCACGATTGACGATTTCTGGATCGGTACCTTCAAACCAACAAACGACATAGAATGAGAGAGTTACTTGGTGATTTGCATCTGCGTCTGCATATTCAAATGTACCTAAGTAGTCTGGACGTGATTGATATTGACTTCTTGTGCCACTTGTTGGAAGAGCTGTGCTATAAGCACTGTCGATTAAATCGCCATCATAAGCAACTCCACCGTAGTTATTACCTGCTGCCCAACCAGATGTGATTGAACCATCTAAGTGTTTGCAGTTTGCGGCTGTTTGTAAGTCAGCAAAGACTCTTGCGTTTGCGTCAGCACTTGCGTTTGGAATGAAAGCCATTCTGAAGCCTTTTGCAGTACTTGGTGTACCCATTGTTGAGGATGGACCAGTAACTTCAAATCTGGAGTGGTTTGCTGTACAGTCTAAGTATAAACCAACATCTTTTTGTGAAGCACCAAAGGTGAGTGTAAATGCCATTCTATATGTTACGGCTGTGTAAATATTTTGATCATCTGCGTCAACACCTCTAAGCATATTTGATTCGCTAGCAGATGCGACTGCGACTGAACCATTTGTAGATGCTAATTCTGTTCCGCTTTCAGCTGGAGTATAAATTGTTGGGGTTGTTAAATGTTGGACTGATCCGTCAGTCATCTTATTATTAACTGTAACAGTACCCGCGTCATTATCAGCGGTAGTACCAACGCCACTTGTTAAAGTAAGATCAAGGTTTGAGCTGGTTTTAACAACTGTGAAGGAACCTGCTTCAATTTGAGCGGTTCTATTAGCTGTAAACCAAGCAACTGTTCCTGTGATGGAAGCAGCAACTGAAAAAGCGATCATAGCCAGTGCAGGAATAATAATTCTTGATTTTTTCATGTGATTGTCTCCTTATAAATGACAAAAAGCATACAACTATTAAGATATTTAATTGTATGGATGATAGTATCGGCTGCACCACCTGTCATTTACAAGAGTTTGGGACGAATCTCGTAACCTATTTGAAGTGCATAATTATTATATTGTTTTTTTATATTTTTTTGCAAGAAAAAGTTGTGTATTTACAAAGTAAATAAAAAGACCACTTTTTGTAATTTAGTGGTCTTAATATTAATTGTTTTTTAGTTGACGTTTATGCTCGTACATCGCTTTATCAGCACGTTTGAATACATCATCAACTGACTTATCAATCTCTGGATTATATGTTGAAAAGCCAACAGCAGCTGAGACAGACTCTTTATAGTTATCATCCATCTTCTTGTTCGTCTTACGTTTGAGTTCTTCAACAAGTTTGTCGACTCTTAAGTAGTCTTTGCTTCTTGAGATAACAACGAACTCGTCACCACCAACACGGTAGACTGGTGAGAACTTGAATGTGTCACATATAAGTTCTGCTAATTTGATAAGCGCTATATCGCCTGTGTCATGTCCGTACGTGTCATTAGTATCCTTTAAATAATTAAGATCAACCATAACTACTGCAAAGTTGGTGTATTCACCATTCTTAATCATTTCATTAATACGAGCTACTTCAGAATTATATGAAACTTTATTCTTAACACCGGTTAAACCGTCTTGATTTGCAAGAACTTCCATCTTCTTAGTTTCTTCTTTAGAAACAATTAATTGACGGTTGGTCTCTAAAAGGTCATTAAATCTCTCATAGACGTCGTTTTCCATCATCTTCATAGATTCAGCCAAGTCCGCGATTTCATCGCGTGTATTGATTTCAATCTTTTGGAAGGCTTCATGGGTTTCTTTTGGTTTAGCAGAATCATACTCTTTTGTAGCTTCAGTTAACTTTTGAAGTGGGCGAATCATCCAAACACTAGCCCAGAGAACACCACCGACACCTAAAAGTAATAAAGTTACAACAAGGTAAACTGTTAATCTAATAACTGAACTTGCTTGATGTCCACGAACAAGTTCCATTTGGATGTCCACCATTGCATAGGCGACAATATCGTCTCCATCCATAATTGGGGCACCTGCAATAATTAATGAACCATAACGTTCAGTTCTAACAACTTGTGGTGCGTATCCGTCTTTGGTATAGTCACCATGAAGTGGATCTAGAAGTCCTGGAGGACAACTTGTTTCTGTATTATCGGTATCGCAAAGATAAACAACATATTGGCTACTTGGATCAACATATTGAATATAAATACAATCAACGAATTCAGAGTTTGTAACTGCAAAAGCAGTTAAGAATTGTTTTGTATTATTGAACGCTGTGTTAAATGTTTCATCTTTAACAGATTCAAATTGTACTAGATAGGCATCAATTTCTTCTTTAGAGCTTTCTTCTGCTAATGGATGTGTTATAGATGCTGTAACAACTGGTTCAATTTTTGTTTTTAAAGTTTTAATATCTTCAACGTTAATAACTTGAGCAGTAGACTCAGCAATATCACTTGCGATATTTGAGTATGTTTTCTTACTGAGCTTAGAAACCATGATTGAGTAAAAAGAAATTGCTACTCCTAAAATAACAGCAGCCAAAATACCAATCATGGTGACTACTTTTAATCTAATGGAATAGCGACGTTTGTGTTCTTTGCTCATTTTAAATAAAAAGTGTTGCGGCATTCGCAACACTATAGATTTGCCCCTAATACAAGTGCAACTGGCTACCCAAACATTAACGGGCCCTATAGCTTTGCGTCGCCGGATTACTCCGGGTTTGCCTGATAAAAATTATAAGCCTTTTGGCTTTAGATGTTTAGCAATATATATTATAAACCTAGGGTTTATCTCACTCTCTCGGATAAAGGGTTGGAGTTGTAGTGAATTTTTGACCATTTACAAAGTAAGTATGGTCTGGATGCCTTGAATATAGGAAAAGATATGTAACAAATCTTGTTGCAGTGGCATCCTCAAAGTTAATAGCAATGTAATTATTGTTATTAGATTCAGCTGTAGTAATTTCGACTTCACCTGGTTTTAAGTTAAAGTTCATTGTGAAGCTTAACAATGCTTGAGTATTATCAAATGGGAATTGATTTGTTTGAGATGGAGCTTCTGTAATGAAATCGAGTCCTTCGACTGCTGCACCGATGTAAGTTAATTCTTTATCACCAATTGTCGCGTTATTCTGACCTTGAACTGCTAAGAAGTAAATGTTTGCGGTGCTATTACGTGCTCCAATGACATAGTCACCTTTTGGAAGTTTAAAGATGTGACCGTAAAGGGCACTATTGTCTCCAGTCATATTTGGATTAATAACTGCCTCTGTGTCGGTTACACCAGTTTCAACATCATACCTAAAGTAACGATGCATATCAGTTTCATTTTGTCCGCTTGATTTCATCGTGTATAAAGCAGAAGCTGATCCACTTGAAGTAGACGGGTTGTTACTATAAATAGTAATGTCATCACCATTACCAACGACAGAGACGTTCGCACCGAAGTCGTTTTCAATTCTAAACGCAATACAGCTTGATGGATAATACTTAGTTTCACCATTAACTGTGTAAGCGTGTTTGCTACCAGGTTTATTGATTGGCATGTATGAAGAAAGTTGATTTAATTGTTCATTTTCAGATGAACGGAACATGAAACCAAACTTTCTACTCAAGTAGGAAACCGGGTTACCAATCTTATCGATAAGTTTTGATCTAAGGTAGTTAACTAAGAATTCAGAGTCTGTATTCCACATGTAATTTCTACCTTGAGATTTTTCCATATCTTCTAAATCAAGTTCAAAGACGTAGTTAAAGTCTCTTTCAAAGGCTGGTCCAAATGAGTTGATATCACTATAAGATGGAAGTGCTAGTCCACGATTTGGTGCAAAATCTCCACCAAAAGCGTGATTTAATTCTGCGGTTGAGAAATAAACTTTTGTTTTTGGAGATCCATTCATAATACGAGTATTACCAATACCATTAAGTAAGTACTTAGCGTAGTTTGGATCAGATTGATATTCAGTGCAGATACCAGTGACAAGTTTGAAGACACCAAGACCACGGTCAATGCTGTTTTCTGGGTTTTCTTCATCAATTTCATCTTGAATAATTTCATTCCAGATAAAGTCTACTTGGTTAAAGTCTGATTTAATCTTATTGTCATTATCGATTGTGTAACCAGTAGTTGTGTATGAACCCATGTTAGTGTTTGTTTTAATAATATAGTGAACTGGTCCACTAACTGGGGCGTCGTGTCTTAAATATTGTGAGAAATTAGAGAATGTCTCACTATTTGTATATTCATTGTATGAAATGTAGTTAACTGCATTTGTACTTCCAGCAGGAACAGCAGAACCAGCTTCAAGAGTTACTGGAGGTGATTTGACATACATATCTTCACGAATCATAGAGTAAATCTTCGAGAAGTTCATAACACCAGTATCACCATCTTTAGTTAATTGGATCTCTGGATCAATTTCATTTTGAACGTTAGAACCAATTTCTCCAATTAAGGCAGTGTCAGATTCTGATTCAATAGGTGTGTAATTGCTTGCATCCTTATTAAACTTAAGTTTTCCATTGTAAACAAAGGAATATGTAAATGAACCATCGACGTGACCTGCGAGTAAACCAATGTTATTACCATGGTGATAGTTAGTGTTGTGATCATAATCTAATCCTGTATCAACATAGTCACAGAAAATAGCGCATGAATAATTGCCTTGTTCATAAACTGAACTATTTGAATAGAACTCTACTTTGTAGGATTGGATAACTCTTGAATAAACATAACCATCAACTGTAACGGATGCAATAAGAGAAATACGAGCATCGGCTTGCATATCATTACCGTTATTAAATGATTCATCACTACCGGTTGAATCTTTAAGTGGCTCTAAATCAATTACAATTACATCCTTTTCAGCAGTTCCATCACCATCAACATCAATATTTGCTGAACGAATGATTGGAGAAGATGATTTCCATGAATATGTAAATTTCTCGTTACTACGTGCTGGATAAGTTGGTTCGAAGTAGCCTTTAAAGATATATGAATCCTCAATTACATTGCTTGAAGCATTAATGTGACTGAGCGCTGTGCCGTTTAAACCATTTGGACGTTTAAGTTGATGTTCTTCTCTATCATTACCAAGTCCTTCAAAGAAGGAAAGTGACATAAGTTTGGACATATCATCAACATCTTCAGCGAAGACGTTTCTAATATCTGCATCAAATAATTGATATTCAGGTGATGAGGAAGAATTTGTATAACCAAGTGATTCAACTGTTAAGTTCTCACAAACAAGTTGGGTAACACTACCTTCGTGAGCAATATAACCGAAGACGCCAATATCTTCTGGATAACCTTTAACAGTTAAGTTTTTAAGTGAAAGTCCATTGCCTTCAAATGTTCCATAAAACGGAGTCGCCTCAGAACCTATTGGAAGAATAATTGTGCTTTCAGAAATATCTTCCAAATCAAGGAATTTATCGTATGACGGCTCACCATGTTCATCTTGATTAATACATGCAACACCAATTTCTCCACCGAAGTCATGTCCAAGTTGGAAATAACGTTTTTCTGGGAAAATACCTAAGTTTTGAAGACGAGTAAGGTTGTAATAGTGAGTTGGTGTAACGATTTCGTATGCAGTTGATTCAGATAAACCATCACCATCATAGAAGTAACCACGTAAGCCAATTTCACCATTAACAATTTCGTCGTCAACTTCAGCTTTTGGTCCGGCAAACCAGCCTAAAGCAGCCGCAGCAAAAGATGCAGCAACTACAGCTAGTGCTGAACAACCTACCATTAACGAAGCCCAGAGTTTCTTCATGGCGTTACCTCCGCTAATGAGATTTGGAAACCAAAGTCATAAATAGCATAAATATTATGTAAGTAAAGTTCCTTAACATATTTTTCAAGCTCACTTGGAGCATAGTTAGCGTTGATATAAATTGTGTATGGAGTGCCTGGAGTAATCGAAATTTCTTGGTTTTTTAGTTCAATTCTTTCATTTTTTGGGTCTGATGAATAGAAATTTGGATGTCCACCTTCATCAATTAAACTGGATAAATAAGAAATCTTGTAATAGGTCTTTTCTTCATTAGTCAAAGTGTTCTTGTAACTTGGATAATACTTGTCATACTGTCCTGAGGTTGAATTATAGAAAAGAGGATTGTTATCTGAAAGATCGCTTGGTATATAAACATCAAAATCAACGCAATCAGAAAGTAAGATTTGATTATCTGTGACAGTTTCAACATTGTCTCTTAAAAATGCAACAACGTCCATGGTACAAGAAGTAAAACCACTTGAAGTGAACTTAATTTCATAAACTGCGTTACAGTTCATATCAATCAAACCTTGATCTCTTTGAATAACAAGTTCGATTGGATCATAAAGATTCATTGAAGTGACACTTACAAAGTTATCGTGTTCATCAACATGACCAAAGTGTCCTTCGTCTTCATCAAAGTCATATTTATTTACTGAACCATCTTCTGGGGTTGAGTAGTCATAATCTCCACTAATTAAATCAATTGGGTAATCGAATTTAATAAGTTTTACACTTGCGAGTTGGCAATCGCCTAAAGTAGTAACAACAAAATCATCAGCGTTTTTATTTGTGGTTTTACTTGAAGCAAACCATGCGTAAACACCAATAACTAAAGAGAATAGTGAAAAGATTGTCACAGAAGTGGCACTTATGATTTTTAATGCTTTAGGTGAAATCTTTTTCATTTTTCTCCTTTCTTTTAAGCGAAGTATGACTGAGCATTTGCTTGGTCAGTAAAGAGGATATAACCTCCACCTGGTTTTTCAGTCCAATACTTAACAGCAGAAACAACACCACTAGTTAAGATGTCTGCTGCACTAGAAACATGATAATAAACATCGGATTTTCCATACCAAATAGTTGACCATCTATTTCTGGCATTCTTGTAAGCCCAAGTATAAGTAACTGATGTGTAAGTGTGGTCAGCATTGTCTCCAACAAGGAATGCTGGAGTATGACCTGAGAAGATTGCGCCACCATTACCATCGTTTGAGAACCATGGGAAATCAGTAGCATCTCTACCAACACTTAATGATCCATTTGTGGCTGGAAGATGAACATATTTAATCTTTTTACTTGTAAAACAATCACGACCAATGACTCTTAATGAAGTACATGGTGAAAGATCTAAGACACCAGTAGAGACTGTTTCAATTAAGCTTGTTGAGCCATTATATGAATAGTAACTATATGAATCTCCACCAGCACATTGTTCAAGATTTGCACAGTTTCTAAATGCGGCGTGACCAATTTTTTCAAGACTTGTCATTGCTTTGAAATTAACAGTGGCAAGAACTGGGTTATCTTGGAATGCTGCTAAGCTTGATGCTTTCTTGCCCCTAACTCCACTATCATAACGATTACGATAGTCAATGTTATCAAACGGCATCGTTGCATCATAAACTTCATCATCCGGTTCGTAACCGCCAATGTATTTAAGGCCAGTTCCGCCTTCGATTTCGGTTAACTTGATATTATGTTGGAATCCAGCACCGTAAATTGTCTTCATATCATTATTAATGGTAATCTTGTTATACGAGGTGCCTGCACATCCAGACATTGCGACTGCTTTTGTGCCACTTGGAATTGTTAAAGTACCAGTAATATTTTGAGCTTGGTAAAGAAGCATACTGTTAGTGCCAGTATAGTAAATTCCACCATTAACAACATTAAAGTTGCTATTAGCAGCCATTGTAATAGTGCTTAATTTAGAACGACCATTTTTACCACTTGTATCTGGTTGAGAATAGAATGCTGATTTACCTAAGAATGAAAGACTACCATTAATGGTAACAGTGCCAAATAGGTTGTTATAGAATGCGTTTCTACCAATATGGTTAACTGCACTTGGAAGATTGCAATAACCAATAATGTTGTTGTATCTATTATTGTCGTTATTGTCATTTGAATTACATGTAGACACTGTCGATGAATAAACTGAATTGGATGGTTGAATATCACCAGTTGTGTGGTCTCTATAAGTAACAAGTCGAACACCATTGACTGCTAAATCTGCTTTCTTTGAGTTATTTGCCTTATGGAAGAAAGCACGTTCATCAATTGTGGTGACTGAATCTGGAAGAATGAAATAGTAACCGGACTTTCTTGAACCATCAGATTTAGCGAAAGCTTCAGGTCCGATTGCAGTAATCTTGCTTGAAATATTGCCAAGAGTTGGGTGAACAATTTGTGATAAGTCAATTTCTTTAGTAACATGACTATCATCAGTAAAATATCTAACAACTGTGTAGTTATCACTATTCTTTGCTTTCGCAAAAACAATAATACCAGAGTTGTAATCGGTTAATGTTGATGGGGCTTCATCTAAGAATGTGCCTGTGCTTGGTTTGTAGTAAAGAATGGATCCACTATTAAAGTTAAAGTCCGTGTTATAGATGGTTGGAATAGCACTTCTTGAGTGAGTCCATTCATAGTTACTATCTGCTGTTGCACCTGATGTATAACCAAAGTCAGTAGCATAAGTAACGGATTTTTCAGCGTTCCAGTAAATAGCATCAACACCAGAAAGAGTGTTAATGTTACCTGGAGCATTTCCATCAAGATAAATGACACACTCAAGAGCTTTTGAGTTGGAAGCACCTGAAATAATGGATTCTTTAAATGCTGAACCATTTGCTTTATCTGTACCAAATGGAACAGGGTAGCCTGTTGCAGCAGCTTTAGTGGTTGTTAAGAAAATTTCACGTAAAGATTCGCAGTTTTTAAATGCTTCGTTACCAACCAAACACATGTTGTCGTTTGCAACGAATTTGGTTAGATATTTAGCACGGTTGAATGCGTTAGGTGCAACTGAACAACGCCACGACATATCTGAAGCATGAGCATGTGTACATGGTTCCATAGTGATACGTTTGACTGCACTATATTGACCATTAACTGAGGCACCAAAGCAATATGCTGCAATAGCAGCAAAGTTTGTGGAGTTATAGTCGCCTTCTTCGTAGTTAATGTTAGCTTGAACTGCGTATGTATCGTTTAAGGTACATGGTAAAACAATATCAATCTTTGGTTCAGTGTAGTATTCACCAATACGACCAAATGAGAAACCAGCTAATGTTTTGAGGTTACATGATTGATCAGCATGTGTCTTAAATGAAAGATACTCGATTTTTCTAAATGCATAGAAAGCATATTTACCAATGAACTCTAATGAGTTAGGAAGTGTTAATGTTGTCATGACATTATTAACTGTTCCAGAGTTCTTGTGGTTGAAGATATCATTACTGATTTCTTTTAATGTATCGCACTGAGAGAAGTCGAGAGATTCGATTTCGTTACATTTGTAGAATGCTCTCTTACAAATTTGAACTAGACCATTGTTGAATTTAACACTCTTAATGTCACTTGCGTGGTTTGCGAATGTCTCTGTGTTAATAACCTTTAATGGATAATCAACTCCATCAAACGTCAAAGACCCTGGGATTTCCAAGGCTTTTGTAACAACGTTGTAATAATTTGCAACTGTAATGATTGGAGCGTTCCATTGATAAATAACTGCATATTTTCCATCATTATGGTCAATGATTTTGATAACTTGACGTCCATCTTTATCGGCATCTAAGTAACGGTCAACATTTTCAATTGTGTACTTTAATCCTGGATATTCGTTGGATTGAAGAATAACAATGTGGTCACCTTCGATTGGATAAATGTTGGTTGTATTTGAAGATAATCTCTTTCTTCTCCACATTGGTTGATATGTTGGATCACCTGGATAGGTTCCTTCATAACCATAGTGGAAAACCATATCTGTATGACAATTCACGAATGCATAATCGTCAACTTCAGAAAGATTGGATTCAAAGTAAACCCAAGTTAAATTTTCACAATCAGCGAATGCGTAAGATTCGACTGTAATATTGTTAATATTTGATCCAGTGCCTGTTTTGGACGGGAAGTAGAAACGTGATAATGCTTCACAGTTTTGGAAACATGAATAACCAAAATGAGTTAACACTGTTGAACATGTAAAGTCAGTTAATGAAATACATGAATCAAATGCGTGGTCTCCAATTGATGTAACCTTACTATTTGTAACTACAACGTTATGAGAAGAGTCATTGTAAAAGAAGTGAAGCATTGCTCTACAATCGATAAAGGTAGACGGTTTGATTTCAGTAACATGATATGGAAGAACAAATTCTTCAAGTCTTGTACAGTATGCAAAAGCTTCTTCCTCAATATGAGTAATCGTGCCTGGAAGATTTATTTTTCTAAATTGACAATATCTAAATCCGCCTTGAACAACTGCTGTAACAGTATAATTTGTGTGTCCATCAGAAACAGTTTCAGGAACATTCAAAGTATCAATCTGTTCTGAAACATCTCCGCCCCAACCAATTTCAACTTCGCCAGGTAAGGACTCGCGGTGATAGCATTTAAAAATGTGACCGTTGTTGTCTTCATAGTTAAAATCTGACAACGTTGAAATATTCGCACCTGCTCTTAACATCGATGCAGTCAATGCAGTAAGAGATGCAGTAAGAGCGGTAGATAAAAAGATCGCAAAGATTAATGCGAGCTTGGCTATTCCGATTCCTTTAAATTTCTTCATAAAATAAAAGCCAGTCACCCACATTAGGTAACTGGCTATCTTATTAATCGACTTAAGACCCTATAGCTTTGCGCCGCCACATCACTGTGGTTTTGCCTTTTGCTTAATGAGCAGATTATTTGCATTGTTATTATATGCATACATGTAAGTCCATACAAGCATTTTTCGTGCGCATCATGCCTACAATAAATCTTAAAATTAATGCAAAATAACAAAAATATATGGAAAATCCGGCAAATTTTTAGAATTTTCGTAATTTCAAAAAAGTTAAATAAAATAAACTAAAAACTGCAATTCTATTCATTTTATTTTCAAAGTATAATATTGAGTGAACTTAGAAAAGTAGGGGTTGTCGGTATGAAAAAAATTAGAAGAAATTTAACTTCGGGTTTGTATCTTTTTATTTTACTAATGCTCATTGAAATTCTCTTGCTTATATTTTTCTTAGCAATCCTTAGAGGTGTTCTTGAATTTTATAAAGTCGCAAATGAATGGCTTTACTTAATCTGGGGTAGCGTCAGGATTATTGAGTGGATCTTTGTCGTGGTCTTATATCACAAGATTCTTAACCGTGCTGAAGACCCCGAATTCAAGATTGCTTGGTTAATTGGGCTTGTTCTTCTTCCAGTATTTGCAACATTCATCTACATCGTCTTTGGTAACCATGGAATTTCCACAAAAGAAGAAAGGGTTATGGAGCTATCACGTGCTACATATCTTCCTTATTTAAAGAATCAACAAAAGATTAATAAAGATAATGCTTCTAAACTTGGCAGAGAGGCTGGAGCATTTAATTACATCACTAATACTTCCGGTATGGGTTATCACTCCCATAACCGTATTACTTACTATAAAAACGGTGAGACTTTCTTCCCTGCGCTTCTTGAAGCACTTAAAGAAGCAAAAGAATTCATTTTTATTGAGTTCTTCATTATTAGCGACGGAAAAGAATGGTCTGCAGTCAAAGACATTTTAATTGAAAAAGCCAAAGAAGGAGTTGAGGTTAGACTTGTTTACGATGACCTTGGATGTAGTGGCAC
>JAEEGL015512805.1_pt1 | contig 11842 bp, 10 predicted proteins | sample 9134231 | NCBI WGS metagenome assembly JAEEGL01 (sample SAMN16246548, study PRJNA631951) | gut metagenome | biome: gut microbiome; feature: rumen; material: fiber-attached | host: Bos | place: Iran: Karaj | collected 2018-10 | reverse complement strand
GTTGAAAAGTACAGAGGATTTTATATCTGGATCGCGGCCGCTCTGTTCATGATGCAGCTTTATACGGATTTTTCAGGATGCATGGATATCGTCCTCGGGGCTTCCGAGTGTTACGGCATTATGCTGCCGGAGAATTTCCGGGCGCCGTTTTTGTCCCATTCTGTCCAGGAATACTGGCAGAGATGGCACATTACGCTTGGGGAATGGGCCAGGGATTACATTCTGTACCCGGTCATGAGGCTTCCGTTTTTCCAGGGAATGCGTAAAGCGCTGGCGAAGGTCCTTCCGAAGAAGATCGCGAAAAAGATCCCTTCCTACCTGGCGATGCTGCCGGTCTGGCTGTTTGTCGGACTCTGGCACGGCGGCGAGCCCAAATATGTCCTGGGAATGGGACTGTGGTTCTGGGGCTGTATCGTGCTGGGCGACCTGATCCCGCTTCCGAAGATCCCCGTACTGGACCAGATCCGGGTGTTTATCCTGGTCGCGGTCGGCAACATGTTCTTCAGGCTTTCTTCGATCCCGGAAGTGTTCGCGGCGCTCCGGTCCGGTTTTTCCAGATGGAACCCGAAGATCTTTATCAACGGGAAGCTCTTTAAACTGGGACTGAGCCAGAGGGCTTTCTGGCTGACCATGGCGGCGCTGCTGATCGTGCTGCTCGTTTCCGCACTTGGGTATAAAGAAAGCGTCAGGGCCAGGATCGCGCGGCTGAATATCGTGATCCGGTGGGTGATCTACGTCCTCCTGATCTGGAGCATTGTGGTATTTGGCATGTACGGACCGGGGTATGACGCTTCGGCATTTATCTATGAACAGTTCTGACAGGGGTTTTTCCGAAGTGAACGATTATAATGACAATTCCGCAGAAGAATACTTCTCTGAAGAGAATTATTCAGAAGAAAACTATTTAGAAGAGGATTACCCGGAAGAAGATTATCCTGAAGGAGATTATCCGGAAGGTTCTTTCCCCGAAGAGGAGCTTTCCGGCAGGGACGGTTCCGGCCGGATAACCGCCGGTCTGGTCAACGCCGTTAAGGCGATCCTTTTCACGGCTATTCTGGGTGTTGTGTTTTTCTTTACCTTCAAGGTCCTCTGGGTAACGGAAGACACCGATATCGACATGGTCATGAAATCGTTTTATGACCTGCCGGACCATACGGCGGACGCGCTGTATTTCGGATCCAGCGCGGTCCGGGACTATTATATTGCGCCGGAAGGCTATCAGCACAGCGGCATCGCCGTGTACCCGCTGGGCATTTACAACCAGCCGTTCGGCGCGATCGAGAACATGATCATCGAAGCGAAAAAGACACAGGATCCGAAGCTCCTGCTGATCGACGTGCGGTGTATCGCCGACGAAAACATCGAAGACCCGTTTATCCGCCTGACGACGGATACGATGAAGTTTTCGCGAAACCGGACGGCCCTGATCGATAAAATGATCCGGGTGTATTCGGAGATCGAACCGGAGGCGGAACCGCTGAACCGGATCCATATGCTCTTCAGCTTTTTCCTGTACCACCAGCGCTGGGAAGACGTGACCGGAAAGGACTTCGAACCGTCGGTCACGGTGATGGGATACTATCCGCGATGGGTCATCGACGACCAGACGGATATTGATTACGGCCTGGCGACCATTTCGGAGGACCGGGCGGAGATCCCATTTTATAACGAGCAGGCGCTGAGGGAGCTGCTGGCGTTCTGTGATACGCTGGACGAGGAAGTCCTGTTTACGCTGACGCCCGGGTATTTCAACCCGCTCGACCAGCAGCGGGTCAACAGCGCCGTGGACATCATCCGGGAAGCGGGTTATGAATTCTGGGATATGCGGGAAGACATCTACGCGATGGGCCTGGATCCGGCTTCGGACTACCGGAACAACGACCACGTCAATACGCTCGGCGCGATCAAGTTTACGGATTATACGGCGGACGTATTAAAGGACAGGTACGCGCTTCCCGATCACCGGGGCGAAGCCGCATACGCGGTCTGGGATGAGGCTGTCTCAGCTTTTGAAAAGATGTGTGAGGATCCGGTGTGGGAAGAAGATTAATCATTCTTTAATAATTCATCAATTTAGTTTTCAGACTGACCTTGTATGATCAGATCATACGAAAACAGACAGCCGGGAGCCCGGACGGGAAACCGCGTGATTGCCGGGGAGTCGAAGGCGATATATGATGGGTCATGGAGGAATGAAAATGGAGATCTACGAAAAAGTCGAAAAAATCGTCGATAAGACCGGCGTAAGCTACGAAGACGCGAAAAAGGCGCTCGAAGAAAGCGGCGGCGACATCCTGGACGCAATGATCATCCTGGAGAAGCAGCATAAGATCGGCGGCGAAAAAACAGCTTTCTATTCCACCGGAGACGCGATGGCGGACAAGCCTGAGGACGGTCCGTCGGACGGCCCTGCGGAAATGACCAGCCGGAATACCGGAAGCGGGAGCAGACGGGAAGAACGGAAAAGAGAAAGAAGAGAAGGGGTGGAAAACTTTAAGGCCGAAGTGAAGAGGATCCTGCAGCTGAGCATCCGCAACCGCTTCGTCGTCCAGCGCAAGGGCGAGACCCTGATCGCGGTCCCGACCCTGGCCCTGATCATCATGTTTATCTTCATCTTCTGGTTCACGCTGATCCTCCTGATCGCCGGACTCTTTCTGGGATGCAGGTACAGCTTTGAATTCAAGGGAAAAGCGGCGGATACCGTCAACGATATTTTAGGCAGGGCAGCGGATACCGCTGAAACGATCAAAAAGGATCTTTCACAGGATAAGGATCATGAGTAAAATTCTGATCATCGAGGATGAGGCGAAGATCGCCCGTTTTGTGGAACTGGAATTAAAGCACGAAGGATACGAGGTCAGCAAGGAAGAAGACGGAAGGGCCGGATTGGATCTGGCCCTTTCCGAGCATTTTGACCTGATCCTTCTGGATATCATGCTCCCCGGTCTGAACGGCATCGAGGTGCTCCGGCGTCTGAGGATGAAAAAGGATACGCCGGTCATCATGCTGACGGCACGGGACGCCGTGATGGACAAGGTCAGCGGCCTGGACGCGGGAGCGGACGATTATATTACCAAGCCGTTTGCGATCGAGGAACTGCTTGCCCGGATCCGGGTGGCGTTAAAGAGGAAAGGCGCTGCGTCCGCCGTGCAGGAGACAAAACGGCTTTCCATCGTCAAAAAGGAAAACGGGGACGGGGCGGAACACGAGGTCTCGCTGGACGTCGACCGGCACGAGGTCACGGTGGATGCGGAAGCCGTTTACCTGACCAACCATGAATTCCTGCTGCTGCAGACGCTCCTGGAAAACAAAAATATCGTGATGGACAGGGAAAAACTGATCTCCAGGGTCTGCGGCTATGATTACGTCGGCGAGACCAATATCATCGACGTATACGTCCGGTATCTGCGCTCCAAGATCGACGACCGCTGGAACATTTCCCTGATCCGGACTGTCCGGGGCATCGGCTACGTCATCCGGGACGACGGCTGACGCCGGAGCGGAGGACCCGGTATGCCCGAATCAAAAAACAACGACAGACAGAATCCGAAGAAAAAGAATAAAGATCCCGTTCGGGCCGGTTCGATCGCGCGCAGGATCCAGATGTCCGTCTGGCTCAACAAGCTGCTCAGCTACCTGATGATCGATCTGGCAGCGGTGGTGATGGTCGCCGCCCTGTTCGTGGCGGCCGCTTTCGGCTGGCCGGAAGAGAGGGGCACGACGGATCATGCCGGATTTGAGGGAAACAGTTATGATACCCTGATCTTCCGCGTGGAACGGAACGACGGGGCAGTGGAAGAATATCCGGTCAAACCGTGGGGAGACCGGATCATTTTTGTCGGCCGGGCGCTCCTGGCCCTGGAACTGGTCGACCTGATCATTTTTGCGACCGGTACCGGAAAATTCAGGACTTTTCTCAGGCCTCTGGAAGAACTGGCGGAAAAGGCGGAAGCCATCAGCGCCATTTCGCTGGATACGACGACGAAGTTCAACAATCTGGAGGAGGCGATCCGCCATGTTTCCGCGGAGAACGATACGATCCAGGAGCTGGGCTATGAAGACCTGATGATCTCGACCGGCGATCATGAACTGAGCAGTATCGAATCCGCGCTGAACCATCTTCTGACCAGGATGCAGGAAGGCTACAGGCAGCAGGTCCGGTTTGTTTCGGACGCTTCGCATGAGCTGCGTACGCCGATCGCCGTCATCCAGGGATATGCGGACCTTCTGGCCCGCTGGGGGAAGGACGACCCCGAGATCCTCCAGGAAGGCATAACGTCGATCCGCGTGGAGTCGGAGCATATGAAAGAACTGGTCGAACAGCTGCTTTTCCTGGCGCGGGGCGACAGCGGCCGGAACGTGCTGGAAATGCGGGCCATCGATCTGAACACGCTGATGCGGGAGGTGTGGGACGAGTCGGTGATGATCGACCCCGACCACGAATATATCCTGGATCTTCCGGGACTGCTTCTGGATTCGAAGGATCCGGATGCGCCGGAAAACAGTGCCGGAGCGGCTGAGGCCGCGTGGATCAGCGGGGATACTGCCATGATCAAGCAGTCCGTACGGATCTTTCTGCAAAACGCGATGAAATACTCGGAAAAAGGAGACACGATCCGTCTCGGGGTCCGCGTAAACGGCGGCACCGTTTCTTATATTGTTGAAGATGAAGGCATCGGCATGGCTTCTTCCGACATCGCCCATATTTTTGAACGGTTTTACCGGTCGGACGAGGCCAGGGATTCCAAAACCGGCGGAACGGGGCTTGGCCTGTCGATCGTCAAATGGATCGTCGACGCGCACGACGGGACCATCGACGTGGTTTCACGAAAAGGGATCGGCACCCGGTTCACCGTGAATTTCAAAAGACTGGAAACGCAGGAGACGATAGAAGAATAAAGGCTTCGGCAGGGGGAGATCAGTGTGAAAAAAACAGCGATACTGGGTTCAACAGGATCTATCGGCACACAGGCGCTCGAAGTGGCGCGCGCCTATCCGGAAGATATCAGGATCACGGCGCTGGCGGCGGGCAGAAACGTCGATCTGATGGAAAAACAGATCCGGGAGTTTTCGCCTTCCCTGGCCGCCATGTGGGAGGAGGCGGCAGCGGAAGACTTAAAGAGGCGGTGCGCGGACCTGCCTGTCCGGATCGTCAGCGGCATGGAAGGTCTTTTGGAGATCGCGGAACAGCCGGAAAGTGAAATGCTTCTGACGGCGGTGGTCGGGATGATCGGAATTCGTCCGACGCTTCAGGCGATCGCGGCCGGGAAGGACATCGCGCTGGCCAACAAGGAGACGCTGGTCACGGCCGGGCACCTGATCATTCCGGCCGTACGGGAAGCCGGGGTGCAGCTCCTGCCGGTCGATTCAGAACACAATGCGATCTTCCAGTGCAGCCGGGGAGAAGAGCGGAAAGCGATCCGGCAGATCCTCCTGACCTGTTCCGGCGGGCCTTTCCGCGGGAGAAAGAAGGAAGACCTGGTGAACGTCCGCGCGGCGGATGCCCTGAAACATCCCAACTGGGCGATGGGCGCCAAGATTACGATCGATTCCGCGACGCTTGTCAATAAAGGACTGGAGGTGCTGGAAGCGGCCTGGCTGTTCGGCGTTACGGTCGACGACGTCCATGTGGTCGTCCAGCCGCAGAGTATCGTCCATTCCGCGGTGGAATATGTGGACGGGTCCATTCTGGCCCATCTGGCCTCTCCGGATATGCGTCTGCCGATCCAGTACGCGTTCTTTTATCCGGAACGCAGGCCGCTTGCCCTGAAGCCGCTGGATCTTGCGGCCCTGGGCTCCATTACCTTCGAAGAGCCGGACGGGGAAACGTTTAAAGGACTTCCGCTGGCAGTGAAGGCCGGACGCATCGGCGGAAGCATGCCGACCGTATTCAATGCGGCGAACGAGGAAGCTGTCCGTCTGTTCCTGGAAGACAGGATCCGTTTCCTGGAGATCTACGAATGCATCGAGGCGGCCATGGAAGAGCATCATGTGCTGGAAGCGCCCGGACTGGACGCGATCCTGGAGACCGAGAAGGAAGCCAGGGAGTCGGTGCGCCGTTTCTGCAAAAACTGAGCGCCGGATCATTGTAGATGTTTCACAATAAACCGGCGCCTGATTTGTAAATATTGTCGATAATTCGGATTGTTTCAGAAGGGGCGGCATGTTAACATAATAATCGTAATACCCCCAATACATTTAGTTTTTTGCTATACCCCAATAAGAAGAATACCTTCTCGAAAACGCAGACCTCCCCAGTCTGCGTTTTTGCCGTTATAAGCCTTTAATCTGATACGGTCAGGGAACGGATCAGGTCCATGATGATCCCGGAAGCGTTATTCTGCGGGCTCTTTTCCATATTGGCAATGAATTCATCCCGCCGTTCGTACACTTCCAGCGCTTTATCAACGATCACGTCCGCCAGCATATCGTCGGCTACGACGACGCTGTAGCCCTGCTTTTCAAAGGAAGCGGCGTTCAGGATCTGGTCGCCGCGGCTCTGCGCGGTCGGCAGCGGGACGAGGATATTCGGCTTCTTCAGGGCCAGAAGCTCGCAGATGGCGTTGGCGCCGGCCCGGGAAACGACGATGTCCGAAGCCGCGAACAAATGCGCCAGTTCCTCGTTGACGTATTCAAACTGCTTGTAATCGGCCATTGTCAGCTTGAGGTTGTCCATCTTGCCCTTTCCGCAGATATGGATGATGCGGAAATGCTCCAGAAGCTTGTCGAGATTGTCCAGGACAGAGCGGTTGACGCTCGCGGCGCCCTGGCTGCCGCCGATGACCATCATCACCGGTTTGTCGTCCGGGAAACCGCAGAGCTCAAGGCCTTTTTCCCGGGATCCTTCGAACAGCTGCTCCCGGATCGGGGTGCCTGTCAGGACAGCCTTGTTTTTCGGAAGCATCGAAAGCGTTTCCGGGAAATTGCAGCAGACTTTGGTTGCCGCGCCGAAACACAGCTTATTGGCCAGGCCCGGCGTCATATCGGATTCATGCAGGATCACCGGGATATGGAGCAGCCCGGCCGCCCGGGAGACCGGTACGGAGACGTAGCCGCCTTTTGAAAAGATCAGGTCCGGCTGATAGTTTTTCAGGAACTTCAGGGCAGTTCCGAAGCCTTTGATGACCCGGAAAGGATCCGTGAAATTTTTGGGATCGAAGTAACGGCGGAGCTTCCCGGTCTCGATCCCGATGTACGGCAGTTTCTGTTCCGTGATCAGCTGTTTTTCGATGCCGTTTAAAGAGCCGACGTAAGTGATCTCGTAGCCTTCCTTTTTCAGCAGGGGGATCAGGGCCAGATTCGGTGTTACATGGCCGGCCGTTCCGCCGCCTGTCAGGACGATCCTTTTTCCGGCCCGTTTTTTCTTTGCTGCAGCCATGTCGGCTCCTTTCTTACAGGGCGGCGAAAGCGGAAACGAAATCTTCCGCAGCCTGCATATCGGTATCGTGCAGGGCGCTCAGCATGGTCAGCATGTTCTCGCTGACCGTCATGTTTTTCATGGATCCGATCTCTTCTTTGATCAGTTTTCCGGAAGCCGGTGCCCAGGAACCGTTCTGCGCGATGCCGACCTTGCGGTTCTGCACCGCGAGCGCCTTCATATGATGAAGCAGGGTATGGACCGGGGCATAGATCCCGTTGTTGTAGGTCGGGGAGAAGATCAGGATCTTTCCGCAGCGGAAGATCTCGGCGATCAGGTAGGAAATATCCGTTTTGGAAACGTCGTAAACGCTGACCCTGCAGCCTGTTTTGCGGGAAAGAAGCGCCGCGACCGCGTCGGCGGCCGAAGCGGTATGCCCGTACATGCTGCCGTAGATCAGGACGGTCTCCTCCGGATCTTCCGGCGTATAGGAAGCCCAGAGCGTGTATTTTTCCAGAATGCCGGACAGATCACCCTGCCAGACGGGGCCGTGCAGGGAGCAGATCCGGCTGATCTCAAGGCCGGCGGCTTTTTTCAGGACCATGGTCACCTGCTGTCCGTATTTGCCGACGATATTGGTATAATAACGGCGGGCTTCCGCCAGGTATTTGCCGGTGAATTCGCTGCCGTCTGCGAGGATGGATCCGTCGACGGATCCGAACGTCCCGAAGGCGTCCGCGGCAAACAGGGTCCTGGTAAATTCGTCGTAGGCCATCATGACTTCCGGCCAGTGGACCATGGGCGCGGCGATGAAGCGGAGCGTATGCCGGCCGGTGCAGAGCGTATCGCCCTCCTTGACGATCAGGGCCTGCGCGGTCTTGTCGTTAAGGGAAGGGAAAAACTGGTTGATCAGCTTGACCGCTTTCGCGCTGGTGACCAGCTGCATGGAAGGATAACGGGCAAAAACGTCCGCGAGCAGGGCGCAGTGATCCGGCTCCATATGCAGGACGATCAGGTAATCCGGCGTACGGCCGCCCAGAGATCCTTCAAGATTCTCCAGGTACTGGTCGTCGACCGCCGTGTCAGCGGTATCGAAAACCGCGATCTTCTCATCGAGGAGCAGATAGCTGTTGTAAGACATGCCGTCCGGCAGCGGATAAAGATTTTCAAAAAGCGCCAGCCTCCGGTCGCTTCCGCCGATCCAGAGCAGGTCTTCGGTAATATGCTGGGCATTGATCATGATAGAGTTCCTCCTGTGGTTTTGGTCGGTCTCATCATATCATGAAAATTGATTTTGCAAAACGGATATAACGGGTTTACAGTGAGAGAGGGCTTTCCCGCGGGAAATGCCCCGGAAAAGAAATAAAGAGAGGAATGAGAACTATATGATCCAGACGATCGGACCGGCTGTTTTCCATAATGAATTTGATCCTTCCCCGGCGCCGCTGTCGGAGGCGGACGTGGTGCTGGCCTATAACGGCAGGAATATTCTCTGCAGGGTCTCGGAGGAAGGGGAGATCCGGTTCGCGCCGGTCTCTTCGTATCCGCAGGGCGCCCTGGACGACGCGCAGTACCTGTTCCGGATCGACGGCACGCGGTATTTCCTGTACCGGAAGGATACGTCCGCGTATACGCCGAAAGAAGACGAGATGCTGCCGGGATACCGGTTCGAATCCATGAACGTGCTGAGGACGGCTTTCCCGAAGATCTCCTGCTTTGCCGGAATGACGGGATATCACCTGTATGTCTGGTACCGGGATAATGCCTACTGCGGGCGCTGCGGCGCGAAGATGAGGCATTCGCTGAAAGAACGCGCGATGCAGTGCGACGCCTGCGGGAACATCAGCTATCCGAGGATCTGCCCGGCCGTCATCGTCGGCGTTACCGACGGGGACCGGATCGTAATGACCCAGTATGCGGGCCGGCGGACCACCGGCTATTCTCTCGTGGCCGGTTTCTGTGAGATCGGGGAGACGGCGGAGGAGACGGTCGCCCGGGAGGTCATGGAGGAAGTCGGACTCCGCGTGAAGAACATCCGGTATTACAAGAGCCAGCCCTGGGGCTTTGAGTCGGATCTCCTGACCGGCTTTTACTGTGACGTCGACGGAGACAGGGAGATCAGGATGGATCCGGGCGAGCTCAAGACGGCGCGCTGGTTTTCCAGGGACGAGATCGACCAGATAGACAACGACGTCAGCATGACGTCCGAAATGATCTGGTATTTCAAGACACATCCGGAAGCGTTCGGCGCTTCCGCCGATCACTGAAGGCCGGAGGCATTCCGATGAACAGGATCTTCTGTCTGATGGGAAAAAGCGCGTCCGGAAAAGACAAGCTGTTCAAGGCGCTTTTGACCGATGAAACATTAAATCTGAAGAAAGTGGTGAGCTATACGACCAGGCCGATCCGGGAAAAGGAAAAGGACGGCCGGGAGTACTTTTTCGTGGGGGAAGACGACTTCCTCCGGATGAAAGAGAAAGGACTCGTGATCGAGGAGCGCCATTATGAAACGCGGCTGGGCCGCTGGTATTATTTTACGGCGGACGACGGGCAGATCGATCTGACGGAGAATTCTTACCTGATCATCGGGACGCTGGAATCCTATCTGTCTCTCTGCCGTTATTTCGGAAACGACGCGGTCGTTCCGGTGTATGTGGAGACGGAGGACGGGGAACGGCTCATCCGCGCGATCGAGCGCGAAAAGAAGCAGCCCGTGCCCCGGTATGAGGAAATGTGCCGGCGGTTTCTCGCGGACGCGGAGGATTTTTCGGAAGAAAAACTGGCGGCGGCCGGGATCTCGAAGCGGTTCGCCAATCCGGACGGAGCGCTGGAGTCCTGCGAGGCGCAGATCGCGGCATATATAAAAGAAAGAATCGGGGACCATGGGTAAGTTTTCGGAGATCGTCGGACAGCAGCGGCTTGTTTCCGGACTGCAGCAGGCCATGCGGGACGGCGGGATCTCCCATGCGTATCTGATCTGCGGCCGGAGCGGAAGCGGGAAAAAGATGGTCGCGAAAGCTTTCGCCCAGACGCTTCTGTGCGATAATGCGCGCGAGGAAAACGGGCTCCTGGAGCCCTGCGGCGTCTGCCCGTCCTGTCTGAAAGTCGAAAACGACGATCATCCGGATCTGTATATCCTGAAGCCTGAAAAAGAAAATACGATCGGTGTCAACGATATCCGCGCGCTGCGGAGGGAGATCCGCCAGAAACCATATGAAAGCAGCCGTCGCTTTTTTATCATCCCTTCCGCCGGACTGATGACAGTCCAGGCGCAGAACGCGCTGTTAAAGACGCTGGAAGAGCCGCCGGAATATGCCGTGACCATGCTGCTGGCCGATAAAGAGGAAGGGTTCCTGCCGACGGTCTTAAGCCGGAGCGTCATCCTGTATACCAAACCCCTGACCGAGGAACAGGTCCGTTCTTTTCTTGAGGCCCGCAGGGCGGACAGCGCGGGCATCGATCCCGCGCTTTGCGCCGCGCTTTCGGACGGAAGCCCCGGCGAAGCGCTCAGAATGTATACTTCCGAAGAGACAGCTGCGCTCTGCAGGGAATCCATCCGCCTGTTCGAAGAGTTTCCCGGATTGAAAATGCAGCAGGCCTTCGATTTTGTCCGGGCATATGCCCAGCAGGATCCTTCGCTGTTCCTCAGGCTGATGCAGCTTGCGTTCAGGGACGTGCTCGTCCTGAAGCGCACCGGCGGCGAGGCCTCCTTGATTTTCAAACAGGAAATAAAGTATATTAAACAATATGCCGAAATGCTGAGCTTTTCGGGGATCAGCGGAATTCTTGAGGATATCCTGACTGCGCTCAGGCGGCTTTTTGTAAAAGGAAATACACAGCTGATCCTGGAGACGGCGATCCTGTCCGTCCGGGACCGGTTTGAGGAAGATCTATGAATGAAGAAAACAATGAACTGCTGACGGTGATCGGCGTACGTTTCCGGACGGCCGGCAAGATCTACTATTTTGATCCGGACGGGCAGGAAGTCCGCAAGGACGACCATGTGATCGTGGAAACGGCGCGCGGCCTGGAATACGGCACGGTCGTGAGCGATCCGATGCAGATCTCGAAGGAAAAATTCAATAAGCCTTTAAAGAAGATCATCCGGAAAGCGCTTCCGGAGGACGACGAACGCCAGGCGGCGAACCGGGCAAAAGAAAAAGAGGCTTTCGAGATCTGTCTGGAAAAGATCGCGAAGCACAATCCTGAAATGAAGCTGATCGACGCCGAATACACGTTTGACAACAGCAAGGTGCTTTTCTATTTTACCGCGGACGGCCGGGTGGACTTCCGGAACCTGGTCAAGGAACTGGCGATGATCTTTAAAACGAGGATCGAACTCCGCCAGATCGGTGTCCGGGACGAGGCCAAGATCCTCGGCGGATACGGTATCTGCGGCCGGCCGCTGTGCTGCCATCTCTATCTGTCGGATTTCGCGCCGGTATCCATTAAAATGGCGAAGGAACAGAACCTGTCCCTGAATCC
>JAEEGL014546293.1_pt1 | contig 11842 bp, 10 predicted proteins | sample 9134231 | NCBI WGS metagenome assembly JAEEGL01 (sample SAMN16246548, study PRJNA631951) | gut metagenome | biome: gut microbiome; feature: rumen; material: fiber-attached | host: Bos | place: Iran: Karaj | collected 2018-10 | reverse complement strand
TCCGGTGATCGCAAGGACTGCAAAGGAGATGGGCATACTTACTACGGCTATCGTCACCAAGCCCTTTGCTTTCGAATCCAGAGGAAGGATGAAGAAGGCTGAGATCGGTATAGCGAAGCTGGCAGAGTGTGTGGATACATATACCGTTATCCCCAATGATAAATTGAGAGCCCTGGATCCCAAGCTTCCCTTTGAGGAGTCCTTTAAGAAAGCGGATGAGGTGCTGCAGCAGTCCGTTCAGGGCGTGACGGATCTTATCACCGGTGATGCTCTCATGAACGTGGACTTCGCCGATGTACGTACCACCATGCATGACAAGGGTATAGCCCACATAGGTATGGGTGTCGGAAAGGGCGAGAACAGAGCTATGGATGCAGTGAAGAAGGCTGTTGAGAATCCGCTCCTTGATACCAGGATCGACGGTGCTAAGAACCTGATCTACAATATCACCGGTCATCTGACCAATGAGGATGTATTTACCATATCCGAGTACCTCAATGATCTGATATATGATGAGGCGGATGTTATCTTCGGTACGGACCAGTCTGCAAATGTGGAGGATGATGCCATATCTGTTACGGTCATCGCCACCGGTCTGCAGGAAGTCGGACAGGAGAGGCCCAGACCTCAGACTGCTCCCAATATGTACAGTCAGCCCGTACCTAACCAGGGCATGAATTTCGCACCTCAGAATCCGTTCCTCAACAACGGAGGCATGAGGCCGGTAGCTCCCCAGACAGATAACGTACAGGTGCTGGGGGCAGGAACTACAGCTAATCTGGGCGGGCTGGGGACCTTTAACCCCGCTCCGCAGACTGCAATGCCGCAGCAGCCGGCAGCTCCGCAGACTCCCATACAGCCCAGAGCCAATATACCTACGCCGGAACCGGTGTCGCTTAACAGGGTAGAGCCAAGAAGTATCAATATACCTGACTTCTTAAAAAGACGCTGATATTTTCTAAAGAAAGGAAAGTGCTATGAGATGTCCGTTTTGTGGCCATGAAAATATCAGGGTGATAGATTCACGGCCTGCTGAGGAAAACAACTCTATCAGACGAAGGAGAGTCTGTGATGAGTGTGGTAAGAGATTTACAACATATGAGAAGGTAGAGACCATACCTCTCATAGTCATCAAGAAGGATAATAACAGAGAGACCTATAACAGAGAGAAGATCGAGCGCGGATTGCTCCGTGCATGTCACAAGAGACCCATATCGGCTGAGGATATAACGAATCTTGTAGATGATGTTGAGAAAGAGGTATATGAGCTTGAGGAAAAGGAGATCGAGAGCTCGGTGATCGGAGAACTGATCATGAACAAGCTCAAGGATCTGGATGCGGTAGCCTATGTAAGGTTTGCATCGGTATACAGAGAGTTCAAGGATGTGAATACATTCATGGACGAATTAAAGAAAGTACTTACGTAAGATCGACGACATATGCCCTGCTGATGCAGGGCATTGTTTTATCAGAGGCTGCATCAAGCTGCCTTACAGAGGTTGATATGAGGATATTTCCTTATGCCATGTGTGAGAGTGCATACAGCATTGATTATGAATACCTTTGGGACAGAGGCTACAAAGGACTGATTTTCGATATAGACAATACTCTTACAGAGCATAATGAGCCTGCAACAGACAGGGCAATGAAGCTTTTTGACAGGCTTTCCAAGATCGGATTCAAGAGCGCTGTTGTCTCAAACAACAGGGAGCCCAGGGTTCGGGCCTTTGCCCAAAGTGTTGGATGCGAATACGTATATAAGGGAAGGAAGCCCTTAAGATACGGCTATGATAAAGCCCTTAAAAAGATCGGAGTGACAGGCAGTGAGGCTGTAGCTGTAGGAGATCAGTTATTCACGGATATCTGGGGAGCTTCCAATGCCGGGATAAAAAGCATCATGGTTAAGAGGATCGCATCTCATGAGGAGATACAGATACACTTAAAACGGATCCCGGAGTCGGTTATTGTATTTATATACAGGCTCTTTAATAAAAATAGAAAGGTAGAGGAACTTTTATGAGAGAAATTAGCGGTAAGACCAGAGTGCTTGGATTGATCGGAGATCCCGTGGAGCATACGGGTTCGCCTGCTATCCATAATTTCCTGGCACAGAAGATGGGAGATGACCTTGTATATGTTCCTTTTCATGTGACGGGCGATGGACTTGAGGAAGCGGTTGAGGGTGCGTATGCCCTGGATATACTTGGACTTAATGTTACGATCCCCCATAAGATAGAGGTGATGCAATATGTCACAGAACTGGATGATGCCGCTCTGGAGATAGGAGCAGTCAATACATTGCAGATGATCAAGGGTGGATACAAGGGGTATAATACGGACTTTTCCGGTTTCATGAGAGAACTGGACAGCGTTGATATCCAGATAAACGGCAAGAAGGTCATAATGCTCGGTGCCGGAGGAGCAGCGAAGGCAGTCATGTATTCCCTCCAGAGACTGGATGCCGAGCATATATATGTACTGAACAGGAATATCGAAAAGGCCCGGAATCTTTTTGGCAAGCTGGATAATGTGGATATCATGGGCTTTGATTCATGGCGAGATATCCCCAAGGATAAGTACATATGCATACAGTGTACATCCGTGGGACTCAGCCCTGAGGATGACAAATGTGTCATAGAGGATGAGGATTTCTATGACCTTGTATCTGAGGCAGTGGACCTCATATACAAGCCCAAGGAAACAGCCTTCATGAAGAAGGTTGTATCTCACGGCGGCAAGGCCTATAACGGACTTCGGATGCTCATGTACCAGGCAGTATCTTCATATGAATTCTTCATGCGCAAGGAAGTCCCGGAGGAGATAATAAAGGAACTCTATAATGAACTGGATTCTTGAGGGATTCATGGGGAGCGGCAAGTCCGCCATAGGCAGGAGACTGGCAGAGCATTATGAGCTTCCCTTTCTTGATACAGACAGCGTAATAGAGGAAAAGCAGTCAAGGAGCATAGCGGATATCTTCTCGCATCAGGGGGAAGGGGCCTTCAGACAGATGGAAACGGCTGTCCTTTTGGGCCTGACTCTCGACGATACCGAAGCTGTCATATCCCTTGGCGGCGGGACACCCATGTATGACCGCAATATAAGACCCATAAAGGAGCTGGGCAAGGTTATATATCTTAAGGCATCAAGCGAGCTTTTGATAAAACGCCTTGAAGGAGGCGTGGAAGAGCGGCCTATGCTAAAGGGAGGCGAGCTGGATGAAAGGGTACGATCTCTCCTTGCAAAAAGAGAGGACAGATATGTGGATATTGCGGATATCATAGTCCCCATGGAGGATGAGCCCATAGAGGATACATGCAGCAGGATCATTGAAATGACGAAAGGCTTGGACTGATATGAAGATACTTGTAATGAACGGCCCCAATCTCAATTTTCTCGGGATAAGGGACAAGGCTGTATACGGATCCGAGGACTATGATCATCTGGTAGGCATGATAAAGGACAAGGCAGCATCCATGGGAGCTGCGGTTGAATGTTTTCAAAGCAATCATGAGGGTGATCTGATAGACCGGATACAGAAGGCTTATTCTGACGGCACTGACGGTATAGTCATCAACCCGGGAGCCCTTACCCATTATTCCTATGCCTTATATGATGCTCTTGGTTCTTATGACACCATTCCGATGATAGAAGTGCATATATCGGATATCAATTCAAGGGACGAATTCAGAAAGGTCTCTGTCACTGCCCCGGCCTGTGATGCGCAGATCATAGGACACGGCTTAAAGGGGTATCTGGAGGCTATGGATCTCATAGCGGAAAGATCCGGGAAATAAAAACAGGTATTGATATTTCATTTGGTTTGTGCTAACTTTCAGTTGGTTATACAAGGCTAATCGGCCTGACAGGATTCATATACTCTCAATACAGTAACATAAAATGCAGGCCCGGAGTTAGGTTCGGGTATTCTGTGCATCTGAGTTATATATGACTAACAAATATTGCTGATAAGAACAGGGAGGAAGACTATGAAAAAGAGTCTGAAGATCGTAATACCTATCCTGCTGATCTTAGGGGCCGGAGGATTTCTGCTGACGGCTTTTGCTTCCGGAAACGGAAAGGAACACGAGACCTTCAGGGTAAGGCGGGACAGGATATCGGGAAGCATAGAGGAAAGCGGTGATATAGAAGGAGAAACGGACTACACCTATTATGCACAGGTCTCGGCACCGGTATCCATGATGGGACTGAAGGTGGGAGATGTGGTGAATAAGGGAGATAAGCTGCTTACCTACGATGTGACCGATTATGAAAGGACCGTGAGCCAGGCATCCATATCCAGACAGCAGAGCGAGGACAATGCTAAGGGACAGATAGAACAAAGTGATAAGAACCAGTCCCGATATAACAAAGCTGTCGCCGATGACCAGGCATACTCGGTCCTTTATTATCTGGAAAGAGAGTCTGCCAATTCACAAAACGAGGCACAGTATTCGGAGAACTGGAACATACAGTGTGAAAGAGACAGCATCAGCAAGGAGATAGCCAAAAAGCAGGGCGAGGTTGGCGGAAAGGAAGCAGAGCTTGCCACCACGGAGGATCCTGAGAGAGCACAGACTCTGTCAAAGGAGATATCCGATCTGAACAAACAGATAGGGGATCTCCAGTCGGGTTATTATTCCCTGGCTCCTGCCCAGCTGTCCCCGGAAGAATATGCAAACCTTAATGATACAAACAACGTGATGGAGGATATAACCAGAAACTGGACACAGTCAAAGACACAGAAGAATGCTTACGAGGCTACCATCCTTAATGCCAGTCAGAAGGAGGCTTTGAACAAGCAGACCGAACTGGCGCAGAGCAAGGAGGATGCTGCAATGGAGGACCTTTCGAAGGCCAGTATGGGAGTGGTGGCGGATTTTCAGGGAGTGGTCACCGAGTGCAATGTAAAGGAGGGAAGCGTTGTAGCCAAGGGAACGCCTTTATTCAAGATAGTGGGTACCGAGGATATGAAGGTTACCGTTATGATATCCAAATACGATATCGGCTCGGTGAAAAAAGGCCAGAGAGCTGAGGTTTCCATAGCAGGAAAGGTGTATCCGGCAACAGTTTCGAGGATCAATCATGTGGCGACGGAGGATGATTCCGATAAGGCCAAGGTCGCGGTTGATGTTCATATCGATGAACCTGATGAGGATCTGATACTGGGACTTGAGGCAGACGTTACCATATATACCGATGAGCTCATGGGAGTTCTGGTGATCCCCTACGGTGCTCTATATTCGGATGACGGGGGGGATTACTGCTATGTGATAAGTGACGGCGTGATAGCCAAGCAATATGTAACCGCCGGAGTGTCCACCAATGAATATGCGGAGATAAAGGAAGGACTTAACGAGGACGACATCGTTATAACCGATGCGGTCACGGATGATCTGATAGGAGACAAAGCCAGTGAAGCCGTTCATTGAATTTCGTGGAGTTGAAAAAAAGTACATGCTGGGAGAAAATGCCTTTTACGCTTTAAAGGGCGTGAACCTTGGGATCATGGAGGGAGAGATGGTCGTGATACTTGGACCCTCGGGTGCAGGCAAGAGTACGCTGCTGAATCTTCTCGGGGGCATGGATTCTCCTACATCGGGCCAGATCCTGATCAACGGACATGACATATCCGGCTTCAGTGATGATGAACTTACGGCATACAGAGCATGGAATGTTGGAGTTGTGTTCCAGTTCTACAATCTCATACCTACTCTTACAGCCCACGAAAACGTGGCTCTCATGAAGGATGTCAGAAAAAATGTGAAGAAAGGCAGCATATGGGAAAAGGAGCTTTCGGACACACAGATCCTGGATCCCAAAGAGGCGCTGATGTCAGTGGGTCTTTCCGAGCATATGAATCAGTTTCCGTCGCAGATGTCCGGAGGAGAGCAGCAGAGAACCTCCATCGCAAGAGCCCTGGCCAAGAACCCAAGGCTTTTGCTTTGTGACGAGCCTACTGGAGCTCTGGATACGGGGACGGGCAAGGAAGTATTGAAGCTTTTGCAAAAGCAGAGCAAGGAGACGGGCCACACGGTGGTGATGGTCACCCATAACAGCTTCTTTGCCGATATAGCGGACAGGGTGATCAGAGTGAAGAACGGGACGGTGGAAGAGGTTGTGGAGAATGACAGTCCCAAAGATGCTTCAGAGGTGAACTGGTAATGCTGCTTCGAAAGATGTGGAGAGACCTCCTTTCCAACAAAGTTCAGTTCATGTCCATATTTCTTATGTCTCTTCTTGGCATATATGTGTTCGTGGGCCTTGACTCGGAGTGCAACGGCATGAGGACGAGTGAGAAGGCCTTCTATGAGGAATGCGATCTTGCGGATCTTTTTATCCAGGGCAAACTCTTTGCTGAGGATGATGTAAAGACCGTCAAAAAGATACCAGGCATAGTAAAAGCCGAAAAAAGGTATAAGACTGACGGAAAGGCAGAGCTTGACGTGGAGAGGGATCTTCAGATGTATTTCCTGGATTCCAACGAGATATCAAGACTGTACATGGTGGAAGGAACGCCCTATGTCCCGGGTATGAAGGGGGTCTGGACAGACTATATGTTTGCAAAAGCCCGGGGACTTGAGATCGGGGATAAGCTGAAGATGAAGGTGGACGGTACCGAATTCGAACAGGAGATTATGGGTACGGTCTATTCGCCGGAGCATGTTTATTTCCTGCCTGATGCCGCAGCAGTGATGCCGGATTACGGCAGCTACGGTGTGGCATTTATGGATGCCTCCTCCTATCCCAAAAGCGATTCCATGGTGTACAACCAGATAATAGCCGACCTTGAAGGAGTGGACAATACAGGCGGACTGTCCGATGAAGAGAAGAATATCTGTAAGAGCGTGGGAAATACAGCGAAAGCAAGACTGGATTCCAGCGAGCTGGTGTCCACGGATAAGGATTCGGATATAAGCTATCAGACCTTTCGTTCGGAGATAGAGCAGCATTCGTCCATGGTTTATATCTTTCCCATGGTCTTTCTTCTTATAGCCATGCTGGGCATAATCACCACCATGACCAGGATGACGTCAAGACAGAGGATGCAGATCGGAACGCTTAAGGCTCTTGGATTTACCAAAAAGACAATAATCAGGCATTATTGCTCCTACAGTCTTTTTCTGAGCATACTGGGCGGCATCATAGGAGCTGTGGCCGGATACTATACCATAGGAGCCTATATCTTAAGCATGCTGATGGAAACATACCTGGTACCGGGTATGGGGCTTGTATTCTCTGCGAGGTCCTTTATCGCCATCCTGGTGTCAGCACTGATCTCTGTTCTTGTAAGCTATCTGGCCTGCAGAAAGGAACTTGCTCCTGCACCGGCCGAGACCTTAAGGCCCGAATCTCCCAAGAACGTGAGCCATACCGCCATCGAGAACAGCAGTCTCTGGATGAAGCTGGATTTTGCAACCCAGTGGAATCTGAGGGATATCATGAGGAATAAGGTCAGATCTCTCATGGGAGTGTTCGGCGTGCTGGGATGCTCCATGCTGCTTTTTGGGGCTTTCGGCTGTCTCGATACTGTCAAGTTCATGACAAGATGGATGTATGGCGAACTGAACACCGCAAGTTACCAGATAATAATGGAACAGGGGACGCCCCTTGCAGTAACCGAAGAGTACGCAAAAAAATACAGAGGTCAGATGGTGGAGAATGCAGCAGTGGAATTCGAAGCCGGAGGGATAAAGAAATCAGGCAGTGCCACCATATATGATAAGGGAGGATACCTCCATTTTCAGGATAAGAACCTTAAGGAGATACAGCTTAACACTGCGGGTATATCCATGTCATATAAGATGGCCGACATCCTGGGGCTGAAGGCGGGAGATACCTTCAGATGGCATGTGGTAGGTGATGACAGGTGGCATATCAGCAGGATATCGGGTATATACAGAAATCCGACCATGCAGGGTATCACCATGACCAGAGAGGTGTTCAGGGATCTGGAATATGATTTTGTGCCGGATACCATATATACCAACAGGAATATCAAGGATGAATTCGAGGATGATGACAATGTTGTGGGAGCCCAGAGTGTCAGTGAGCTTATGGATGCCTTTGATGCCATGAAGGAGATGATGTATGCCATGGTCTATATGCTGATAGGAGCTGCTGCAGTCCTGGGTATAGTGGTACTCTATAATCTGGGAGTGCTGTCCCTTGTGGAGAAGCACAGGGAAATGGCGACCCTTAAGGTGCTGGGCTTTACCACGGGAAAGATCAGACGGATACTGCAGGATCAGAATATCTGGCTTACTACACTGGGGCTTATTGGCGGGATACCTGCAGGTATGTGGCTTATCGCCATGCTCTTTGCCTCCATGCCGGAAGCCATGGATTACATACCCAAATATGAGGCTGCGTCATACTTATATACAGTGGTCGGGACCTTTGCCCTGTCAGTGGCCGTTAACAGGTTTCTCTCAAGGAAAGTCAAGACTGTGGATATGGTGGATGCCCTTAAAGGCGTGGAATAAAATGGGTATTGCTTTAGGGTTGGCCATAGTTTATAATAATTCCGCATTTGTTGTCTTTGAAGGAGGGATTATTAATGATATCGGCCGGTGATTTTAGAAATGGTGTGACCGTTGAGATTGACGGGACGGTCTATCAGATCGTAGAGTTCCAGCATGTTAAGCCCGGTAAGGGAGCAGCTTTTGTAAGGACTAAGCTTAAGGACGTGATCAATTCGGGAGTTGTCGAGAAGACCTTCCGTCCTACAGAGAAGTTCCCCACGGCACATATAGACAGGAAGGATATGCAGTATCTTTACAGTGACGGAGACGTATATAACTTTATGGATCCGGAGAGCTACGAGCAGATCGGTATAGGTCCTGATGTTGTAGGAGATGCCATGAAGTTCGTTAAGGAAAATGAGAACTGCAAGATCTGTTCATATAACGGTTCTGTTTTTTCGGTTGAGCCTCCTCTTTTCGTGGAGCTTGCGGTTACCGATACCGAGCCCGGATTCAAGGGCGATACTGCTACGGGTGCTACGAAGCCTGCTGTTGTTGAGACAGGAGCTACTGTTATGGTTCCTCTCTTTGTCAATACAGGAGATGTACTTAAGATAGACACACGTACAGGAGAGTATCTCTCAAGAGTCTGATGTTCCTTCACTGAGGATATTCACACACGACATTTCGCGGAGTCACCATGACTCCGCTTTTTTTTCTTTATTTTCCCGATCGTTCTCAGCCGGAACCGTTTTAATATTTGCGATCAAACCACTTCTAATCATTCCGGTTTAAGGTTTGGCGGATGTTCTGCAGAAAGTCAGCTGACAGCTTGTATACTGCCTGCGGGTCATTACTGAGAGACATTGCCGCCGTATGGATGAGGGCATGACAGGCCATGCCTGATCGGATCTATCTTATCTGATTTTTGCCGGAGTGCAGCCTGACGGCCTCTTGCATATCTTTGTTCACCCAATTATCAATGTTTATATGAAAACAGAAAGGAAATCATATGGAGTATTATGAATTTATAGAAGCTGTAAAGGAAAAACTGCAGGATATATGCGGCGATGAGTTTGTGATCGAGGCTGCACAGACCATGAAGAACAACTCCGTCATGTTTCGGGGTATATCCATCAGAGAAAAGGATTCCAGGATAGCACCAACCATATATCTTGAGGATCTTTATACCGATCACTGCGACGGCAGGGATTTTGAGGAGATAGTTAACGAGGTGCTGAGGATCTACAGCGTAAGCAGGAAGGGACCTGATTTTGACGCCGGGCTTTTCTCGGATTTTTCATGGGTCAGGGACAGGATCTTCTGCAAGCTGATAAACTGCAGGGCGAATGCCGGGCTTCTTTCTGAAGTTCCTCATTACAGATTTTTGGATCTGGCGGTCATTTACTGCGTTCTGGCTGATGACAATGACGGGACCATATCATCCATCACCATTAAGAACGATCACCTGAAGCTCTGGGAAACGGATGAGGAGGAGATAAGAAAGTGTGCCATAAGGAATACCCCCGTCCTGCTTCCGGCATCCATAGTGTCCATAGGACAGATCCTAAACGATATGGTGGGAGCGGATCCTGTATACAGCGACAGCATACCCATGTATGTCCTCACAAATAAAAACAGGAGCAATGGTGCCACTGCCATGCTTTATAACGATGTCATCGGGGATTTTGCAGATAACATACACAGTGACCTGTATATCATACCCTCGTCCGTTCATGAACTGATCCTTGTTCCTGATACGGATGAAATGGATCCGAATGTGCTCTCGGGAATGATAGCCGAGGTCAATGATACCCAGCTGGCACCTGAGGAGCTGCTTTCGTATTCGCTGTACAGATACAGCAGGGCAGATCAAAGCATACGTATCGCCGGCGCCGATAAAAAGGCTGCAGCATATTGATCCTCAGGAAGGACCGGGTCCTTGTGATCCGGTCCTTTATAAGTATCACATAATATCCTCTGTCTCTTTGACGATACCTCAAAAATGCCTCATTATAAGAGGTATTAGTTTACATAAGATATAAAAAGTTGCATGTATCACACCAATCATGGTAAGATAGTGCGGTATATGTAGAGAGGTGTCTCTATGCATAGGATCGGATCCTTGCGTTCATAGCTCAGCTGGATAGAGCACAGGCCTCCGACGCCTGGTGTCGAGGGTTCGAATCCCTTTGAACGCATGCACTGTTACGTAAGAGAGCAGTATGATTTCGGAATAAAAAACAGATTGGCATATGATCATGACTGATCAGCGGGACGGATCCCGGCATGTCATAGCCTTTTGTGAATTCGGAGGATCACAGATGAGAAACAGAAGAGGTTTTGATATAAGAGATTTTGTAATGCGGTACTACCAGTACATCATAGTAGGTGCATTATTCATTATCCTTGTGATAGTGCTTCTGGTCTTTTCGGCAAAGCACAAGGACAAGGAGGAAAATAAAGAGGAGTCCACAACAGAGGCTGCAACAGAGGCTGTGGTTGACGAGAATGCGGAGATACCTCTGACAGACGAGGAGCTGAAGCTTGACGCTTATCCCGAGGTCAACGCTCTGGTATCAACATACTTCACCGCCATGGCAACGGGTGACGTGGCAACCCTCAGCACCATCTGCAGTGATCTGGATGATGCAGCCAAAATAAGGATACAGGAGAAGGCCAACTATACGGAAAGCTATGATGACCTTAAGTGCTATACGAAGCCGGGGCCCATACCCAATTCCTATATCGTTTTTGCATACTACAAGATCAAATATGTCAATATAGATACCAAGGCACCCGGCCTGTCTTCCCTTTATGTATGTACGGATGATGCTACCGGACAGCTCTACATCTATAACGGAGATCTGTCGGAGAATGTATCGAATTACATCAAGGGCGTAGCAGCTCAGGATGATGTAGTACAGCTGCTCAGCACGGTTGATACCGAGTATTCCAATGCAGTGGATTCGGATAAGACCCTCAAGGCCTTCATGGATGCTCTGCCTGCAAGACTTGATGAGGCTGTGGCCGCAAGGCTTGCTTCGGGCTCGACTCCCGATGCCGTTCCCGTTTCGGACAATACGGCTGCAGAGGTTACCATCAGACTCACGGACAACATAAGGATCAGGTCGACTCCGGATGACTCCGACAGTGCAAACGTTATCGCCAAGGCAGTTGCAGGCGATACATACACAAAGATCGGGGAGGAAGGAAACTGGACCAAGATCAGATATAAGGATACTGAGGCATATGTCAGCTCCGATTATGTAGAGGTTGTTGACGGTTCGGCAGCCCCTGCTCCCGCACCGGATGCTACCGGCGAGACAGCGGCTCCTCCGGCGGATACAGGCACTACCACTGCCGCATCGGGGACC
>JAEEGL013496744.1_pt1 | contig 11842 bp, 7 predicted proteins | sample 9134231 | NCBI WGS metagenome assembly JAEEGL01 (sample SAMN16246548, study PRJNA631951) | gut metagenome | biome: gut microbiome; feature: rumen; material: fiber-attached | host: Bos | place: Iran: Karaj | collected 2018-10 | reverse complement strand
TACAACGATAGAAGTTCGACTTCGAAAGGCTCTCTGGAAAAAGGGATTTCGTTACAGGAAAAACTATAAGGGACTTCCTGGTAAACCGGATATAGTATTGACGAAGCAGAGAATAGCAATCTTTTGTGATAGTGAGTTTTTCCATGGAAAAGATTGGCAAATGTTACGACTGAAGCTGGAGCAAAGCAACAATGGTTCATTTTGGATTGATAAGATTACAAAGAATATAGAGAGGGATGAGGAAGTAAACAAAAAGCTCTTATCCCTTGGATGGACGGTTATTAGATTTTGGGGAAAGGAGATAAAGGAAAATGTGAACGAATGCGTTCATGCTGTTGAGGAGATAATCTATGATGACGAAGTGCAGAAGGCGATGTATTAGAAGAGACGTTTTCCGAGATCTGTATAAAGGGATATTCTGGTTGGAGTAGTATGTTGATAATCGAAGGGCGCGGCTTGGTTGAAAAAGATCATCGTTTAAAGATAAGGAGAGACCACAATGACATCAGATAAAAAGTATAAAAACGCAGTCGATTGGATCAAAAAACAGCGGGAAGATAGAATTGAGTGGAGTCTGATTGAGAACTGTTGCGCGGAGGGAGAGAATAGATATGCGGCTTTAATGAAGTTAAGAGAGCGCATGATTGCGCCGAAAAACATGACTCTTGAGGAATGGTCTCAATTGGTAAGAGAGGTGAGGGCAAGATATACGGAGTACTCAGAATTGCCGATTAATGGCATTTTTTGTAATGATGGTGATGAGATACAGTATGACATTCCAAAAGGCGAAAGAGATGCCTGGACCATATACGAAAAGATGTTGCGCGGAGAGATTGGTGGTCAAAGAAGAATGTCAGACATATCTGTAAATGATATGAAAGCAAACTGCCATTGGATAATGAACAGGCTTCGAAAAGACACAAGAAGCAGCGGAACGCGAAAAGGTCTAGTTATGGGAAGCGTTCAGTCAGGAAAAACAGCAAATATGATCGGCCTAACCACCATGGTGGCGCATTATGATTGGAATTTTATCGTAGTTTTATCAGGAACCATAGAAAACCTGCGCATTCAAACGAAGAATCGTTTCATGAGAGATCTGCCAGATTGTAGAGATGTGGATTGGCATTTTTTGGAATCGTGTACAAATGGAGATTATCTAAAAGATACACATATTTGTTCTGGAGGAGAAGAGGCCAAAGAAATAACCATCAATGAATTAAAGCTTAATGTAAGCGAGCCGGATACTACGGGTGTACGTTACTATCACCAGGCATATGTAATGATTTGTCTAAAACAGGCGTCAAGGTTGGAAAAGCTCATATCTTGGCTTAGCTCTAATGAGAGTTATAGTAATAGAATAAGAATGCTTATTATTGATGATGAGGCTGATCAGGCAAGCATCAATACTGCTACAATGTCAGAGGAAGAGAAAAACAATAGATCAAGAATTAATCAATTGATCGTCAGACTCGCAAACGGAAAAAATAACGATGATATCAGTGTAAATTTTCAGGCCGTGAATTACCTCGCTTTTACGGCCACCCCTTATGCAAATGTACTAAATGAGGCGGGCAGAGAATCGTTATACCCAAAAGATTTTGTCCTTTGTCTTCCAGAAAACAGCAGCTATTTTGGGGCAAAGGTGATTTGGGGATCAAAAAAAGAAGAGAATTATCCGGGAATGGATATTGTTAGGAAAATTAGTGTTAATGATGTTAAAACAATTAGAAAAATAGGAAAAGGTTATGTTGCGGATCTCCCTGGGTCTTTCATCGACTCTTTTGCGTGGTTTTTGTGTTGTGTCGCATATATTCGTTCAAAGGGAACATCGAAGAAACCTATAAGTATGCTGATTCATACGGTTACAAACACCCAGGAACATTTTAGGTTGTTCGAAAAGATGAAGGCATGGTTTAACGATACAAGGAGTAGCGGGGAGCTGTTATCAAGATGTAGACAGGTATATGCTGTCGAAACGATGAGATTCACGCGTGAAAACTTTGAGAACAGTTTCTGCTTGTATGAAAACATGAAATTCGTTGATGAGTGTTACTTATCTTTTGAAGAAATAGAAGAGAAATTGAAAGAAATCCTGGAAAATGATGTAAAGAGTATAAAAATTGAAGATGATGGGGAGCTGGCCTACTCTGATACTGGAATCCATATGTGCGTGGACAATTGTAGTGCGAGCTGGTACGGAGAGGAGGATACACATTTACGAATAGTTTATCCTACGAGTGAGCAAATAGATAGTATGGGACAGGCACCCGCATTTATAATCATTGGAGGAAACACATTGTCTCGCGGACTCACAATTGAAGGATTAGTGAGTACTTATTTCAGCAGGAGTTCTTGGCAGGCAGATTCATTGACGCAAATGGCAAGGTGGTATGGATATAGAAAAGGATACGAACTACTTCCAAGAATATGGATGTCGGATGACTCAATTGAAAAGTATAAGCTGTTAGAAGAGATAGATGAAAAATTAAGAAAAACACTTTCAGAGTATAAGATGATGGGAAGGAATCCTTCTAAGGAGGCCCCGCCAGTGATGAATACATCAGTTATTGCTCGATTCTTGCTGACAGGGAGGGGAAGAGCACAGAATATGATCCCGTGTTCAATGGATTATAGCAGCGATAGCTATGAATTAACAGAGTTTATTGATGATAATAACATTATACGCGATAATCTTAATCTGACAGAAGGATTTTTGCTAAGCATAGGAAGACCGAGTCAATCTGTGATTTATCCGGACACTTCACTTGTGTGGCGAAATGTCGAAAGTGCTGCTGTTCTACAGTATATCCGTTCTTATAAAACGGTGTCTCCAAGTAATTTTGCCAGCCAAATGAATGATTTCTGTGAGTGGATGGAAGCGCAGAATGGCAAGGGAGTGTATCAACATTGGAATGTAGCGGTTTGTGGGGTGCCCACATATTCTGGAAGAGCTTGGGATTTAGGCGATAACGTATTACTGGGAAAGGTTGAACGAACTAGAAAAAGAGCCATAACGGATGTTATTGATATAGGTTCTTTGAGATCTGGCAGAGATGGAATTTGCGACATAGAAAGCTACTCGGCCGATAACAGTTACCTTGTGGAATTGGGTCGAAAGGGTAAACACATTGAGATGGTGAGAAGTAAGCTTGGGTATGCAGATATACCCTTGCTGTTAGTGTATTGCATTGACCATCAAGGAGGACGCGAGAATGGCAACAACATGAAATTGGGTACGACTGTTGACGTAGCATCCTATGCTGTTGTTATTGGGGGCGATCTGGCCAACTCGGATCATGTGGAGAGTGTAAGAGTCAGACTTCCGGAGGAGAACGAAAATGAAGATGATTTGTAAGGTCTTGAAAAGTATACCAGGTGTAGCGTATGGACATCTAACCTTGGAAGCCATGCAGAATTGGAGGATGTCCAAGATCGATTTGTTTGTTAGAGAAGTATTACAAAACTGTTCCGATGCTGCTGATCCGTTGGAGGGAGAAGCTTTTTACGTCGATTTCAATATCAAAGAGTTTAATGGCGCTAGCTTCATAAACATGCTTGATGGGTTTGAAACCAGTGTGGTAAGTAAGTTTTCTGATCCTCATAGCAAATGCATTGAGATACGTGATACAGGAACAACAGGTCTCACAGGGCCGTTAACTGTTTCACAGAAGAATGAAAAGGATCACGGAAACTATTACCGACTGGTTTTTGATACGGGAAAAGCACAAACCCAGAAATACTCCGGAGGCAATTGGGGATATGGGAAAAGTGCATATTATGGGATGGGCGCTGGATTTGTAATATATTATTCCCAGATTAAGGAAGGAGAGGATTATAAATCCAGATTAATTGTTACACTGATAGAGAATGAAGAAAAGGAGGAAGCAATCCTTCGGGGCCACAAAGATGGAGCTGGTTCGGCAGGAAAAGCCTGGTGGGGAAAAGAAATAGTGGGAGAGGGAATGGAAGGTGTCATGCTTCCACTACAGGACGAAGAAGAAATCAAAGAGGTGCTGGATGTATTTGGCCTGAAAGCATTTGAAAAAAATGAGACTGGAACATCTGTTATCATTCCTTATGTGAACTATTCAGAATTGATGAGTAATACTATTTCAGATGAAATGGATATCAATCCTGATATCAAAAATAGATGTGATTGGACACGGCCTACAGATGAGGGATTTGAGGAGAGCATTTTTTTGGCTATTCAAAGATGGTATGCTCCTGCAATCAATAATCTGGAATTACCAAAATTGACTGGAAAAAAATGGTTATATGCGACTGTTAATGAGAGAATGTTAAGCTATGAAGTAATGTGCCCTTTTTTTCAGTTGGTTCAAAAACTGTATACAGCCGCTTTGGCGAAAACTTTGGGAAAGGAAGAGACAGGAACGGAATACAGCCAGTATTACAATGATACAATTGAGCCTATTCGGATTAAGAATTATATTGATAACAGTAACGGTGGAAATACTGAGGTGGGTTATCTGGCTGTAGCTCAAATACCAAAGAATAAAGTTAATTATGGCGATTGGGAAAACATAGACCCGTATCTTCTTCTTGGCTATTACGAACAGGCAAACGGGAATTTGCCTGTTGTAATGTTTGCACGTCGGTTGGGGATGGTTATTGATTATGCATATAAGAATGAATGGGTATATGGAATCACAGAGTCAGATCAAAAGAATAATGATGAATATCTCTTTGCCTTCTTTGTTCCCTTTCTTGGGGAGAGAAAAAGGTTGAAAAGCAATCTATCAGTTCAAAAATATGCAGGGAAAACCTTGGAAGAGTATCTCATTTCATGTGAGGCATCTGACCATGACGGGTGGGAAGATCATGACAAGATGACCCTGGTCTCAAGCATTCAGAGTAATGTTACGGGAAAAATTAAAAGGCTATGGAAAAATGAGCCAGAAATTAAGAATGTTGTGACGGACCGTCTGGGAAATATTATATCAAAGATGCTGGGAATAACAAAACAGAAGCTTGGGAAAAGCGTTTCTAAGAGCAATAAAAAAGGGAGAGGGGGCCATTCGACATCAAAAAAATTTGAGTTCAAATCTGTAATTAAAGAGTATTGTGGAGAAAGGCAGAAGCTTGAATTTCGGATTAGTATTAATCAGGCAACAAAAGCCATTCTCATTGGAATAATGGTGAATTCGGATGGGAGTAATCTTAGTAGTATTGAATGGGAGCGAAAGATAGGAACTAATTTCCCGGTGTGCTTTACTGATTGCTATGTAAAGGATAGTAATATCGATAGTGGAGAGGGTGCCGGGACAATGCAAATTAACAGTAATACAAATGGACCTGACATTTGTGTTTCGTTATGCAATGAGGAAAGGAAAACAGCAGAAAGACTTTACAGGAGTAGTGGTAAAACGATAATCACTGTGGTTCCTAGAGTTCCATTTGATGAAGGAAGAATCATTGAAGGAGAATTGATAATACAGGCTGACGAAAAGGAATACGAGTATGATCTGATTGCCTATGAGGAGGAGAAGTAAACGTATGAGTTTTAGGTTTTTCCCCACACTGGAAACTAAGGGCGAGTTAGTTGATGACATTGGATATGATTCGAAAAGTGATTTTCAGTTTTTTAGAGTGACAGGATTAAAAGAAAGCCCGATTACAATCACTGGAAACGTAATTACAGATACGTTTTGGGATCAAGAACGGGATTCATTAAAGTTTTACAGGAATATAACAATTAGAGCGCCCAAAAAGCTTTATGGGAAAGATGGTATAGCTTGTCTGGGCGCTGAACTTGGATTATGCGTTCTTTGGGCAGATAGTGTTACGTCAATGTCAGGATGTGTTAAGCCTAGAGAAGAGTATAGAGATGATGAACGGAATAAATGGAGCGTGAGTTTTGTTCACACGTTTGCCCCAGGAGAGGTGCGGGGAATTCTGGAACTTAAAGTAATACTATATCTGAAAACAAGTGCAAAAGAAGTTTTAGAAGGTGAGAGAATCTTAAACAATACATCTGGTGTTATTGTTGGAGAATTTGAATCATATCGAATCAAGGTGAGCAGTGATGAACTTATACCATTCCCGCTTGTGCAGAAAGAAGTAGATTCCAAAGAATTATGGTGGGTAGAATTTTATAACTGGGAGGATCCTAATGACGATGGCTTATTTGGAGCCAGTAGTTTTGTTGTTGTTTTAAACCAAAAATGTACTGCCTGTCCAAAGGTTAATACATCTGGTAATGACATAAGCAACCTGGATCTGTTCCTAGAAATACTAACCAATGTCTATGTTCAATTGTATAAAAAACTTACGGAAAGCCAGTTCTCCGAGATGAAGAATGGAAGAGATTTGAAGCCAGGCACGATTAGTTCTGAGTTAAATAGAATGTATGATTTGTGCGGCGACAAGTTTGAATTTGAGAGTAGTTATGAACAGATTCACAGAGCCATCCAGAAGACTATTAGGGATAAAGGTTTTTCGGTTGAAAACACAGACGAAGAGGAGATGTAGCATGAATAGATTTGGCAAATTAACAATTGAGGAAGCGATAAGAATTGTTGATTCATATGATTCAATGTCTCCGAATCAGTTTGGTGATGTTGTGCTTTATAAATGGCAGCAAGGTATAATTGACACATCAGAGCTGACCGAATATGACACAGAAGTTAGAAAAGAGTTGAAAGAGGTGTTCGATAGCTTTTACGAGGAAGCCAAGAAAGATAGAAGGCAGTTTTACTCACTGGATTTGGCAATGGGTATTAAGATTTTTTCGTTACTAAATCCATATGAAACTGAGTTTTCGCTCTCTGACGCCTCGGATGATGATGTATGGAGATATATTACGATTAGAATAATACCGGATTTAACGTATTTACGATATCCGCCAAGGCATGAAAAGGGAGCAAAAAACATAAACAAAAAGCGATTCTTCAGTGAGAAAAGAAGAATATGGATTAAGAGCTTATGGTGGTATATATACTTATCATGGCAGGGGGACTACAAAACAACATACGATGTATTGAAAGATAACGCGACTGATAATATCAATAAATTAATAGAGACCCCGGGAAGGGGATATAGGTTATCATTATACCGTGCCATTATGCGCGAATATGCGAAGCGAGAACACAAAACAGGATATTTTGCCGGAGTTACAAAGCTTAATAATGCTAAATGTAAGACGATTGAACCGTCATTAATGGAAATGGGCGAAGAAGTATATGTTAAGGAGTTATTTGATAAGGTACCCATTACTGTAGAAGCGGAGGAAGATGATGATTAGGGATGAGATAATGGAGTGTTGGGAGCATGATTATGAGAATAATTTGCAGAGTATTATGTCTTTGAATGATTCATTCCCAGCATACACAATACAGAATACTAAAGAATACGGAGTTGCAATTCCGATATCGAAAGATATAAGAATTAATGAGACCTTTTCTGGAGCGGTATTAATATCAAAAAACATTCATTTGGTAGAATACAATGAGGCCGGCTCTTTCTTGTGCTTGCTTACAGGGCAAAGCACTGACAAAGGGATATTTAGTGCTCTTTGTGAGCAATTTGTATTCCCAGGGCGAAGTGGAGAATTTAGAGAGGATATCACATCTTCTCCGTTGAAATGGTGGATGGAGATGAGGAAAATCTTTGGAAATAAAAATGTGGAGGATACGGTTTACGATACTATTGGAGAATTATGGGCATATAAGTATCTTGTTGATAAAGGTATGACAGTTATCTGGAATGGCCCTAATGGGGGAACATCAGATCTTGAAACTGACGAAATGATGGTTGAGGTCAAATCTACAGTTGTTCGAAGTCGAAAGGAAATAATTGTTCACGGGAAGAATCAATTGGTTCCGCCACCAGGAAAACCATTATTCTTGTACTTCTGTGAATTTGAATTGTCTACTACCACTGGAGTTTCTATTGATGATATTATAATAAAACTGGCAGAAAGCGGACATGATGTTAGTACCGTAAACCATTTGCTGGAAAAGAAAGGCTTCAAACTAGGAAGAAGTTCTCGTTTACGGAAGGCTATACTTTGGAGGGTTTTGAAGTATAAGGTTGATGACGTGTTCCCGCGCATTACATCATCTTCGTTTGTAGGCGGACATGAACCATCGGGAACAGAATTGTTATCATATTCAGTAAACCTGGCAAACTTGCCCTTTGAAGTAATATGGGAAGGAAATGAGAATGATATATAAAACTATTGATTTATGCGCTGGAATTGGGGGAATTAGGCGCGGATTTGAATTGACAGGGGCATTTAGCAATGTGCTGTCGGCTGAAATTGATGCATCGGCAGCAAGAACATATAAACACCTGTTTAATGAAGATCCGACGAATGACTTAACTTCAGAGGAGTTTAAGAAAAAGGTTGATTCCACCGAATATGATGTTTTATTGGCGGGGTTCCCATGTCAATCATTTAGTCGAATTGGTAAACAAATGGGGTTTCGAGATGCAACAAGAGGTACTATTTTCTTCTCAATTGCGGATATTATTTCGAGAACCAATCCTCGGGCAATATTCTTGGAGAATGTTGATAATCTGGTATCTCATGATTCCGGGAACACAATTAAAACGATAATTAAGACTTTAGAAGAAGAACTTGGATATCGTGTAATTGGTGTTTCTCTTGATGAAGAGGGAAATTATGTTTATGATCGAACGTCTTTTATAAGAAACACTAAGAATTTTGGATTACCTCAAAATAGGCCCCGGACTTATATAATGGCTTTCAGTAAAAAACGTTATGGAAAAGCTGTTAAAAAGTTGACAAATGCTCTCCCTAATAAAAGTGAAGATGTTATTTTTGATGATGTAAGACAAGTATTAGAGGATAACGTTAATGAGAAATACTATTTGTCGCAAGGATACTTAGACACGCTAAAAAAACACAGAGCGCGAAACCAACAAAAAGGAAACGGCTTTGGTTATTGTGTAGTAAATTGCGATAACGACAAACGAATGATCGCTAATACAATCCTTGCAACAGGGGGATCGGGAAAAGAGAGAAATCTTATATGGCAGTATAAAGAAAACATTTCAGGGAAGTCTCTTAAAACAAAACATACACCGATAAACTCAGAGGGAATTCGGATGATGACTCCAACTGAATGGGGAAGGCTGCAGGGATTTATTGGTTATGCTTTTATGGAGAATAACAGAGAAGGATTTTCGTTCCCTGATAAGATGTCTGATGGACAGAAGTACAAACAGTTTGGAAACTCTGTCTCGATTCCTGTAATTCGAAAGATGGCAGATTTTATGCTCCAGTGCTTTAGAACATTGGAAGAACAGCAGGTTGACATTGTTAAAGCCATGGCAGAGAGAAAGGAATATATAACCAAAAGGGATATCATGGAGGAACTTGAGATCAGTGGGACGCAGGCAAGTGGGATATTGAAAAGAATGATATGCGTCAATGAGATCAAAAGGGTTTCTTGCGGAAGGACTACTAGATATGTATGTGCTGATAGTATTAACAAGTTGAACTCGTACAGTCAAACAAAAATCATAATTGATGAAACTGCTAAAAGGGGGAGTATTTCTAATCGCGATGTTGTTGCTGTTCTGGGAGGGTCAATTGCCGGTGCTAATAATATGTTGTCACAAATGACAAAAAAAGGACTTCTTGTTCGTCAGTCGCGAGGAAAATATGTGCTCCATTCAATAAGTTGATCATATGGTGTAGAGGAAGAATAAATGAAAATGGATTATAATTCTTTGCATTCAAACATTAAAACGTTTATGTCAGAGTACGATAATGTATACAGACAGGTTAAGCAAAATCAAGACTGGAAGAATCCTTTCAGAGCGATCGTTTCAGAAACAATACCCAGTGCATTGAAACAATGCGCGAATATTGAAATGCCCTATTTAGTTGAAGGAAGTTACGGAAAAGGAAGATGGACTGAAGTCCCGTGGATAGCTGTTTTTGACAGCAGGATCACAAAATCTGCTCAAAAGGGGCTTTATATAGTATATCTGCTTAACAAAAACACAAAAACTTTGTATTTATCACTTGAAATTGCTGCAACAGAAGTAGTAAAAACGGACACGACAGAAAAAGGCATCAATCATTTCACGGGGATGGTGGGTAAGGTTGGAAAGAAGGATGCAGAGAGCTTTAAGAAAAGAGTAGATGAAATTCGAAAAGAAATTCCGGATGCTTACTTTTCTTCGGATGAGCGGATTGACAGCGGTTCCGAAAGATATGATGTTGGGACAGTGTATTATAGAAAGTATGAATTAGACACACTTCCATCAGGAGAAGAATTGGTGGTTGATTTACGAAAAATGATGGAGATTTATCGAAAGTATTATATGTGGAAGAATACCGAAGATTCCAGTTTGACTGAAAGCATAGAAGAAAATAATCTGGTCCAGATTCAGACTAGAATGGAATTAATCAGAAATAGTATTTCGGAGATGGGCTATAAATATGAGTCCGACGTTTTGAAAAACTATTACTTATGTCTTCGTAGTAAGCCGTTTGTAATCCTGGCTGGTACATCTGGAACAGGAAAGTCAAAACTGGTTAGACTTTTTGCAGAAGCTATAGGAGCGGATTATTGTTTGATCCCTGTTCGACCGGACTGGTCTGACTCATCCGACCTGCTTGGTCATACAGATCTTCAGGGAAATTATATAGCTGGGGATCTTCTTAAAGCCATTAAAAGGGCAACGGATAACCCACGAATAATCCATTTCGTATGTTTGGATGAAATGAATTTGGCACGTGTGGAATACTACCTTAGTGACTTTCTCTCCCTGATCGAAACTAGGGAATGGAAGGGAAAAGAAATTGTCACAACGCCGCTTAGGATTGATGAAGCAGCCGGCAAGGAGTATTCAGGACTGTATATACCGGAGAATCTTTATATTGTCGGCACTGTCAACATGGACGAGACAACATTTCCGTTCAGCAAAAAGGTTCTTGATCGCGCGAATACAATTGAGTTTTCGGAAGTTGACTTAATTCCTGCTTTTTCAGAGAGTAAAGGTTTGTCCGATGACGAGCCAGAGCAGATTAGCAATGACTTTCTCGTGTCAAAGTATTTGGTTCTGGAGAAAGACATAATAAAAAGTGAAGAGCAAGAATTTGCGACTGGGATATGTAAGGAATTACAAAAGATCAACAAGATTTTGGAAAGGGCCAACGCACATGTTGGTTATCGTGTACGGGACGAAATTGTATTTTACATGCTGAATAACCGGGAAGCTGAATTGCTGAAACGTGACGAAGCATTTGACTTCGAAATAATGCAGAAGATTCTGCCCAGAATCCAAGGAAGCACTGCAGCTGTAAAAGACCTTCTTATAGATCTGTTCAAGGAATTCGGCGGAGATTTTACGACGGGAAGTTCAGATTTGATCTGGAAACAGATGCAGTCATATATTGGCTCAGACAAACCGAAAAAGTATCCGAAATCAGTTCAAAAGATTTGCTACATGATGAGAAAAATTGAGGAAGACGGATTCACTTCTTACTGGATTTAATATGGTATTATCGATTAATACAACTGAGGTATCAATTTCGATCAAGTCAAAGGGGAAGGTTTCGCTTGAGGGAGCAAAAAGGTCTTCTTTGATTTCTGTATACTGTGGAGAAGATACAAAGGTTTTCATTGATGACACCGAGTTGGAGGGTTGCGCCATTCCGCCGCTTTTCTTTGAGTATACTGATTATGAACTAGTAGTTGAAAGTAGAGGCGAGGATAAGCGAAAAGTAGAGGTTTGGAATGAAAACCATTTGATCCGGGACAGTATCACGCCGAACAGAGAAGGGAACACTGTATCCGGCATAATTAACTTTGAGAGTTATGTCGGCTTCACTGATTTTGAGATC
>JAEEGL013132845.1_pt1 | contig 11842 bp, 7 predicted proteins | sample 9134231 | NCBI WGS metagenome assembly JAEEGL01 (sample SAMN16246548, study PRJNA631951) | gut metagenome | biome: gut microbiome; feature: rumen; material: fiber-attached | host: Bos | place: Iran: Karaj | collected 2018-10 | reverse complement strand
AAAGTCATACTGCTCGCCGTGCCAGCCGAATTCGCCGATGGCATTGTCGGTCGGGGCGATGGGGCCGTCGGTGACCAGGCCGTACATGCCGTCGAAGTAGCCCCAGTAGCCCTGGGAGGGATCAGAGAGCTTGTCGATCAGGTCTAGCATATCTTCCCATTTCCAATCCTGGGACGGAAGCTCCACGTTCATCTTTTCAAACACATTGGCGTCGCAGTACACGGTGGCGGGCAGGAATTCGCCGGCCATGAAGTAGCAGCGCTGACCGTCCAGATAGCCCACGCGCTTGAGGGTGTCGTACAGGCTGGTCTGGGCTTCTTCGTCGTTCTCGATGTACTCGGTGATGTCGTACATATATTTGCCGGCCATCAGGGGCTCCAGGTCCAGCCAGAAATATACGTCGGGCAGGTCGTTGGTGGCGGCGCGGTTGAGCAATTCGCCCGCGATTTCGCCGGTGGTGGTGCGCAGCACTTCCACGGTGATGTTGGGATATTTCTCCATGAACTTGGCCGCCAGGGCTTCGGTCATTTCAAAATCGTCCCAGGTCATAAAGGTCAGGGTGATTTCGTCGGTGGTGTTCATTTCGGGCATATTGTATCCTTCCGCAGACGCGAAAGAAGCAATGCCCAGCAGCATCACCAGGGCCAGCAGGGTCGCCAGGATCTTTTTCATTGTGGGTTCCTCCTTCAAATTTTTTATCATAAGCCGTCCCGGCTTTGATACAATGGGGATCATTCGCCGGTGATACCGGCCTTGTCCACGCTCTCCACGAATTGCTTCTGGAGAACGAAATAGAGGATCATCAGCGGAGCGATGGCCAGCACCGTGCCCGCCATACGGATGGCGTCGTTGATGCGGTCCGAGGAGGTGACGCTGGACGCCCAGGTGGTGTAGGCGTTGGCGTAGCTGTCCTCAAAGGCGTTGAGCTCCAGCATCAATGTGGTGAGGGCCGTGGCCCGGGTGGTGCCGTAGCCCAGGTAGTTCCTGACCAGATAGGTTTCGTTCCAGTACCACACGAAGGAAAACAGCGTCACCACCACGATGGCCGCCCCCGCCAGGGGGATGGCGATGCGGAAGTAGGCCTTGATATGTCCCGCGCCGTCGATCTCCGCCGCCTCGATGAGAGATTGGGGCACCTGACGGTGGAAATTGTAGAAGATCAGGATGCACAGCGTGCTTTTGAACCCCTGGCCCAGAATGGCGGTGATCAGGAAGGGTTTGATAGTGCCGTCGATCATCCGCAGGTTCTGAAACACCAGGTAGTTGGGCAGGGCCGTGGTCTGGCTGGGCAAGAGGAAGGCCAGGATCAGGATGCCCATCCACAGCTTTTTCAACGGGAAATTGTACCGGGCGAAGCCGTACCCCACCATGGAGCAGATCAGCACCTGGGCCACGGTGGGCACCACAGCGAGATACAGATTTTTTAGCAAACTGTTCCAGTAATCCATGGTGAGGATGGCGGATTCGTAATTGTGCATCGTCAGGGAACTGGGAATCCACATGGCGGAGGAATCCAGCAGGTCCGTCCGGCTCATGAGGGAACGGCTGATCATGTACAGAACCGGGTACAGGAAGATGAAGGAGATCACGATGAGCAGGACGTACACCACCGTGCTGCCCACCAATCCGCGCTTCTCCGCGTTGCCCAGCATGACGCGCTTGAATTTTTCCTTGCGGTTCTCCAGGGCGAGAGCGTCTTTTTTGATTTTCACCGTCTTCACCTCCCCGGGATGCCCTTCATGTCGATGCGCTTTTGTTCGTATACCACGTGCCTATCGCTCTTTTCCCGAAGCAGCAGGAACACGATCACCAGGATCACCGCCACCACCGCCGTGTAGATCCAGCTCATGGCCATGGCGTAAGAATAACCTTTGGTGGCCGTATACGTGGCGGTGTAAATGAGCTCGATGATCTCGTTGGTGCCGCCGGTGGCCAGGGTGACGACGGTATAAATGGCGTTGAGCAGGATCAGGGGCTTCACGGTGGGCAGTGTGATCTTCCAGAAGGATTCCCAGCCGGACGCGCCGTCGATCTTGGCGGCCTCGTACAGCGTGCGGGGCACCTTCTGCAGACCCGCCAGGAAGATCAGGATCTGGATGCCGGAGTTCCACAGGATCATGATAAGGGATGAAAACAGGTTGTTGATGGGGGTGTAAATGAATTCCGGCAGGTCGCTGAGGATGCCCAGCAGCGCGTTCTGGCTCACCATGGGCACGCTGGACACGCCCTGGGAGGTGAGCCGGCTCATGACCGGGCCGGTGGCGATGATCACGGGCAGGAAGAAAATCATCCGAAACAGGCTGCGGCAGCGGATCTTGCTGTTGAGCAGCAGCGCGATGATCAGGCTGAAGGCAATGATCACGGGCAGCTGCAGCACCAGCCCCACGCCGAAATTCGCCAGGGTGGTGGGGAAATTCACGTCGGTGGTGAATACCTTGACGAAGTTTTCAAATAGCCCGTTTTCCAGAGGGTGCAGGATCACGCCGTTGGAAAGCTCCACCCGGGAGAAGGAGAAGCGCAGGCTCTGCACCATGGCGTAGAGGAAAAAGATGCTCACGCCCACGATCCAGGGAAGGATGAACAAATACCCGAAGCCCCATTCCCTGAGGGTGCGCTTGGTGAAATGGCGTTTATCGTGGGGATTCTTTTTCGTTTTTTTGCTCACGGCTCCGTCACCACCTTATACGCGTCTTTTTCCAGGGAAACACCGTCCAGGACGCCGTCCTTGTCCCCGAAATTCAGATAAACCTTCACGCCGTTGGACCAGGTGACCCGTACCAGTTCGCCTTCATATACGTGATCCACGATCTGGGCGTCGCCCAGCTGATCGTGCAGTTCCTTCAATTCCCCATACCATTGGGGGATCAGTTCCTGATACAATTCGTACCGGGAGGAATACACGTCGTTGCTGTTGGTGTTTTGCAGTTTGATGGGGTCCTCCGCCGTCAGAAGGAAAGCGGGGCGGGTGCCCTGCTCCACCAGATGCAGGAAGTAGCGGTGGGTGTTAGCCTGGAAGTTCATGTATTCCGTGTAGCAGGGGATCTTTCCGCTGACCACAATGGACAGGAAGGGGATATCCCGCTTCACATAGCTGTAATCGGAGCCCGCCACCGGCATATTTTTCAGCGCCGCCGCGTGCCGCCACAGATAGCAGTTAGCCTGGCTCAGGCTCGCTTCCATCCCCTCCGCCGCTTCCTGCACCAGCGTTTCATACACATCCATCATCTTCGCGCTGTCCTGATAATGATTGCTCTCGTAATAATCGCTCATCAGGGAGGTGATGCCGGTGAGGGCTACGCCGGGCACGTGATGCTCGGCAAGCTGTTTGACGGTATTGCCGCCGATCTCCAGGGTCTTGCCGGGGCTTAAGCAGTACATGGTGTCGTACACCTTGCCGAAGGTGGGGCGGCTCCAGGTCTGGGAGGTGATCATTTTGAAGCTGGAGTAGAACAACAGCGGATGGGTTTCGATGTTGAGATGCAGGAAGTCCGCCTCCAGGGAAAGCCGGTCGTTCAGTTTTTCCGCAGCGGAAAGCAGCTGCCGCAGCCCGCCGTCGCCCCCCAGGCAGCCTGCCGGGGCGTAAGCGTCCGTGGGCAGCGCGCCGCTGAGGCCCCCCTCCTGCCAGCCCCGGCAGGTGACGCTGATGCCGCTGACGCCGCGATCCGCCAGGTCCTCCAAGATTTCGGCCGCCTGGGCGAAGGTGGTCATCACCACGCTTTGTTTGCCCAGCACGTAGTTTTCCGTTTCAGCCCCCAGGAAATCCACCGCGATATCGAAGGTGGTGGGATCGGCCTCGCCGAAATATCCTTTCCGCGTCATATATTCCCGAAGGGCGCAGGCCAAGCCCGCGTAGCTGGCCCCGTCGCCGTCCTCCAGAAGGAACTGCTGCTGGATGTCGATATCCCGGGCGTGCTCGGTGCGCATGCTGATGGTGGAGGAATTGGGTCCGGTGGGCTGGGAATACACCATGCGGTAGAGATACTTGGCGCACGCCCAGTCGAATTTCATGCGCACGCCGTTGGGGTATGCCATGATCCGGGCCGCGGCGTCGCCGTTTTCGATGAAGCTCAGCACCGCCATGCCGTCGTCGGAATGCACCGTGCCGAAGGCGGGCAGCAGCACCTGCTCCGCGTCCACGCTCCAGTCGTTATAGACACTGCTTTCCACGCCGATGTTGGTGCCATATACCGTGCGGTCAAAGGGAGAAGAAAACCTTTCTTCGTTATCCTTGAGCTCGATCAGGGCCCCCTGGCCGTCCGGGATGATCATGTATCCCTCGTCCTCGCCCAGGTAGCTGTAACCCATGAAGGGGTACACATAGAAGCTGGCCACGACGAAGTTGTCCGGGGCCCCTTCCGTGATTTTTTCATGAGGGATGGATACGCTGAACCCCAGATCGTCCATTGTCAGCGTCACTTCGTAGCTGATCCCGATGTCGGGATAGCTGACCTGCGCCACGTACCCGTCGCCCGTCAGCGTCAGGTCGATTTCGTTCTTCGTGTTGATGAAATCCGCCTGGAGGGGAATGGTCTTCACCCCGTCCAGGTATTCCATCACCACGCCGCTTTGGTAAAACCCCTTCCAGGTGGCGTTGTCCTTCATTTCATCCGGGTTCCGCACGGTGGAATAGAGCAGCTTGCCGCTTTCCTTGGATTCCACGATCAGGGCCAGGGTGTCCCGTTTCAGGTACAGGGTAAAACGGCTGTTCTCAGCGATTTTTTCATACCCCTCCGGCAGGGCCGCCCCTTGGGCGGAGGAGGGGATCTCCTCCGCCCGGGCGACGGATATGCCCGGGAGAGCGGCGGCCAAAGTCAGGCAGAGCACAAGGAAAAGGAGAAAAGCCTTACGTCCTCCTAACAAAGCGATACACCACCTCTCCGTAAATCCCCGAAATGAAGTTGATCAGCTGAGTGATCAGCACATAGATCACAAACAGCAGCGCCACCGTCACCAGCACCGTAAACAGCGTCAGGATCACGATGGACAAGGTGCGCTTGAAGGAATAATCGTTCAGGTACATGATCATCACAAGGATCAATATGCCCGTCCAGCCATAGCTGACTACGTCGATGAGGGTGATGAAAAAGGATTCGTTGAAGGTGAGCACGTTGGTCAAAAGGATGCGGATGGGCAGAAGCAGGATCAAGGGGGCCAGGATGTAGGCCGCGCCGATGAACAGATCCCGAAACCTGGCCTCGCCGTCCTTGATGGTGCACACCAGATAGCAGCAGATCACCAGCAGCAGCCACGCGCCGAAGAAGGTGATGAAATCGTTCAGCACCTCGAACTGGCCTTCCTGCACCGTTTTGAATAGGAAGCCGCTGTAATACTTGCTGACGACGCTCAAAACAAAGTAGATCAGCAGGATCAGCGCGGCGCTCAGAAAGCTTGCCTTCCCCTCGTGCTTGATGCCGTAGCAGCAGTCGTAGGGATTTTTCAGCATACGAAATGCCCAGCAGGTCCGGCTGACGATCCCGACATCGGCGATCTTCTTTTTCAGCCGTCCCAGAGGCTTCAGGAAGCCCGTTTTTTTGTTGACAAGCTTCGTGATCCTGGCAACGGCGAACAGCGCGATCAGCACGATCAATATCGTGCCCACGTTCGTGTGCAGCCAGTTGGATCTGAGCTCCCAGAAAGCGTCGGAATACCCCTGCTTGTTGCCGCTGTTGCGGAAGTTTTGAAGGGCCTCCGCGTACTCTCCCTCCCGGTACAGGGCCTCGCCCATGCCGGTGTTGGCGTAGGTGAACAGGCTGTTCATCCGCTGCACTTCCGCCCAGGGCGCCTTGCTTTCGGCGTATTTTCCATCCTGGAACAGGGCGAAGGCCTGATGCACCAGGTTGGTAAATTCCGTGGGCTCCAGCACCTGCACGGAGCACAGCACGCTGTCCAATACGTACAGGCGGTACTCCTCGTCCACCACCATGCCGGTGACGGATTTGAAGGTGCCCACCCGCTGATCGCCCTTGTCGAAAGCGCCGAAGACGAAAAGCATATCGCCCTCGGAGGTGTATTCCACGATGCGGCCGTTGGCGTTGGCGGTGAAAATGGAGCCTTCCTCCGTCACCGCCACGGCGGTGGTCAGCTCCGTCCAGTAGTCGGGGATCAGGGTGTTGCGGCCCGCCACGTTGAGCCGGCGCAGGCTGCGCGTGTCGTTGGTCTGGGACACGGCATAGACCATGCCCTTTTCGTCAATGCAGACGTTTTCCACGCTGATGGGCACGATGCCGGCCATGGAGGACAGCTGCTCGTCGGTGAACACCGCTTTTTTGATGGCGGTGAGCAGCGTAACGTTGGATTCGTTGGCCCCGTAATAGCCCAGGAACTCGCCCTCCCCCGCCGGGGAGATCTGCACGATGCCGTTGGTGTTGCCCTTGGAGCAGATATACAGGTTGCCCCGCTTGTCGATGACCACCTTCCGGGGTTTATACGGGGCGGTTTCCCCGAACAGGGGATGGGTGGGCTTTTGCCAGGTGCGGATGAGTTCGCCCTCCGGACTGTAGACCAGCACGGCCCGGGCGCTTTCGTCCGCCACGTAGATGTTGCCCTGGGCGTCCACGTTGACGCCGCTGGGCGTCTTGAAATTTTTCTTGTCCTTGATTTCCCGGATCAGTTCGCCCTCCCGGGAAACCACCAGGATACGCTTGTTGCCAGTATCGGCGATGTAGAGGTTCCCATCCGGGCCCATGCGCAGGTCCTGGGGGTCCTTGAGGGTCTCTTCCCCGAATCGGGTCATGGACCGGACGGGCTCGTAAGCCGTCTGGGTCTCCACCAGTTCCTTATTGACGCCCAGAGTAAAGGTCTTATAAGGCATCTTCGCCAGGGCGGGGACCGTCTGGAGCAGCAGCGCCAGGAGCAGCAGCAGGGCGGCGATTCGTTTTTTCATCTTCGTCCTCCCTTACTTCAGGCCGCTGTGCGCCATGGTGTTCATCACGCTGGACTGCATCACCACAAACAGAAGCAGGTTGGGAATGAACATGATCAGCGCGGCGGCGGCCGCCATGCCCTGGCCCTGCACCGTGCCCGCGGTGCTCAGGGTGTTCATGTAAAAAGCCAGGGTGCGCACGCCCTCGGAGGAGGTGAACAGGTTGGAGGTCTCGATGTTGTTCCACACGTTCTGGAACACCAGGATGGCCCCGGTGGCGATGGCGGGCTTGATGAGGGGCAGGATGATCTTGCGGTATACCGTAAAGCTGTTTGCGCCCTCCAGCTGCGCCGCCTCAATGAGGGAATCGGGCACGCCGTCCACGAACTGCTTGATCAGGAACAGGCACACCGGCATGGCCACCTGGGGCAGGATGTGCGCCCAATAGGTATCCAGGATGCCCAGGTTGGAAATGGTGAGATACCGGGGGATGGTCACCGCAGTGGCCACGAACATGAGGGCCAGGTTGTTGATTTCAAAAATGGTGTTTTTGAACTTGAAACGCATCTTGCTCAGGGCGAAGGCCGCCATGGTGCTGATGAGCACGCTCAAAAACACCACCGCCGCCGTCACCAGGAGACTGTTGAACACATACCGGCTCAGCGGGATCGTGGACGTGCCCGCGGCCTGGAACAGATTCTGGAAATTGATCAGCGAGGGATGGGATACGAAAAACCGGGGCGGGAAGGCGAACAATTCGTCCATGGGCTTGAAGGCGTGATTGATGATATACACGATAGGTAGGCCCATAAAGACGGCGATGGGGATCAGATACAGATAGAAGGGAATCTGGTTCTTATGGAATTTTTTTGGGTTCACCCGGGTTCCGCCGATAGCAGCCATGCAAATTCCCCCTTTCTCAGTCTTTCTCCGCGAACAGCCGACGCGCCACGTGGGAGAAGGCGTAGATCAGCCCCAGCAGCCCCACGGACACCGCCGCCGCGTATCCCATTTCATACCGGGTAAAGCCATAGTCCTCGATGTGGTTGGTCATCAGCTGGGCGGCGTACTGAGGCGTTGGGTTGCTGCCCGTCAGCATCACGCCGATGTTGCCCGCCTGGAAGGCGTTGACGATGCTCATCACCGCGCCGAAAAGCATCTGGGGCTTCATGCTGGGGATGGTGATGTAGAAAACCTCCTGGACGCGGTTGCGCACGCCGTCGATGGCGGCGGCCTCGTACAGTTCCGGGTTCACGTCCAGCAGGCCCGCCAGCATGGCCAGGAAGCCCACGCCCATGCTGCCCCAAAGAGCCACGATGATGACGATGGGCATGATGTAGGTGGTGTTGAGCATCCAGACGATGGGCTCGGTGATAACGCCCAGCTGGGTGAGCACATAATTGGCGATGCCGCTCTGGTTGCCCAGGAACACCACCCGCCACATCACCGTCATGGCCACGCCCATGGTCATGCTGGGGCTGTAGAGAATCAGGGCCAGGATGGTGCGGGGCAGCTTGGCCAGCTGGCTTAAGCGCCAGGCCAGGAAGAACGCCAGCATATACCCCACCGGCCCCACCACCAGGCTAAAGAGGATGGTATTGGGCAATACGTATTGCAGGAAGATGGTGTCCTGGGTCAGGAGGTTGATATAGTTGGTCAGTCCTACGTATCGGGGCGTCTGCACGGCGTTGTAGTTGGTGAAGGAAAGGCCGATGGCCATCACCGTGGGCACGATGATGAACACCGTGAACAGGATCAGATAAGGAAGCAGGAAAAGATAAGGCGTTTTTCGCTTGGTGATCATTTCTCCGCCTCCTTCATCTGATTGTACCGGTCGATCAGGTTCTGCACCACGGAAGCGTCCGGCGTTTTGAATTCCCGAAGCATCACGCCGTCCTTCCAGTAGCCGAATTCCTCCAGCTTGCGGTAGGTTTCCCTGTTGATGCGCTTGACGGCGGTATCCAAAGCCCGGCGGGCGTCGGTGCCGTCCACCACCACGGAAATGAATGCGTTGGAAAGCTCCCGCTCCAGCATATAGGTGCCCAGCACCCAGGGGGCCTCGGTCATCCATTCCATCTGCGAAAGAATGATTTTCTTATGGGCGGATTTGAGGGGCAGGCTTTCAAAGGCTTCCCGGTTGGCGGTAGGCCAAATATACTCGCTGCCGTAAGTAGACTGTAAAAGATTTCCGAAGGTGGACTGCACCTCGGCGCTGGACCACCATTTGAGGAAGGTCCAGGCCTCATCGGGCATCTCGGTCTGGGAAAGGATGGCCATGGTTTCCGCGCCGCCGGTGGTCCAGCGGAGCACGTTCCCGTCTTCGTCCATGAGGCCCGGGAACAGGGAAATATCCCACATGCCGTCCAATTCCGGCGCGGCGTTGAGCAAAAGATTATAGGTAGCCAGATCCGCGATGCCGATGGGCAGCGTTCCGTCCCGGAACTGCTGGTAGAAACCGGGCGAGGGCACGTCGGTGGGCATATTATAGACGGTGAACAGCTCCGTCATTTCCCGAAAGCCCCGGAGGCTCTCCTCGCTGTCCAGGGTGGTATCGCCGATGGTGTCGCCATAGATGCTGCCGCCGCTTTGCAATATAAGCGGCAGCGTGCCGGGGAACACCTTCATGCCCGTCATGCCGGCGGTGGGGAAATAATAGTTCATGTTCCGCCGCTGCAATTCCGGCAGGACCATTTTTACCTGCTCCATGTTATCCGGCACGTCGATATTCAGGGCATTCAGGATGTCCTTGCGATAGAACTGCACCCAGAAATTCACCGTTTCCGGCATGGCGTAAACGCCGTCCTCCAGGGTGTAGGGAATGAAGAGGCCCGGCGAAAACCGCTGCGCGATCTCCGGGAAATCCTCGAATTGGGTCAGGTCGTACAGCGCACCGCGGATATCCAGGTAGCTGGGCACCACGTACTGCAGGCTCAGCACCACGTCCGGCGCGGTGCCGGCGGCGTTGGCAAGCACCAGCTTATTTGCGTCCGGCATCAGGGACAGGTCCACCTCGATGCCCGTTTCCGGGGTGAATATGGTATCCACCATATTCTGCGCGATCTCCAGGTACTGGCGGCTGCGGCCCATCCACACCTGCAAGTGCCCCTCCTGCCCGGCGCCCGCGGCATAATCCTGGCTGTCAAAGGAAGCGACGAACCGTTCGGTATTTTTCAGGGCGGAATCGATAAAGGAGCTTCCCTGGGGCAGCTGGGCGTCGGATTGATAGAAATAGATCTGGTCGATGGAAAGGTCGTTCTGGGCGATGTCCTGCAGCTGCTGGGCCAGCATCCGGGCGGCGCTGTTGCTGCCGGTGGAAAGCTCGCTGAGCCGCCGGGGCAAATCTTCCGGCTCCAGGGCCAGGCGGCGCAGCTGATCCGCCGCCAGGGTCAGGTTGCTGAAGGCGCTGCCGGAGCCGTTGGCGGAATAGGCTTTCATGCATTCCACCGTTTCATCCAGTTCCGCCGCCCAGCCGTTCAGGATCTCCACCAGATCGGGGATGTAGGTCAGCAGCTCGTAATCCCGGTAACGGTCGGTGGTGACGCCGCCGGTGAGGCGCACCACCTCCAGGCTCAGGCCGTTGATCTCCCCAAGCACCCGGTTGATCACCTCATAGACCGGCAGCAGCGTTTCGCCGTTCAGCCGCAGCGTCAGCGTATGCTCCCCGGCGGGAAGATAAAAGGTCTGCGCGTCCCCGGCGCCGGTTTTCGCCTGGCCGAAGGCAAAGGAGGCGGCATAGTCAAAGGCGATCTGCCGTGCCTGGGCGCTGGGCATTTTCCCGTCGATGAGCACGTCGGCAAACACGGGAAAATCGGTTTTCACATTCTGGCGGTAGCGGAAGCCCAGCCAGTACCAGCCCTCCTTCTCCGCCGTAAAGCGCCAGGTCACTTCGTCCCCGGCGGAGTCAAAAGACGCCCCGTCCAGGAAATTCATCTTCCGATGCTGGGTTTCGTAGGGGGTCAAACCTGGATCGAATTCCCCGGCGGCCCGGATGCTGGATTTGTTGCGGGAATAAATCTGCTCGCCCTCGATGACGATCAGGGCGTCCCCTGCAGCTGCCTGGCCCCGGTAATCCGGAAGGACTTCTTTTCCGCGGACAGACAGCGTTTCCAGCGTCACCGCGCCTTCCTGCATTTGCAAAAGCAGCGTATGTTCCCCGGCGGTCAGCTCAAACAGGAAGGGCGAATCGGTCCAGCCCGCGCTGTCCTGAATGCCGCAGGAAAGCAGCGTCCGCTGGGCGGCGGGGGTGGTGGCGATCTCATTGCCGTAGCGGTCCAAAGGGAACACGCCGTCGTCCATCCACAGGCTCTTGAGCTTCACCCGCCTTAGTTCGTAGAAGGGGATCTCCCCGTCCACCGCCACCGTCATTTCGCTGGGCAGGGAGCTTTGCGTTTCCGTGTAATAGGAAAACCACAGCTCATACTGCCCGTCCTGCGGCACCGAAAAAACGATTTCCGTTTCTTCCCCGGTTCTGAGGAGCACGGGCAGGGGCGTTTCGACGCTTTCTCCCTCGTACAGGGGCATCGTATAGGCTTTGGCTTTTTCGCTGTAATACGGCTCCGTCCGGCTGGAAAACATCATCCAGTCCGCAGACGCCGCGCCTTCCGCCCGTGCGGCGGACAGGCAGCACAAAAGAAGCGCTATCGCCGCAAGCCAGGCAACCGTCTTTTTCATGCCCTTCGCCTCCGCGTCAGTTTTCATGCGCCGCATGGGAGCCCCACAGGGCCGCCCCCGTTTCATCCAGGGCGGTAAAAATGGAAACCCATACGCTTTCCTTGCTGTCCAGGGCGGTCGTCATCACGCCCGTGTAGGAAACGCCGTCCATTTCGCTCCGGAAAAGGCCGTTTTCATCGCAGCTCCATGTACCCTTGAGATCGCCGGATACCGTGCCGTCCCCGTTCAGCGTGACCAGGCGGCTCACGTGCTCGGTTTTGTTGATGTCCCGTTCGTGGAGGATTACCTTATACAGCCCGGTCTTGTTTT
>JAEEGL012853825.1_pt1 | contig 11842 bp, 6 predicted proteins | sample 9134231 | NCBI WGS metagenome assembly JAEEGL01 (sample SAMN16246548, study PRJNA631951) | gut metagenome | biome: gut microbiome; feature: rumen; material: fiber-attached | host: Bos | place: Iran: Karaj | collected 2018-10 | reverse complement strand
AGGCCTACGTTTGTCTTTAGGACTTTGTTATGCTTTGTTAACTCATCCACCTAATGGGCCTTAATATTAAGTTCTTGTTCATAGGGCCACGATTTCGCTATTGCTTCTTTTCACGCTCCATTACTGGTTTACGCTTTGCAAGTTGCTATCGAGTTGGCGACAACTACCTCTCTTGGGACTTTCACCCTAGACATATAACATGCCCGACATACAAAGAAAAAGGACACAAAAAGTGTCCTTTATAATAACTAGAATCCGAAATATTCCTTAGCGTTATTGTAGCAGATGTCTTCTACGATTTGACCAAGTGTATCTAATTCTTCAACAGGATATTGGCCAGATTCAACTAATTCACCAAAGATTTGGCATAATAAACGTCTGTAATATTCATGTCTTGGGTAAGCTAAGAAGCTACGAGAGTCAGTTAGCATACCAACTGCATTAGCGATAACACAAACTTGCATCATTTGTTGCATGTTCTTCTTCATACCGTCTAATTGATCTAAGAACCACCAAGCAGTACCTACTTGAACACGATTCTTAATACCTTCCTTTTGGAAGCAACCAGCAAGAACCATTAGAGGATAGTTATCACGTTCATTTAAGCAGTAAAGAATAGTCTTAGGTAATACACCTAAAGCGTCTTCTGCACCAAGTAATGCAGAAAGCTTTTCCATATATACTGCATCTTCAATAGCGTCAAATCCAGTATCAGGTCCGATAGCCTTTAACATTGACTTAGAGTTATTACGTAATGCACCGATGTGGTATTGTTGTACCCAACCATGCTTTGTATATTCACCAGCAAGGAATACAAGTAAGTAACCCTTATATTGGTCTTGTTCAAGTTCAGTTAAAGCTTCATTCTTTAAACCTTTCTTGAATACGGCATTAGCTTGTTCATATGTAGAATCAACATAGTGAACAACGTCTAAAGCGTGGTCTGATAAACGTGAACCCATTTCATGGAAGAAATCAATTCTTTCAGATAAAGCACGAGTTAAATCAGATAATTCGTTAATTTCATAACCAACAACCTTTGATAATTTAGAAATCCAATCACCAAACCAGTCAAGTTCAACATTAATAGCCTTGTCTGGACGGAATGCTGGACGAACCTTAACCTTTAAAGTAGAATCTTCATTCATTAACTTATGATAATGAAGATCATCAATTGGGTCATCAGTAGTGCAAACTGTATCAACATTGAACTTGTACATCATTTGACGAGCAGTTAATGTTTCAAGCTTAGCATTAGCTTCATCCCAAATCTTCTTTTCGTTCTTCTTGTTGATTACATCAGTAATACCGAAGTATCTACGCATTTCAAGGTGGCTCCAGTGATATAATGGATTACCTACAAAATAAGGCATAGATTCAGCAAATTGGCTATACTTTTGGTAGTCAGATTCTTCTAAAGACTTACCAGGAACATTACCAGAAATTGAATCTTCATTGTATCCTCTAGCACGTAGAGCTCTCCACTTATAGTGATCACCATAACGGTCACCAGCACCTAACCAAGCTTCAGCAAGATTTCTGAACTTCTTGTCTTCATAGATTTCCTTTGGTTGTAAATGGCAATGGTAATCAATAATAGGCATCTTTTCAGCATGTTCATGATATAACTTCTTAGCAGTTTCAGTTGTTAATAAGAAGTCTTGATCCATAAATTCTTTCATAATATTTATGTCCTTTCTTTAATTATAAAGTAACTCCGTCTTTGAAAATTGAGATTTCACGGAAATTATTAATTTCATTACAAGCTTGTTTCTTACCGCTAGCAACGTCACAAATTAAATCGATGAATTCTTCTAATGCATCATCCCAGCTTGTTCCATCAACAATCTTACCTGCATTGAAATCAATCCAGTTAGATTTTGTAGAAGCCATTTGTGAGTTAGTAGCAATCTTCATTGTTGGAACAAATCCACCAAATGGAGTACCACGACCAGTTGTAAATAATACCATTTGGCAACCAGCAGCAGCAAGAGTTGTTACAGCAACTAAGTCATTACCTGGAGTAGAAATTAGATTTAGACCATTATTTTTAATACGGTCTCCCATCTTAATTACACCCATAACTTTAGCAGCTCCACCTTTTTGTACACAACCTAAAGACTTATCTTCAAGAGTTGTAATACCACCAGCCTTATTACCTGGAGATGGGTTGTCATAAATTACTTGGTGATGATTCTTGAAATATTCTTTGAAGTTGTTGATTAAATCAACAGTTTCATTAAATATAGTTTCATCCTTAGCACGAGCCATTAATAATTTTTCAGCACCAAACATTTCAGGAACTTCACCTAAAACAGTTGTACCATTATTAATAGTTAAGAAATCAGAGAAACGACCTAGTAATGGGTTAGCAGTAATACCGCTCATACCATCAGAACCACCGCACTTTAAACCAATACGTAATACAGATAATGGTTGTAAAGTACGAACGTCATGTCTCATAACGTCATAAATTTCTTTTAATAATCTAGTACCTTCACCGATTTCGTCACTTACCTTTTGTAATGTTAAGAACTTAACACGTGACTTATCATAATCACCTAAAGTAGCTTCGAACTTATCAGCTTGGTTTTCTTCGCAACCAAGAGAAAGTACAAGAACACCACCACAGTTAGGATGCTTAACCATATCTTGTAAGAAGATACGAGTAGTTTCTAAATCTCCACCCATTTGTGAGCATCCGAACGGATGATTGAATGTGAATACACCATCAATATCAGTTGGGTTATATTCGTTTTTGAAGTTGTTGATAATGTTTTGAGCAATACCAGATACACAACCTACTGTTTGAACAATCCATAATTCATTACGGATACCAAATTCACCATTAGCACGAGCATAAACATTAACCATACGGTCTGATTTATAACCACGTACTTCAGGATATTTTGGTTCATATTTATATTCAATAATGTCATCTAGGTTAGTAGCAACATTATGAGTATGAACATGCTCACCAGTTTTAATATCTTTAGTAGCATGACCAATTGGATTACCGTATTTAATAACGTCTTCTCCACACTTAATGTCTTTTAATGCTACTTTATGAGCTTGAGGGATGTCTTCAAGTAAAGTAACACCCTCAACGCTCTCACCCTTTGAGAAAGGGCGAAGTACTACAGCAACATTATCAATTGGATTAATGATAATATAATCTTTCATGATAATCTCCTATATTTATATAATTAGTAACCGATAATTGATTTAACGGCTTCTCTCATACCCTTAGTTTCAATTTCAAATAAAGCGTTTGAAACGAATTCAGTAACACCAGCTAGAGAGTTTAAATCTAATTCCCAATGGTTAGTTAAACCTAAGAAATCACGAGTAATCTTTTCACAAGCTTCTTTTGAGTTATCAAAGTTAGCCCAAGCAGCCTTGAAGAAATCAAGAGCCCATTGGTCATCCTTTAAGTCGATAGCTTCTTCTTTACCATTAACATTTCTTACACCACGGTAGAATGCCATTAATGCAGCAAGTGAGAATAATGCATGCTTAGGGAAGTTTCCAGCTTCTAAAGATTGAAGAAGAGTTGGAAGATCACGAGTCTTAAACTTAGTTACAGAGTTTAATGAAATTGACATTAATAAATGGTGAACGAATGGATTTTCATAACGTTCAATAACTGAATTAGTGTATGCAACCATTTGATCATGTGGAATGTCAATTGTTGGGATAACTTCATCGAACATGAAGTCACGAGCATAACGACCCATTTGTTCATCAGCCATAGTTTCAGCAACAGCATCTAAACCAGCTAAATAAGCAACAGGAACGATTGCAGTATGGCAACCATTTAAAATCTTAACCTTACGTTGCTTATAAGGAACGATTGAATCAACATATAATACATTTAAACCAGCCTTTGGAGCAGGGAATGCTTCTTCAAGAGCCTTAATATCGTCTCCGTCAATGCACCATAAGTGGAAGATTTCACCAACAACCATAGAGTTGTCAACATAACCTAATTCTTCTTGGCATTGTTGTGCGTTATCTCTTGGATAACCTGGAACGATTCTGTCTACTAATGTATTGTAGAACTTGTTAGCTTCTGTAATCCAGTTGATGAATGCATCATCATAACCAACTGTCTTAGCAAGCTTAACAGTAACTTCCTTTAATGTAGAACCATTGTGGTCAATAAGTTCACAAGGAATAATGAATAAACCAGCTTCCTTAGCACCGTTAAATGCGTCATAACGAGCCTTTAAGAATGCTAAAAGCTTACCTGGGTAAGACTTTGGAGTCTTAGAGAAGTCTGTATCAGTTTCATCATAAGCGATACCAGCTTCTGTTGTATTTGAAATGATAAATTGTAAATCCTTTGATTTTGCATATGATAAATACTTGTCATATTCAGCAAATGGATCGATTAAATCACCGATAGAATCAATGATTTCATGAGTTCTAACAGCCTTACCATCTTGCTTACCTTGAAGGTATAAAGTATATAAACCATCTTGAGTCTTCATATCGTTTACACGACCAAATGGCATTGGTTGTACAACAGCAACATTACCGTTGAATACACCCTTATTGTTCATAGTGTTAATAATCCAATCTACGAAAGCGCGAAGGAAATTACCTTCACCAAATTGTAAAACCTTAATTGGACGTTCAGGTTTCTTATTTCCAGTTAATTTTGCATATAATTCTGCATTTAAATTTTCCATATTTTTTCCTCCAAAAATATTGTCAAAGGACTTTCCAGTTTGACACCTATTTAATAATATCACGATTGAAAAGGTTAGTCAATTTTACTTGCGTTTTATATAGGCATTTTTTACACAAATTTACTTGTGATAAGTTTCATTATTATTAATCTTAAAACCACGGTAGATTTGTTCTAATAATATAAGCTTCATAAGCTGATGAGGGAATGTCATTTTAGAAAAACAAAGATGATAATCAGAACTTCTTAAAACCTCATCAGATAAGCCAAGTGAGCCACCAATAATAAATACAATGTGACTTGAATGATATGTTTGAATTTCAAGAAGCTTTTTAGCAAGTCCAGGGCTATCTATCATTTCACCCTTTAAATCAAGAACCACTTTATAAGAATTAGATGGAATAGCTTCTAAAATTTCCAATCCTTCTTTTCTCTTTATTTCTTGATCAATAGCATCACTTTCCTTAGTAGGAATTGGCATATCTTTTAATACTATTTCTTTAACTTCACTATATTTAGAAATACGTTTAATATATTCTTTAATACCATCTGCTAAATATTGTTCTTTAAGCTTACCAACTGAAATAATAGTTATTTTCATAAATTAATCTCCTTTAAAGGTTCTTGAGAACAGCACTTTAATTTAGCATTTAAGAAAGTCATTCTTTCTCCAGCAAATACATTTTGATAAGTAGCTACAGCTAAAGAAGGTAAATTACATTCCTCAGATAAATGAGCAAGTAAAATATATTTAGTATTTTCACCAATTAGCTTAGTCATTAAATAAGCACTATCTTCATTTGATAAATGACCATGATCTCCTAAGATACGCATCTTAGTAGCATATGGTCTATCACTATTCATTAAAATCTCAGGATCATGATTAGATTCAAAGACATATAAATCAGCATTCTTAAGTTTTTCTAAGAAAGCCTCATGAACATAACCAGTATCTGTAATATAAACTATTTTCTTTCCTTCAGCACGAAGTACAAAGCCAATAGGATCACGTGCATCATGAAATATTTGAACAGTTTCAATAATAATGTCTTTAATACTAAAAGTTAAATTATTAGAAATAAAAACAACACGAGAACTATCAAGTACTTCTCTTGTCTTTAATGGAAGACCGTCATAGGTAGGACGAGTTAAATATATTTTAGCACTTGTAGCTCTTATAACAGGAACAAGACCAGATACGTGGTCAGTATGCTCATGTGTAATAAGGATAGCATCAAGATCTTCAATTAAATGATTTTCATTATCTAATGCATCACTTATTCTTTTCTTAGAGATTCCACAATCAATTAATATTCTTGTATTATTTGATTCAATAAATGTAGCATTACCTTTAGAACCAGATGCAATTTGTAATAATTTCATGCTTTTCTCCTTTCAAAAGAAAAGAAGCCCTAAGGCTTCTTTATTAGTTATCATAATGGAATAAATTTGTATATTGTAAGTCTACTGTCCAATCAGTATTAAACCAATCGTTGAATACAGAGCCTTCTTTAAATTCATCACCACTAGATACTGCATATGTTACATTATAAACATATTTAGAATATGTATTAGTCTTATCAGATAGATTACCTTCTATATCATAGAACTTAATTGAACTAAATGTTAAGTCTTGGTTATAAACATTATCAGTATAAGTACCATTAACGATATTTTCATAACCTAACATTTGTTCAAGTAATCTAAATGATGCCATACTTGAATTAGTATACTTTGAGTAAGTATCTCCAAAGTAAGTCTTAACAACTGTAGAAATATTACTCTTTAATCCAGATACTGAACCATTTTGACTTGTATAGAAGTAGATAAATAATTGTTCAGTTGAAACATATTTATCATCTGAATAACCACTTGCATAAGCGATTAAGTCATCTCTATCGTCATTTGACTTCTTTAAAGCAACAGTAACTTTTTGATGTTCCCAAGTCTTATATGATTCACTGCTTGACTTTGTATCATCATCATAAGTGAACTTAGCGCTAGAGCTATCAGTTTGCTTATAAACATTTAATACATGATAACCATATACAGTTAAGCATAAATCATCATACTTTTCAGGAGTATACATCTTACCATCTTTATTGATAAGAGTCTTTGTATCTTCATCCATTGTTGCAATAATCTTGTCTTCAATGAAATCCTTAAATTCAGTTACAAAGCTATTTACACTAGATGCAGTGATTTCACCTAAATCTTCAGCGGTAATAGTAAAGTTGAATTTATAATACTTTTCTTTGAATTCATCGAAATTCTTAATACCTAATTCTTTAGCATAAGAACTATTTAATTCAAATGTATAACCAGTATTATTATATGCTTTAGCAATTGAAGAAAGGCTGTCCTTTGAATCACCAGCAATAAGCTTTGATTCTTCAGCAATAATCTTAGATAATTCTAATACAGCTTGCTTGAATTCTTTTGTTAATTCACCTGTTTCATCAGCTTTATCAAGTGAAGCGATATATGAACGAGGATCAGCATGAGTACCAGTCTTTTCAGGATCAACTGAAATTAAGAAATGGTTTGCTGAAATATCATAATACTTATCTTGTGTCTTATCTGCAAATGTCTTAAAGTTTGCAAATAAACCAGAATCCTTAAAGCTTGGGTTTTCAGAATCCGAATTATCAATTTGATATCCGTAATATGTATTATATTTAGATATTAATGATTCTGCCTTTAAATAGTCAGTTAATTGAGCTTCAGAATCTTTAGATGCTGGAAGACCATAAGTTAAAGTTAAGTAGTTTTCAACACCCATCTTCTTTGAATATGAAGTGTCACCCTTCTTAAATGCTTTAATAGCGTCCTTTGCAGCAGTTTTAAATCCATCAATTTCATCACTTGTACATAAATCAGCAAGAGATGTATTTAATACAAACTTTCTTTCAAGTAATGTAGTAGCTGTAGAATGGCTATTCTTCTTATCCATTTCATTGAAGAATTCATCAATAGAAATAGAACCTTCTACTGTAGTATCATCACTAGAATCAGAATGAGTAAATTTATCATCTGTATATTTAAATGTTAATACCTTAGAACCATCAAATTCTTTAGTAAATGAATAATAATCACTATAAGAATTATAGAATTGATTTTCAAATACTGGATCATAAATCTTAAGTTCTAAATTATGCTTAATCTTATCTGTAACTAAAGTATCACCTAGAGATTCGCTAGCTTTAGAATCAATAAGCTTAGCTCTAATATAATCATAAACTGTAGTAGTGTCAGCCATTTCTTTATCTTTATAATCTTTAAAGATAAATTCATTAAAATCAGTATGAGTTTTCTTTAAATCAGCTAATGTTAAATTCTTAACTGTATCAAAGTCATTACCAGAACCATCACCATAATAATAATTTACAGAATCACGATAAACTAGATAATATGAACCATCAATATTTCTAAGACTTGATAAATATTGACCATCCTCTAAATCTTCTTTAATAAATGTTACTAGTTCACTAGAATATTTATTAGATAAAGTTGTTTTAGTAGCATCTTCATAGAATACTGTTAAATCTTTACCAGATTCATTAAATGGAGAAGTTGTATCGATAGCTTTCTTGTCTTCATTATATAAGTTAAATAATGTAGCATACCAGGTAAGCTTATTTTCATCAGTTAAAGCTCCAACTTTTTCATTTGTCTTTTTAACAAATCTTTCACCTTCAGCATATGTATTAAATCTTACAACAATAGCCTTAGTTTGATTATATTTGTAATATGTAGATTCAAATGATGATTTAACTTGATCTTCATCAACATAATAAGTATTAGCTACTTCTTTATCATCATCATAAGAATAAATCTTTTCATCATTAGCAAACTTATTTACATATTCACGAGCTAAATTAGTTAATGCGATTGAATACTTATATTGTTCAACGAATGTATTTAATAAGTCTGTATGACCAGTAAAATCAATTGCATCATCAATTGATTCTCTATTTGAAAGAACATCTACTAAATCTTTTAAGAAATTAGCATCACCCTTAGAAATAATTACACCATAATTAGTGTATTCATCTTTAACAAATGAATCTACCTTTTCCTTTAAAGCTTTAAGTTCTTCGCTTGTTCCTTCATTAAATGAAGCGATATCAGTTGCACCATAAACATTAGATAAAATACTAGTGTTAAGTTGCTTAGTATAAGAAGTATATGTAACTTCATCTAAATATGAAGCAACCATTTTCTTCTTTAATTGCTTAATAACTGTATCATATCCATTAGAACGATATGCATTATACATATCGTTATAAGTGATTTGTAAGTCATCACCTACTGATGCATAAGTTTTATTTAAATCAAAGCTTGCATCAGTTGGTGTTTTTGTATTTCTATTTTTATCACAGCTTGCTAGAGCTAAGGCAAGTGTTGAAATTGAAATTAGTGAGAATGCTTTTCTTTTAATATTCTTCATATACTTACCCTCCTAGTCTTCTGTAACAGTGATTGTTTTAATATAATCACTTAATTCCTTCCACCAGTCATTATAAACAGATGTATGTTCAAATTCTTTTACACTTGAATAAGAATCAGCACTATTTTGATTAATCTTACGAATCTTTTCAAATCTTAAAGAATATGTTTCCTTAACAGAACCATCCTTGAAAGTATATTGGTCTGTTTCATCGAATGGATTAGTGAACTTAAATGTATCTCCAGTCTTCTTTTCACACCAGCTAGTTAAGATTTCTCTTTGTGTAGCTGTTGAAGTATATTTAGTATAAACTGGGCTTAAGAATGAGCTAATAGCGCTAGAAATATCGCTTGGAATAGTCTTGCTTGTTGAATGATCAGCATATTCAAGAATATAAGCTTGTACTTGAGCACTATTAAGTTTATCTGAATCATTATATAAACTATCAATCTTAGTTAATTTTTCATTATAGTAATAATATAAATTAGTATAAATATTATTAGTATCGCTAGTCTTTTCAAACTTAGCAGAAGCATTAATTTCAGCACTTGTTACAGTTAGCATATTGTAACCCTTGTTAGATAAAATACCCTTAGCTTCACCTTCATATGGTAAAGAATCAAGATATTCACTTGGAGCTGAACCATTTAACTTAAAGTCATTACGATTATAAATATTATATAATTCGTTTTTAACTTCAAGAGCTACTGTAGATTCATCACTAGCATTGTTGATTGAAGATAAATCTTCAGTTGATAAATATAAACCAGCTCTCTTGAACTTAGCATAATATTTTTCATTTGTGATTGGATTATATGATTTATCATTTTCATCATATACTTCATGACCACTTAAGAATCTACCTGAAGCTTTATATTCGCTAACAATAGTAGATAGCATTTCCTTATATGTTCCTGTAGCATTGCGTAATAGCTTAGTTACATGAGCAATTAATTCTTTAGCTAATTCTGCATATGTTTCACCAGTTTCAGCGCCATTAATCTTAACCTTAGTATTCCAGTCAAAGTTTAAATCTGGGTTACCGTCTTCATCTTGGTCTACATAAACTAGTAAGTTTGTAGCAGAAACTGTAAATGAATTATCATAAGCTTGAGCAGCATAATTTGTTAATAAATTAATTAAAGCTGTGTCGCTTGAATAATCATTTAATAATTTAGCTGAAGCATTATTAACTCTATATACATCATTAATAATTTCTTCAACATTTGAAGTATGGAAATAAGTCTTTAAGAACTTATATTTACCAATTGAGCTTGCATAACCATAGCTAGATAAGCCATCATTAGCAAATGATGTTAATGTATTATTTAATTGAGTATAATACTTATCAACATCTTTTTCAGTGTCAGCATAAGCCTTAGTATTCTTAATAATCTTCTTAGTAAGCATATCTACTGATGCACTTAGACCATTTTCACATTCAAGTGTCTTGAATAATTCACTAGTCTTAATTTCAGTAGTTTCTTTATTATATTCAACCTTAGCAATAATATCATCGCTAGGAGCCTTACCTGAAGTCTTATTATAATAATCAGAATAAGATACGCTATATGCGATAGATAAGTTATCATCGTAAATAGAAATCTTAGCATCCTTCTTAGCATCATTAATCTTAGTATCAATATATGTTGAAACTAAAGTATCATCCTTTAGCATAGCAATGATTTCATCAATTAATTCAGTATTGCTAGTTCTATCAAGCTTTGTTGAGTCAACCTTACGCTTTTTAGAAGAATCAGCTGGATCTTTTTGTTCTAAATCACCATTGTTATCAGCATAATAATAAAGAGTTAAATCTTTACCATCTTTATTAAGCTTAGATTCATCAACACTAAACTTATAAGCCATGAAGTAGTAATCACCATTTGAAGTACCGCTTGTAGAATATTCCTTATCTTCAAGATCAGAATATAGCATTGTTCTTAAAGAAGCATTAACCTTAGCTAGCTTTTCGCCTGAATGATTAACTTCACCAAAGTTCTTTTCATTTAAAGTAGCAACTAGTTTATCATAATCAAGTTCTAATGACTTATCAGCAAGCTTTTCAGTTACCTTTACTCTGTTTTCAGTAGTTCTATCTCCAGTTACTGGGGATTCTAATTGAGTCTTATATGGATAAATGTAATTATACATTTCAATAAATAATGCTAGAACTTGAGCTTCGTCAAGCTTAGTAGCATTTTCAAATTGAATATTTGAAGGGCTAGTGAAATCATAATCATCATACCATTTTGAATATTCAGCATCTGTTAAATCTTTATTACCAGCTTCATCAGCACCTTCATAATCTTTACCTACATGAGCACCAGTTTGATAAATTAGGTAGTAGTTAGAGTTATAAAGCTTAACACCAAAGTTCTTTAAAGTTTGGTTAATTTCATCTTGAGAATTGAAACGGATAAGAATGCTGTTAGCATAAGTGTTCTTATAATAAATTTCGTCCTTATACTTAGTGATAATCTTTGAATCTGAAAAATAATGATCATATTTAGGATCTGTTTCTGAATATCCTTTTCCTTTATTATTGTCAGTTTCATGCTTAGTAATTTCTTCTTCTAGCTTATCATATGCAAATAATTTACGAGCTTCACGAATATAATATTGCTTAAATACTTCTTTTTGAGAACCTGATAAATTAGCATAATCTAAATCAGCAAGCTTCTTATCTTCCTTATTTT
>JAEEGL012144330.1_pt1 | contig 11842 bp, 7 predicted proteins | sample 9134231 | NCBI WGS metagenome assembly JAEEGL01 (sample SAMN16246548, study PRJNA631951) | gut metagenome | biome: gut microbiome; feature: rumen; material: fiber-attached | host: Bos | place: Iran: Karaj | collected 2018-10 | reverse complement strand
CTTACTGCCGTACAGAACGGGGAGAGTGCTGATATGCTTGCCGAAATGGGAACGGCGGGTGTAGGTATGGCTGTGCTCGTGACACTCATATGGGCCGGCATGGTGGCAGCTTCTTCCGTAATAGAGAAAAGAGGATCATATGATAAAAAGAAAGGGGAGGAAGCGTAATGACACTGCTTACAACGGTTTTTGCCGCAATCATATGTACGGTAATATGGTATAAGAACGCTCCCGACAAATCCATGCAGCTCGGAACGCTTACACTTATGTACTGGGGTGCGTCGATCATGTGGCTTGTTGATGCCATAGTCGAGTATTCCGAAGTGGGCGCGGAGTTTTTCATGCAGGACGGAGCTGATATGCTCAACGATTTTTATCTCGGACTGTCTGTAGTTGCACTCGGACTGATCATCTGGCTTGCGATCCTTCTCATCAAGGATCCGAAGGGTGTTGTAAGATCTTCCCTGTTAAAGAGCGGGAACTGATAACATAGTGGCCATTGGTATTAAAGGCGGAGCCAGCTCCGCCTTTTTGTTGCATATTATCTGATCGGAGAATGCGCGATGAATGAGAATATCCGAACAATCCTTGAAGGAGTCAGGGAGGGAACATACAGTGTAGAGGAAGCCGTTTTAAAGTTGAAAGAGGCCCCCTTTGCGGATATCGATTATGCCAAGATCGATCTTCACAGAAAGCTCCGCCAGGGAGTTGCGGAAGTGATATACGGTGCGGGAAAGACGAGTGAGCAGATAAACGGGATAATCTCCGCCATGCTTAGAAGCGGTCAGGAGAACATCCTCGTTACCAGATTAAGCAAAGAAACGTTTAACGAGCTAAAGGTTAAGGCTGACATCGTTTATCATGAGGAAGCAATGATAGCTACCGTCGGAAAGGAGCCTGTCCCTGACGGGATCGGAAAGATCGTCATTGCGACCGCGGGTACAAGTGATATAAGGGTTGCCGAAGAAGCAGCGGTGACGGCCGCGTTTCTCGGAAATGAAGTCGTAAAGATATATGATGTCGGAGTTGCAGGTCTGCATAGACTGATGGCCCGTCTGGATGATATAATGTCAGCAACTGTCATTATAGCGATCGCGGGAATGGAAGGGGCGCTGGCAAGCGTGATAGGAGGCTTGTGCGAATGTCCGGTCATAGCCGTACCCACAAGTGTGGGATACGGGGCTTCCTTTGAAGGTATGACCGCGCTTCTGGCGATGCTCAATTCATGTGCGAGTTCGGTAAGCGTTGTCAATATAGATAACGGGTTTGGCGCTGCGTATGTTGCGAACATGATCAATCATGTTTCGGATAAAAGGAAGGATATACACTGACATCATGAGGATACTGTATCTTGATCTCGGAATGGGAGCTGCAGGTGATATGCTTGCGGCTTCGTTGTATGAACTGCTGGATGAGAACGGCAGGAGGTCGTTCCTTGAGAAAATGAACGGACTTGGGATCGAAGGCCTGAGGATAAGTGCAAAAAGATCTTCCAAGTGCGGTATAGACGGGACTCATATGGATGTCCGTGTTCATGGTGTGGCTGAGCACGAACATCACCACGATCACGAAGACGGAAATCACGGGCATCACCATCATCACGAGCACAGTGATCCCGGCTCCATTGCCCGTATTATAGACGATCTTCCGCTGTCGGATAATATCCGAAAGAACGCAAAAGAGATATATGGTATAATAGCAGAGGCGGAAAGCCGGGCACATGGTGTGAGCGTTGAGCAGATACACTTTCATGAGGTAGGTGCGCTCGACGCAGTTGCCGATGTTGTCTCTGTGTGCCTTCTTATGGAAATGCTCGCCGTTGACAAAGTCGTGGCAACACCCGTATGCGTAGGTTTCGGAAAAGTGAAGTGTGCTCACGGAATATTGCCTGTACCGGCCCCTGCTACGGCGTTTATCCTTGAAGGAATACCGGTATATGCAGGCTCTTTTGAGGGTGAGATGTGTACCCCGACGGGTGCGGCTCTCTTAAAACACTTTGTCGATGAGTATTCGAACATGCCTGTGATGCGGATCCTTTCCGTCGGATACGGAATGGGTCAGAAGGATTTTGAAGCGGCAAACTGTGTAAGATCCATGCTTGCCGAATCGGCACAAGCAGATGAAAGTGTCGTCATTCTTTCATGTAATGTGGACGACATGACTTCCGAGGCTATAGGATACGCCACATCAAAGCTTCTTGAAGAAGGAGCAAAGGATGTATATACAGTTAATATCGGAATGAAAAAATCACGTCCCGGTGTAATGATCAACGTGATCTGTGCGGCCGGGGACAAAGAAAGATTTGTTACGCTGATGTTTCAATACACAACGACGATCGGAATACGTGAAAGCGATTGCCCGCGTTATGTATTGGACCGGAGTGTTGAGAGCGTGCAGACATCACTCGGCCCCGTGAGGGTAAAGAAGTGCAGTGGCTACACGGTCACAAGGTGCAAACCCGAATACGATGATATCGCTGCGATTGCCCAAAGAAACGGCATGTCTTTGCACGATGTGACGGATAAGATCAAAAGAGAGATCGATGATAAAGAATAATAAAACCAGAGGAATTATATTTGCGACTGTTGCCGCCATATTCCTTACAGGGTGTGCCGCGGGTTTATATCCGCCGCCTGCGCCTTTGCAGGAGCCGGACAAAAAGACGGAATATACGGAGTCTGTTGATACTGCCGCATCTGAAAGCGATGAGGATATAGCTCAAAGCCCGGAAGAAGATCCGGCACCGGTTGTCGGTATCAACCTGATACCCGGGGCCGATTTTAAAGATCCTCACAGTGACTGGGGAATATATACCGAGTCCGGCGGAAGCGGATCGTTTTCCGTTGCCGGCGGGAAGATGACGATGAGCATATCGGATCCGGGAAAAGTAGGCCATGCCGTGCAGCTTTACTGCGGAGGCTTTGAACTGCTCGAGGGAGGCAAGTACTCTTTTACGGCAGATATATCTTCGGATGCCGATCGGACTTTTGAGTGGCGGATACAACAAAACGGAGGCGACTATCATCCGTATGTTGATATCATGGATGTGCATATAGGTCCCGAACCGATAACACTCACTTCGGAATTCGTAATGGAAGAAGCATCCGATCCCGCGCCAAGAATGTGTTTCAATCTCGGAGATACAGGCAGGGAGCAGGGGCTTGGAGCTCACAATATATACATCAGCAATATTTCTCTTGTGTTGCTTGATGATTCTAACGCAAAGAAGGTAGAAAGAATGGGAGATTTACTCGACGTAAATATCAATCAGATAGGGTATCGCGGCAGCGACGAAAAGAGGGCTGTCCTTCGTAATGAGGCAGCATCGCAGGAAACGTTTACCCTGATCGATACGTCAGATAACAGTACCGTATATGAAGGAAAGGTATCAGAGGGGATACAGCTCGGAACATCGGGTGATCATGTAAGCTACGCAGATTTTTCGGACTTTACGAAACCCGGCAGATATAAAGTGAGGTCTGCATCAGGAAGTGAATCATATGAATTTGATATAAAGGATGATGTATATAAGGCTGCTTTGTCCGACAGCCTTCGTATGCTCTATCTGCAAAGATGCGGTATCGAGCTCCCCAAATCGCTGGCAGGTAATTTTGCCCATAAGGCATGTCATACGGAGGAGGCACAGATTTACGGAGGCACGGGATTTGTTGATGTATCCGGTGGCTGGCATGATGCCGGAGACTACGGCAGATACACGTCTCCTGCAGCAAAGGCCGTTGCGGACCTTCTTCTTGCATACGAGTTTTATCCCAATGCATTTGATGACAACAACAATATTCCCGAGAGCGGTAACGGTATCGCCGACATACTTGATGAGGCCAGATACGAGCTTGAGTGGCTTCTGAAGATGCAGGCATCTGACGGTGGCGTATATCATAAAGTCACCGGACTTGAGTTTGACGGGTTTATAATGCCCGACGAATGTACGGAAAAGCTCTATCTTCTTCCGGAATCAAAAACATCGACGGCTGATTTTGCCGGAGTTATGTTCATGGCATCAAGATCATACAGGGACATCGACGAAGAGTTTGCCGACAAATGTCTGGCAGCTGCCGATCGTGCGCTTTCGGCATACATAAAGCATATCGATGACAGAAACTTTACGAATCCGCCCGATGTAAATACGGGTGAATACGGTGACGGAAATTCGATGGATGAATTTTTATGGGCGGTCATGGAAGCTCATAAGACAACAGGGGATGCCAAATACGAAAAGATGCTCGACCTCGTTGATCTTTCAAGGATCACGACAGATGACTTCGGCTGGGAGGATATGAGCGGATACGCATACTACGCATATCTCACAAGTCCGTATAAGCTTCCCATGGACCAGCTTAAAGACAGATTCTTCGCAATGTGCGACAAATACAAAAAGATAGCACTTTCGGGCGAATCGTACGGAGTAACGATGGAAGATGTTTATCCGTGGGGTTCGAACATGTATATCGCCAACAACGGAATGGCGCTTCTTATGGCCTATAAGCTTACAAATGACAAGGATTACAAGGTTGCCGCAAAACGTCAGCTTGACTATCTGCTCGGAACAAACTGTAATTCATACTGTTTCCTGACGGGATACGGGACACAGGCACCGCTTCATCCTCATCACAGACCGAGCCAGGCTGTCGGAAAGTGCATGCAGGGAATGCTTGTCGGCGGTCCTGATTCAAGATTGGAAGATCCGTATGCAAAAGCCGTACTTACCGGTCTTCCGAATGCGAGATGCTATACGGATAATGAACAGAGCTACTCGTGCAATGAGATAACCATATACTGGAATTCCCCGCTCGTTTTCCTTCTTGCGGCTTTCAGATAGTATGAATCCTCTTGTATGTATCGCCGGCACAAACGCATCGGGAAAGAGTGCTCTCGGCATAGAGCTTGCCAAACTTTATGATGCGGATATAGTTAGTGCCGATTCCAGGCAGGTCTTTGAGGGACTTGATCTCGGATCGGGAAAAGTGACAAAAGAAGAGATGCAGGGTGTTGTGCATTATCTTATCGATGTTGCCAAGCCCAATGATTTTTTCTCGCTCGCTCATTACCAGAAGCTTGCATATGAAGCGATAGATTCCATACATAAAAAGGGACGAAAGGCATTTCTGGTCGGAGGGACCGGTCTTTACGTGAATGCGGTAGTTGACGGTTATGATCTGACTGATACGGCACCGGATCCCAATCTTCGAAGAAGCGTCGAGGAAAAATCATCCGAAGAGCTTATCGGCATAATCAGGGAAAAGGATCCGGCAAGACTCGAAAAGCTTGATCTTAAGAATAAAAGACGTCTCGAAAGAGCGGCAGAGATCGTTTTATCGGGAGACGTCGAAAAAAGAGAGAACAAAAAAAGATACGATACACTTATCATAGGAGTGACATACCCAAGGCAGGAGCTGTATGAGAGGATAAGGGTCAGACTTGATAAACGGCTTGCCGAAGGAATGATAGATGAAGTCGCACATCTTCGCCAAAGAGGCGCAACGGATGATTTTCTCTATAAGCTCGGGCTTGAATACAGATATATCCTTATGTATCTTCGGGGCGAGTTTGCTGACTATGAAGAATTCTATGACAAGCTCTTTATGGAGATAAGACACCTGGCAAAAGAGCAGATGACGTGGTTTCGCAAGAGAAGCGACATCACTTGGATCGATATGAAAGATGATCCGGTACAAAGATGCAGGGAATTGATAGATGCGTTTTATAACGGAAAGGATTTATCGTAAATGTCCCTTTACAATATAAAGACAGTCTTCTCGTTCTGTCTTGTCGTTACGGCGGGACTGATCGCGATCTCACAATATTATGCATATGCCGCATCACCCGTATCCGAAAAAAGCAGGGTAAGGTATATGTTTCTTACCTTTTCGATAGCCGCGTCATCTTTTGCGGCTGTCGGAATGGAACTCACATATCCGGGAGTATTCTGTTTTATTCTCTATGCAATATCCAGATTCCTCAATGTACTGACAATGGGTGAGACCGTTCTTCTTACGGAAGATATGGTTGATGTCGAGAAAAAATATACGGCCGGGTTTATCACGCTGATTGCATATTCGGCTGTGATGATGTTTTTTTTCGATTCACTGGCTCAGGGAGGAGTACTCGAAAAAAGCCCGTTCGGTGTTTTCTTTTCGCCGATCGCGCCCTGGCATAAGGCATTGTATTTCATATATTACATGTTCTACGTGATCATGCTCATAACATTTGTCGTGTACAGGGGAGCTGCCGTGTACAGGAAGTGTGAGAAGCATGACCTTCTGTTGCTGCTCCTTGTTTATGTATTCTCTGCGGCAGGTTTCATTTCGGAACAGTTTATAATCACATATTCCATGACATATATTCCGGTCGCTATCTTCTTTAATCTGGCGGCTGCCGTTTTCATGAGAAAACTCATAATGTATCATGATTCGATAACGATCACCAAGGCTCATTTTGACAAGGAACTGGACAGCGGAAGGACCGATGTTGTTTTTATACTGGACAACAGGATGAAGATCGTATACCAAAACAAACGGGCGGAAGTTTTGTCGCAGCTTTTGGATGATGAATTTGTCGGGCGCAAGATCACCGATGTTTTCGAGTTCTCGTCAGGTGCACTGTCGCAGATCGGTCAGACGGGGGATGAAAATGCCTTCGGACTTTCCGCGGATTATGCTCCGAACGACCGCCATGTAAACATGATAATCGATCATAAACTTGACGATTACGGAGAGATACTGGCAACCGTCGTATTCGTTTATAACATGGAGGATATCGAAAGATCCGAGAATCTTGTCAATGATGTGAGCGAAGAGAACGAAGAAGAGATGATCAGGAATGCCGTTAATATCACAAGGAATGCGCGCGTTCTTATAATCGATGATGATATATTGTTCCTGAACGTGTTCCAGCGTATATTAAAACCTTACGAAGTGAACATCACCCGTGCCGTCAGCGGAAGGGATGCGATGGACCAGATGGAGAGGCATGTATACGATATCATCTTCGTTTCATATGAAATGGAAAAGACGAGCGGTGCGGCGATAGTATCAAAGATCAGGAGTATGCCCGGAGATTATTATCTTGAAGTTCCGATAGTCTTTACAACGACTGCAAATATAAACGATGTATTTACCGGATTTCTTGAGGCCGGCTTCAATGATTATCTTGAGAAACCCATATCGAAGAGGTCGCTCAATTCCGTGCTGACAAGATGGCTGTGGCAGAGGTTCGGCAAGGAAGATGCCGAAGAGCTGTCAAAAGACAACAGATTCTCCGCCCAGTACAATGAACTTAACGAACTTATAACCGATGCGGAAAAGATGTTTGCCGACAAGAAATACGAAATGCTCGGATTCTGTATAAAAGGTATCGAAAAGGACAGCAAGATACTCGGACTTTCCGATATAGCGGATCTGTCATCGGATCTTTCCGAAGCGATCCTCTTTGAGGATCATGAGAGAATAGACCAGTTATTCGGAAAACTACGTGCCGGCATAAGGGATGCCATCACCATAAAATGATCCTTATCTGTCAAGATTCTTAAACGCCGTCGAAAGCATGAGTTTTATCCTGTTGAGCTGATTAACTTCCGAGGCTCCCGGATCGTAATCTATCGCAACTATATTTGACTTCGGATATTCACGTCTTATAGTTTTTATAACACCCTTACCGACAACATGGTTCGGAAGACATCCGAACGGCTGGGTACATACTATGTTATATACTTCGTTATGTATCAGCTCCATCATCTCGCCGGTCAAAAACCATCCTTCACCGGTCTGGTTTCCTATATCCACGATCGACTTGGCATACTCCGCGAGCGTCCTGATATGTACAGGCGGAACAAAATGCTTACTGTTCTTAAGGGCTTTTACGCTTGCGCCTCTTACGCGTTCAATGGCCCATATTCCCAATGATGCTATAGTCGAAGTACTCTTTTTGGTTCCGAGATGTTCGGCTTTGTATTTCTGGTTGTAGAAGCAATATTGCATAAAATCGAGAAGGTCGGGCATTACCGCCTCGGCGCCTTCGGCTTCGAGCAGATTAACAAGGTCGTTGTTCGCGGTGGGAGAGAACTTAACGAGTATCTCACCTACGATGCCGACTCTCGGCTTTCTTACCGTCTCATCTATGGCAAGAGCATCAAATTCCGAAACGATCTGTTTGCACAGCCTGTAGAATGAAGGTATGGATATATGGTCGGAGCCGACAAACTTTCTGCATGGCTCGACCCATTTCTCATGAAGTGCATCAGCGGATCCGGGAACGAGTTCATAAGGACGCATGCGGTACAGACATCTCATGAATATATCTCCGAAAGCGGCGGCGCATACACCGCGAAGCAGGAATTTGGGCGTTATCTTAAAGCCGGGATTTGATTCCAGTTTTGAAAGGTTTAATGAAATGACCGGGATATCGGGGTATCCGGCTTTTGCAAGGGCACGTCTTATAAAGCCGATATAGTTTGTGGCTCTGCATCCGCCGCCGGTCTGGGTCATGATCACGGCAAGTTTTGTCGTATCGTAACTGCCGGAAAGAATGGCATCCATTATCTGACCGACAACGATCAGTGACGGGTAGCATGCATCGTTGTTAACGAACTGCAGTCCCATATCGATCGCCGCACGGTTGGAGTTGTTGAGTACGACTATATTGTATCCTTCGGCATTAAACGCGCTTTCAAGAAGATCAAAATGTATCGGTGACATCTGAGGACAGAGTATCGTGTATCTGTCATCATTCATCTGCTGGGTATACAGTGCGCGGTTGTATGCCGCAGAGCGTATCCGGCGCATACCCTGCTTTTTCTTTCTGATACGGATTGCCGCGATAAGAGAACGTATCCTTATCCTGGCTGCTCCGAGGTTATTAACTTCATCAATCTTCAGGCATGTGTATATCTTATCGCCGGAAGAGAGGATGTCGTTAACCTGATCGGTTGTGACGGCATCGAGACCGCAACCGAAAGAATTGAGCTGAACGAGCTCAACGTCGTCGCGTTGTTTTATATATGTTGCCGCAGCATAGAGTCTTGAGTGGTACATCCACTGATCCGAGACGATCGTAGGACGCTCGACTTCGGCCAGATGTGATATCGAATCTTCGGTCAAAACAGCCATACCGTATGAATTGATCATCTCGGGTATTCCGTGATTGATCTCGGGATCGATATGATACGGTCTTCCCGCAAGAACTATACCGCTTTTTCCGGTATCTTCAAGGTATTTAAGAACTTCCTCGCCCTTTTTCTGAATGTCACGACGGGCGCGGTCCAGTTCTTCCCAGCCCTCCTTTGCCGCATAATAAACCTCATCCGCGGGTATGTCGGGGAATGCTGCGATAAGGCCTTTGGCGGCTATGTTGAAGTTCGAAAATGCAAGGAACGGATTGTGGAACCTGACATCCCCACGGCATATCTCATCAACGTTGTTCTTTATGTTTTCGCTGTAAGAAGTTACGATCGGGCAGTTGTAGTGATTGCTCGCCTGCTGGAACTCGTTACGCTCATAAAAAACACTCGGATAGAAGATGAGCGGAACCCCTTTTTTGATCAGCCACATGATATGCCCGTGGGCAAGCTTTGCCGGGTAACATTCCGATTCGCTCGGGATCGACTCTATACCCATCTCGTAGATCTTATGGGAACTTATGGGTGAGAGCACGACACTGTATCCGAGCTTTGTAAGGAATGTGAACCAGAACGGATAGTTCTCGTACATGTTAAGGACACGCGGGATACCTATCGTACCGCGTTTTGCTGCGCCTGCGGCAAGAGGTTCGTAATCAAAAATCCTGTGAAGTTTATATTCGTAAAGATTGGGAAGATTTTCTTCGTTCTTTACTTTTCCGATACCGCGTTCGCATCTGTTACCCGATACAAACTGTCTTCCTCCCGAGAACTTATTGATCGTCAGCCTGCAGCTGTTTGTGCAGCCTTTACACTTGGCCATCGAAGTGGCGAAAGTAAATGCATCCAGTCTTTCCTGATTAAGCATTGTTGTGGTCTTGTTTTCTTCATAACGCTCCCTGGCGATGAGTGCGGCACCAAACGCACCCATTATACCTGCGATATCGGGACGTATAACATCGGCCCCCGCGATCTTTTCAAGAGAGCGCAGAACGGCATCGTTATAGAAAGTACCGCCCTGAACAACGATCTTTTTTCCGAGCGATCTTGCGTCACTTACCTTTATAACTTTAAACAGGGCGTTCTTTATGACGGAGTAAGCAAGACCCGCGGAGATATCCGCAACATCCGCACCTTCTTTTTGAGCCTGCTTTACTTTTGAATTCATGAATACGGTACATCTTGTACCGAGATCTATCGGATGTTTTGCAAACAGAGCGGCTTTGGCGAAATCGGAAACACTGTAGTCAAGACTTCTTGCAAATGTTTCGATGAAAGAACCGCATCCGCTTGAACATGCTTCGTTTAACAGAACATTGTCGACGGCATGGTTTTTGATCCTGATGCATTTCATGTCCTGTCCGCCGATATCGAGTATGCAGTCAACGTCCGGTTCAAAGAATGAAGCGGCATAGTAATGGGATATCGTCTCGACTTCACCGTCATCGAGCATGAGAGCGGATTTGATCAGAGCCTCCCCGTAACCTGTCGAACACGAATGGACGATCGAGGCATCCGCAGGAAGAAGAGAGTAGATCTCTTTAAGAGCCCTGATCGAAGTTGCCAGAGGGCTTCCGTTATTGTTATCGTAAAACGAATACAGGAGATTTCCGTCATTATCTATAAGCGCGGCTTTGGTTGTTGTAGAGCCGGCGTCTATTCCGAGGAAGCATATGCCGTGATGATCCGCGAGATCTTTTTTTATAACTTTTGCGATACAGTGCCTGTCGATAAAATCACTGTATTCGCGTTCCGTTGCAAAGAGAGGTTCCATACGCGCAACCTCAAAGTCCATCTTTATCTTGTTTTCAAGAAGCGTGATAAGTGAGTCGATATCAACTACAACCGATTCTTTGTAATTGAATGCCGCGCCCATTGCAGCAAAAAGATGTGAGTTTTCGGGAATAAACGCATGATCCTCATCAAGTGAGAGCGTACGGATAAAGGCGTTTGTCAGCTCGGACAGAAAGTGGAGCGGTCCGCCCAAAAAGGCAACGTGACCGCGTATCGGTTTACCGCACGCGAGTCCCGATATCGTCTGATTGACAACAGCCTGAAAGATCGAAGCAGCCAGATCTTCTTTTGTGGCGCCGTCGTTGATGAGAGGCTGAATGTCTGACTTGGCAAATACACCGCATCTGGCGGCTATCGTATAGAGGCTGTGATAGTCTTTGGCGTATTCGTTAAGCCCCTTTGAATCCGTCATAAGGAGCGAAGCCATCTGGTCTATGAATGAGCCTGTACCGCCGGCGCATATACCGTTCATGCGCTGCTCGATATTGCCGTCTTCGAAGTAGATGATCTTAGCATCCTCGCCGCCAAGCTCGATCGCGACATCGGTATCGGGTGCGATCTTTGAAAGAGCGGTGCTGACACAGATCACTTCCTGGACAAACGGGATGTTCATATGTGCGGCAAGTGTCAGTCCGCCGCTGCCGGTTATTATCGGATGGAGTTTTATCGGGCCGAGTTTTTCCTTAGCCGATGTAAGAAGATCCTGAAGAGTGTTCTGGATATCGGCGAAATGTCTTCTGTAATCGGAAAACAGAAGATTATCGTTTTCATCGAGTATTGCTATCTTAACGGTCGTAGAACCGATGTCTGTTCCGAGGAAATACTTTTTGTCGGGCATAAGTCTATTCCTTATTACTATCGCATTGACTCATAATTATATAGTGTAATGGCTCATTTTTCAACTAATAAAAGCATTTG
>JAEEGL011801541.1_pt1 | contig 11842 bp, 11 predicted proteins | sample 9134231 | NCBI WGS metagenome assembly JAEEGL01 (sample SAMN16246548, study PRJNA631951) | gut metagenome | biome: gut microbiome; feature: rumen; material: fiber-attached | host: Bos | place: Iran: Karaj | collected 2018-10 | reverse complement strand
CAGACTTCAATTTACTGTACAGTGACTTGTCGTCAGTTTGGTTGGCCATTATTCCGGCCTCTAGACATTCGCTCCACGGAAAACCTGCTTAACTGGATAAAGCAGCAACCTCACGCTTCATAGCTATCATGTCACAGCGTTTGTTAGTATAAAACATATTTTGTGCATTTGCAACAACTTTTTAAAAATTAATCAGTTTTATCCCAAAATCAGCGTTTTACAACTATTTTTCTTGATGTATTTTAATCTCTTATGGTTTTCTATTACCATTTTCCCGTCAATATATTACAATACATGGTGCATTTTTACCAAAAGACCTTTTTGATATTACCACATTACTATGGTTATAACCATTTAATTACTGTAAACTATTATTAAATTACTATATATAAGAGGATTAACTATGTGGATTGCAGACAATTGGAAAGACTATGAAGTCATAGATACATCAGCCGGAGAAAAGCTTGAGCGCTGGGGAGACTACTTCCTGGTTCGCCCGGACCCTCAGGTAATATGGAACACTGATAAGAATCACTTCGGATGGAAGAAACCCAACGGCCATTACCACCGCAGCAACAAGGGCGGCGGCGAATGGGAATTCAACAAGCTTCCTGAGGAATGGTCCATCACCTACAGGGATCTCACCTTTAATCTGAAGCCCTTTAGCTTCAAGCACACAGGTCTTTTCCCTGAACAGGCAACTAACTGGGATTGGTTTTCTTCTATAATAAAGGAAGCAGATCGTCCGGTTAAGGTCCTTAACCTTTTTGCCTACACAGGAGGAGCTACAGTATCAGCTGCAAAGGCCGGTGCCAGTGTCACACACGTTGACGCCTCCAAGGGTATGGTTACCTGGGCAAAAGAAAATGCTGCCACATCAGGACTTACGGATGCTCCTATCAGGTATCTTGTGGACGACTGTGTTAAGTTTGTAGAAAGAGAAATCCGCAGAGGAAACAAATACGACGGAATAATAATGGATCCTCCTTCCTACGGAAGAGGACCCAAAGGAGAGATCTGGAAAATAGAAGAAAGTGTATTCCCATTTATCAAGCTCACATCACAGCTCCTTTCGGATACACCTCTTTTCTTCCTTATAAATTCATATACAACAGGTCTTCAGCCTGCAGTTCTTTCATATATGCTCCACACTGTTCTTGACCCTATCCATAAAGGAAAGGTAGAGGCCGAGGAGATAGGACTTCCGGTTAAGAGCAACGGTCTTATTCTTCCCTGCGGAGCAAGCGGTCGTTGGACATCGATTAACTAATATCTTTCATTATATAAAGAAAGGATGTACCCCATATCGGGATACATCCTTTTTAGTTTCAGCATCATTCATCTGTTGCATCAATCTTTTCCCTGATCTGCTGCATTCTCATATCAATCTGATTTATGAGATCTGCACTGAACTTCAGGTCCTCACTAATAACCTCGGCATTTTCAATATCTTTTTTGTACTTCATCTTATGCTCTAAACTTGCCCAGAAGTCCATTGCGATAGTTCTGAACTGTACCTCAACCTTCATGTATTCCTTCTCTTTTGTAAGGAAAATAGGAATCTCAATGATCAGGTGAAGGCTTCTGTAACCACTGTTCTTAGGCTTTCTGATATAGTCCTTTTTCTGAAGGACCTTAATATCATCCTGCTTAGCCAGACAGTCTGCCAACATATAGATGTCATCAACAAAGGAGCAAATAACCCTGATACCTGCTATATCTGAAAGATTCTCGTTGATATTATCAACGGTAAAATCCACGCCCTTACTAAGAAGTTTGTTGTAGATACTAACAGGAGTCTTAATTCTCATCTTGATGGCTTCAATAGGATTTCTCTTATTGCTAAGAGCAAGTTCCTTATTAAGTACATCAAGCTTGGTCCGTACCTGAGATAACGCACAGTCATATTTCATCATGAGGAGTTGGAACTCCTCGCTCTGCTCTCTCTTTTTTAGGAGTCGTTCAACGTCCCCCTGGGTTAATTCTTCCGGATTGTAGCCTCCGTTTGCTCCGCCTGGTATAGAGGTAAAGTTCATGCCGCTGTAGTCCTGGTGCTCTACTGCCATAAACTCACTTCCTTTCTGTATTTCCTCGAATATATTATACCTCTTTTCTCCAAAAGTTATGTGAACAGAATATTAAGTTTTTGTAATGGAAACAAATTTTTTTCGCGTTATGATTTGACATGAAAAATCCGCATGACATCTGTGTGCCACACGGATTTTTCTCCTCATAAAAAAACCACAATCCCCTCTATTTGACAAATCAATCTTTGTCACTTTGCTTCAGCCAATCTATCAGGCAGATCAGCAAGCGAAACCACACTATATTCCAACTCGGTTCTCGGTCCGGCAAGAAGCTTGAACTTTGTGAGAACACGTCTGTATACTGTCTTGCAGCTCTCCTTGTTGGTTCCTACCAAAAGAAGCAGGAACTGGGATGCTGAATACTTACAATAGGTATCTCCCTGTCTCAAGGTCAAAGAGATTGCCTCCTGAAGAAGCTTAGCTCTTGTCTCAAGCTTGGCAGCGTTGGTAATTCTTTTCCCTTCGTAATCCACAATGTTAAGAAGCATCATGTAAACTGACTGTCCGCTTCTTTGCATATTGCGACTTAAGATATGATACGCATCGATGAAGCTTGGGAAAGAACAATCATATGCGCCATGATCGTCTCCGGCAACTGCGTCACGGTGTTCAAGAATTCCATCTCTGATCTGAAGGATCTTGCCGGGAGTATTCGTGATCTGACGACTCATCTTGTCATAACACTCCAGCAGATCATTGCTGGGAGTAACTCCAAGTTCATCAGTATAATATCTTACTGTCTCGTCATAAACCGCGTAGGCATCCTTGTAGGATTCCATTCCGATGAGGGCATTTATCTCACCGATCTGCCATTCATCATCGGGATAAAGCTCTGCTGCTTTCTTGTACACGCGGTACATAGCATCAAAATCTTTTCTCTTTTCATAGTATGTACCAAGTGCAACTACCGCCTCGGCATACATCTTCTGGAGCTTAACGCTTTTTACTATGAGCCATTCGGATGTGGCAAGTTCCGGCAGTATCTCAGCACGATACTCATCAAAGGCAGCCTTGTAATACTTTACGCTTTCGACTTCTTCCCCTGTCTCCCTGGCCTTATCAACATTCTCAGTAAATCTCAGAACATCTGAATCGATTATCAATTCATCATCGGTAAAGAAGACACCATCCTTATTGACAATGTAATCATGATCAGGCAGGCCCGACTTCTTTAACTGCTTGTGCATCTGATAGATAAGATTGTTAAAGCTATTGCTTAAGTTAGACTGTTCTTCTCTATCATAAAGGATACTGGTAAGTTGATCCTTCTGTATTCCAGAACTTCCACTTAACCAGACCATCTCAAGAAGCTGGATGTATTTTGCAGTCTTGTTTTTGCCAATGGATATATTTTTTCCCTCGTACGTAATGGCAAGTCCACCAAACATATTCACTTGAATAGTAGTTTTAGTACCCAGTCCCATAACGTCTACCTCAATTGTTTACTGCTTCCTTAGCATTTCCAACATAATTGCAGACACTATAGCTATCGCATGTACCACTTTTGCAATCAGCCCTGAAATTAGACCACTTACAGCACCAGCATTCCCTCATGGGAACAAGTGCACCATCGTCCGGTTCGAAATGATCGCAACAGTAGCTTTCCTGAACCACCAAAAGCCCCATTTCATCATACTTATGACTACTCATTCCAAGCCCCCTGATAATCATTGAAATTAGTTTTCTTCCTGAGTATAGTATAGCCAAAAAAGAATTTCATTTTCTATGATTGTCGAAAAGTGTCTTTTTTTTGTCGTAGAATGCATTTTATATGATTTTTAATCCATTTTTATAGACAGCTCGCAGACTAAGATCCTCTTTATTTAAAAGAACTATATCCGCAACGTTACCTTTTTTGATAACGCCATACCTGTCATCAACCCCTATACGCCTTGCAGGATTTATAGTTGCTGCCGCCACAGCATCTTCCAGAGGGATTCCCATTTCAAGAACAGCATATCGCATGCAGTCCATCAGATCAAACACCGAGCCGGCGATATTTCCTTCCTGGGCCAACGTGCATCTGTTTCCCGTCTTCACTATCTGCTTCCCTCCAAGAGTATACTCTCCGTCAGGCATTCCTGTACAGCGAAGACTGTCGCTTATGAGTATCATCCTGTCGGCGCCCATCACTTTAAAAGCAGTACGTACTGCAACCGGATGCACATGAATTCCGTCACAGATTATTTCAGCCGTGACGTGATCCGAATCAAACACAGCTCCTACAACTCCCGGATCTTTGTGACCATATCCGCTCATTGCATTATATAAGTGTACTGCGTGATCTGCACCGGAATCGATAGCTCTTTTCGCTGTGACGTAGTCTGCCCCTGTGTGAGCAAGAGATACTGTCACCTTATCTTTAACAGCTTTGATGTATCGCTCAAAGTCAGGGTTATCCTCCGGAGCAAGTCCTATTATCTTCAAAAGACCTTTCGATGCGTTGTAAAACTCATCCACCAGCTCGACTGAACATTTCTTTATATGAGTCTCGTTCTGAGCTCCTATTTTAGTTCTGCCTATAAAAGGACCTTCCATATTGAAGCCAACAACATCTGCAGCCTTAGGATGTTCTCCCTCAGCAAACCTGGCACCAAGTGAAAGAATGTCTTTCAGCTCTCCCACCGGTAAAGTCAGCGTTGCTGGACAGATTGCTGTAACGCCCTTCCCAGCCTCGTACAGCGCGATGTTTTCAAAGGTCTCCATAGTGCCATCACAAATGTCATATCCAAGAGCTCCATGAAAATGGATGTCCACAAGACCCGGAATTGCATAACAATCAGAGGCATCCACTTCCTGCCCGAAGTCAGATGCCTCCTCTGTAAATTGTCCTTCATTAATATAGATGTCTCTCTTTATAAACTTCCTGTCTTCTCCGAAGACCAAAGCCCCTGAAATCTTCATATCTTTATTATTTCATTTGATTATTGGATATCTGTTTCCTTTGGAGTTCTTTCAAACCAATTGAATTTCTTTCCCACTACCATGAGAACTGCAAGGTATACACCATTCATGGCTACTGCCAGTATTACGTCCTTGAGTTGGCCACCGTTGGTGGATATTGTCTTAAAGCCAAATCCATTCATGATAAAGAGTGTCATGTTATTTACTATATGCGCAGCGCAGGATGCTTCAAGTCCCTTTGTATAATATACCATATAGCCCATTATAAAGCCTGATAGTAATACTTCAATTACTCCATATACTCCATAGGGATGTCCCATGGCAAAGAGTATTGTCTGAAGAACAATAGCCAGAATAGGTATTTTCACCCAGCTTCCAATTCCCTGGAGAATAACTCCTCTGAACATAAACTCCTCACCGCAGCACTGCAAGGGGCCTAGTATAATGCAGGCAATAAAGCCAAGAATTGTAAACTCAACAGGGCCTCTTTCTTTGACACTCATCAAAACATCAATAAATACCGGAATACCAACTATTATTAGCGCAGGTACCATGACTTTTCCAAAGATCTTAAAGTTGAATCCGCCGCAGGATGAAGCCACTGTATGAAAAGGTCTGACCTTTACAATTTGGGTTGCAATTGCCACACCTAGCAACAAACCGGCTACACCTCCCAGGGAAACAATCGCTCCAGGCAGCGAATATACATCCATACCATCATAGGATTGTCTCATAGTATCTAAGATCTGCACGGGATTTCCGCCGCTGATCGTAACAATAACCATAGCAAGGACTGTACAGAGTATAGTTACCAGTATCCACACAACTCCGACAATGATAGCCTCCAGGATTGGCTTAAACCATTTGTATCTCTCAAATTTCCGCAAGTAAGTAATATAATCCATAATATTCCCCTCTAATATTATTGTATCATTCTCTAAAAGTAATGTTACCTGTTGCCGGATCCATTCCATCCACAATTGCTAGAGATTCAAGTCTGTAACCCAAATTTCTGATTATCTGACCTCCCGGCTGAAAGCCTTTTTCAATAGCTATACCAATTCCGGATACAGTGGCATTAGCATTATTTATTATGGAGATCAGTCCCTGCAATGCACATCCGTTTGCCAGGAAATCATCAATAATAAGAACCTTATCATTCTCATTAAGGTACTTTTTTGATACGATCACATGATTCTTATTTTTGTGAGTAAAAGATTCTACTTCAGCAGTATACATTTCGCCATCAAGATTGATACTTTGTGACTTCTTGGCAAATACAACAGGAACATTAAAGTGTCTTGCTGCTACGCAGGCAATACCTATACCTGATGCTTCAATGGTCAGAATCTTGTTTATCTGAGTGCCTTCAAATCTTTTGGCCCATTCCGCTCCCATCTTATCAAAGAGCTCAACATCTAACTGATGGTTCAAAAAACTGTCCACCTTTAGTATATTACCTTCCTTAACAATACCATCCTTTATAATTTTCTCTTCAAGAAAATTCATCTTTCCACCTTCTTTGCTCTATAATCCAGATTAAAAAGTCCTTTATCTTTCTTCACGGAAATAATTTGTTCCAAGGCTCTTTGGGGGTTGATTCTCACGTTTGTTCCTCATGCTGGTAAAAACAAGAACCACAAGTGTAACAATATAAGGAATCATCTTATACAGCTCTTTGTATTCAGTGTGTGTCCCCGAAGGAAGATACAGGTACAGAATGTAAAGGCCTCCAAAAAGTATTGAAGATAAAATACCAATATCAGGCTTCCATATCGTAAAGATAACAAGAGCTATAGCAAGCCATCCCCTGTCGCCAAAAGCATCATTTGACCATACACCACATGCATAATCCATTACATAGTATAATCCGCCAAGTCCTGCTATCATGCATCCAAGGCATGTTGAAATATATTTATACTTTGTTACATTGATACCTGCAGCATCTGCCGCTGCCGGATCCTCGCCCACAGCGCGAAGGTGAAGACCTACTCTTGTCTTTTTAAGTACAAACGCTGCAATTAAAGCAATTATAATTGCTACATATGCAAGAAAACCGTATGAGAGGAATACCTTGCCAAACCAACCTCCTTTCGAAGCGAAAGGCAGAGTTTTGCTAAAATAAGAAGACGTGGCTGATAGCGAAATTGATGGAACATCAGCACCTGCAAGCTTTATCAGAGATCCTCCAAAGAAATTACCAAAGCCTATACCAAATGTAGTCATGGCAAGGCCTGTAACATTCTGATTGGCTCTCAAACTGACAGTCAAAAAGCAGTATAACAATCCCATCAATAAAGAACCTGTAAGCGCACAGATAAGTGGTATAAATACTGCAAGAAAACCATTGATATCTCCTGATGGTACTGACTGTTCATAGAAAAACGATCCTATAACACCGCTTATGGCGCCTACATACATAACCCCGGGAATTCCGAGATTCAGATTTCCTGATTTTTCTGTAATTGTTTCACCTGTACTTCCAAGCAATAGAGGAACGCCCTGCTGCACGGCTCTTGGTATAAATGCTACCAGACTAAACATTATGCGTCCTCCTTTCCTAAATCCTTACGTACAATGATTTTATACCTGATAAAAAACTCACATCCAATTATAAAAAACAGGATGATTCCAGTCAGAATATCCGCAAAGCTCTGATTAAGCTCAAACACAGTGGATATTTCACTGGCTCCTCTATCCATGAAGATGATCAAAAGACTGGTGAAGATCATTGCAACCGGATTAAACTTTGCAAGCCATGAAACCATAACGCCAGTAAAGCCCTGACCATCAGTTATGGTTGTGGTTATCGTGTGATTAATTCCTCCCACCAAAAGAAGACCTGCCAAACCACAAATTGCACCAGACAATAGCATAGTTCTAATTATGACCTTCTCAACACTAATTCCTACATATCTGGCAGTATTCTGACTTTCACCAACAACTTCTATTTCATATCCATGTTTGGTGTATTTCAGATAAATGTACATTCCAATAGTGACAATAAAAGCGGCAATAATGCTTAAAAGGTATTTATTGCCAACATTTGGAAGCCAACCTATATTTGAATTCTGGTTAATGATACCAATCTTGCCAGAGCCTTTAGGGACCTCCCAGACTATAGTAAAATACGCCACCAGCTGAGTAGCAATATAATTCATCATCAGCGTTGAAAGTGTTTCGTTGGTGTTCCATTTTGCTTTGAAGAGCGCTGGAATTACTCCCCAGATTGCTCCTGCAAGTATAGATGTAATTACCATAAGAATAATTATGACTGCGTTTGGAAGCTTGTCTGCTAATGTAATCATACATGTCGCAGCTGCAAGACCTCCCATCAGAACCTGTCCTTCGCCGCCAATATTCCAGAACTGCATCTTAAATGCAGGCGTAAGTGCCAGAGAAATAATAAGAAGAATAGCTACATATTGGAGTGTAATCCAGTTTTTTCTCTGGGTGCCGAATGCGCCTTTAAAAATAGTCACAAATATGGATATAGGATTGTCACCTGTGCATATCATGGTAATTATTGCGCATACTACCAAAGCAGCCAAAATAGCAATTAACCTTATAATCCAAGCTTCTTTATTGCTTATTTCTGCTCTTTTTACAATGTGAAAACGAGGCTCTTTTACTTTCTGTTCCATTCTTAAGCCTCTCCTTTCTGTGTCATCATCGAACCCAAGGTATATTTATCGGTATTCCTGCCATCTACGATTCCCGTAACTTTACCGCCACAAAGGACAAGAATCCTGTCGCAAAGCTCAACAAGAACATCCAGATCCTCACCCACAAAAACAACCGCTGCTCCGCGTTCTTTTTGCTTATTGATAAGGTCATATATCTGATAGGAGGAATTAATATCAAGCCCTCTTACTGCATATGCGGTAAGCAAAACCTTAGGTCTTGAGGCTATTTCTCTTCCAACAAGGACCTTTTGAACATTGCCCCCTGAAAGTCTTCGTACCGGAGTGTCTACACTTGGAGTTGATACCTCCAATTTTTCAACAATCTTTTCTGCAAGTTCTCTAGGCTCTTTCTTTTCTGTGAAAAACCTTGATTTGCCGTTTCTATATGATCTAAGCATCATATTGTCCGCAAGATTCATATTTCCAACAAGTCCCATACCGAGTCTGTCTTCAGGAACAAAAGACAGCTTTACGCCAAGATCAGAGATTTCCCTGGGTGACTTTCCAAGAAGTTCCTCCGTTCTGCCATCCTGGTGGATATATGTGATTTTGCCATCTTTAACAATTTCGAGGCCAGCAATTGCTCTGAGCAGTTCCTTTTGTCCACAGCCTGATATTCCAGCAATACCTAATATTTCTCCCGTATTAGCAGTAAAAGATACATCATCAAGCTTAACTACTCCTTCTTCATCCACTACTGTAAGATTTTCTACAATAATACGTGGTTTTGGATTAACAGGTTCGGGTCTGTTGATATTAAGAAAAACTGAATGCCCCACCATCATATCAGTCATTTTCTGAGCATCGGTTTTGCTGGTCTTCATATCACTGACAAATTCACCATGGCGCAGGACCGCAACCCTGTCAGATATACTCTGTACCTCGTTTAGCTTGTGAGTAATTATAACTATGGATTTTCCATCTTTTTTCATATTTCGCACAACATTAAAAAGTTTCTCGGTTTCCTGAGGTGTCAGTACCGCTGTAGGTTCATCCAATATTAAAATATCTGCCCCCCGGTAAAGTACCTTAACAATCTCTACCGTCTGCTTTTCGGAAACTGACATGTCATATATCTTCTTGTGTATATCAATCTCGAATCCGTATTTGTCGCAGATTTTTTTGATATTTTCTTCAGCCTCTTTTATCTTAAGCTTTCCTTCAAGTCCAAGAATTATATTCTCTGTCGCATTGAATACATCTATAAGCTTAAAATGCTGATGGACCATTCCTATTCCCAGGTCAAAAGCATCCTTGGGAGAACGGATTACAGCTTCCTTGCCGTTTATGATAATCTTACCGGCATCGGGATAATAGATTCCTGCCAGCATATTCATAAGAGTTGTTTTACCGCTTCCATTCTCACCAAGAAGAGATAATATCTCCCCCTTATAAACATCGAGAGTGACATTGCTATTTGCAGTTACATTACCGAAAGACTTTGTAATGCCACGAAGTGATATGGCTATTTCTTTGTTATCCACAGTTATCACCTTTCATAATGACTTAATAGACTAAAAAATGGGAAATCTTTGATGTAGCACAGAAATCCTGTGCTCCCAAAGATTTCCCTAAATTACATGAGATTAAAGATTAGTACGCAGTATCAAGAAGTGAAATTCCATCAATCTGTAAATCAAAGTATGGAGCTGAGCGGAATTCAGGACTGGATTCTGCAAAATAGCCATCTGTAATAACTTCTGTATCAGCTGTATAATCAGCATCTGTATCAACATCAGCCATGTAAGATGTAAGTGTCTCACCGTTTACAGTAAATGTAGTTGTATCAAATACATGCAGCTTACCTGCCTTCATAGCTGCTTCAGCTTCAGCTATTGCTTCTGCTGTACCTTCTGCAGCTGCACCACCAAGATCTGTAAGAACAACAGAACCTGTCTCAAGTGTTCCAACCCAATCAGTTGAAATCTCTTTTCCATTTGCAACAGCGTCAATAATATATGCGAAATATGGAGCCCAGTCAATTCTTGAAGAAACTATAAATGTGTTAGGGCATGCAGAAGCTGTACTTCCGTTGTAAGATACGTCAGGTACACCTGCCTTCTCACAGGCTGTAGGAGCTCCCATTGAATCAGCATGCTGTGAAAGAAGAACACAACCATCTTCAATAAGCTTGTTAGCACCTTCCTTTTCAGCTGTTTCATCGTACCAAGAACCTGTAAAGGTTACTTCCATTGTAGCTGATGGACATACAGAACGTGCACCAAGGAAGAATGATGTGTAACCAGAAATAACTTCGGCATATGTGTATGCACCAACATAACCAATCTTAGCCTGATCTTCTGTGATTTTTCCGCTTTTGATCATTTCGTTAAGCTTCATTCCAGCAGTAATACCAGCAAGATAGCGTCCCTCATATATTGTTGCAAAAGCGTTATGATAATTTGAAAGTCCCTCTGTATGTGCCTTTGTTCCCGTAGCGTGGCAGAACTGAACATTAGGATATTCCTTAGCTGCCTCGATCATGTAATCTTCATGACCAAATGAATCAGCAAATACGATATCGCAGCCTGCATCTGCAAGTTCACATGCTGCCTCATAGCACTCCTGGCCCTCAGGAATATTTGTTTTTAACATGTATTCAACACCAGCAGCTTCACAAGCCTGTGTAGCACCATTGATAAAGTTCAGATCGTATGTTGAGTTCTCATCATGTAAAAAGATAAAACCAACCTTTACGTTTGATGAAGCTGTCTGTGAAGACTTTGCTGATTCTGCTTCAGATGAACCAGAGCAAGCTGATAATGCCATTACCATTGTGGCAGCAAGGAAAACTAACAGTACTTTTTTTAATTTTTTCATTTCATCCTCCTTTTTAAATCGAATACTGATCAAAAGAAAAGGCGTAGAAACAATGTTTCTACGCCTACAAGATTTGATATCATTAACAATTAATCACATATAAAAATTGCTAAATATACACCAAACACTCGATAGTCCGGTTATTTATGGCAACCAGGTAGAAACATAAAATCCATATCATTTGACCTATATCGATTAAATACCCGCCTATAGGAGCAAAAATACATCAAGATTACAAGTTTTTTTTTTAATAAAAGAATAAAAAAGAGCTTGGAAAAGCGCTAGCGCTTTCCAAGCTCTTTGAAATTCAGTATTGAATTCGTCAGTAAGAATTACTCAACGATT
>JAEEGL017223171.1_pt1 | contig 11843 bp, 9 predicted proteins | sample 9134231 | NCBI WGS metagenome assembly JAEEGL01 (sample SAMN16246548, study PRJNA631951) | gut metagenome | biome: gut microbiome; feature: rumen; material: fiber-attached | host: Bos | place: Iran: Karaj | collected 2018-10 | reverse complement strand
TAGTGGATGAGGATTCGCTTTAATGGTAGAAAGTTTAGCATTTGCAAACCAAGCAGAAATATGATGAGTATACGTACTATCTCAAAGAGATGGACCTAGTACTGGAACTCCAACTTTTGTAGCTCAATGAGATTTAGATATAGCTTTAAATGCTTGATTTGGAGAGACTAAACCTATCGTTTTAGCACCAAGTACTTATGAAGAAGCTTATGAAATAATTTCACGAGCTTTAAATCGAAGTGAAATATATCAACACCCTGTGATATTTTTGGTAGATAAAACTTTATCTGAATGTTTAATGAGCTTGGATATGAGTAAATTAAAAGAACCTGAAATTAAACGTGGAGAAATAATTAAAGAGTCAGATTCTGATGAATATTTGAGGTATAAAAATACAGAAAGCTGAATCTCCCCTAAAGCTGTTCCTTGAACCAAAAATACTTTGTTTATTGCTACTTCTTATGAACATACAGAAAGCTGATCAACAAATGAGAATCCAAAAATTAAAGTTCAGCAAATGGAGAAACGTGCTAGAAAAATGGATACTTTCAAAAAAGAAGAATTGAAAGAATGAATTGCTTATGAAATTATAAATCCAAATGCAAAAAAATTCTTCATCACTTGGTGAATTAACCGCTACCCTATCGAAAAAGTTATTTCTGAAAAGAATGATTGGTGACTAATCGTGATGAAAGTGTTCCAACCATTTGATGAAAGTTTAAGGAAGTTCTTTAAAGAACAGGAAAATCAGATTGAAAAGTTATTATTCGTTGAATTGAATCACGATGGAAGCTGTGAAAGATATATTCGTACAGAATGCGGATTAACTACTGATGAATGGAATAATAAAATTGATCATTTAAGAAAATATAGCCTATATCCTTTGATGGTGGAGGAGGTTGAAGATATAATTAAATAATTTAGTTATTATTGTAATTGCAAATGAGAACTAATTTACAGTCCATACAACGATGTCCTTGATGCTGAAATTTTTTAATTCACTTAGCTATCAAACAAGCTCTAGAAAGTTTGTGAATAGAAAAAGAAAATGTAGTTTTCGTAACTGGAATTGGATGCGGAAGTAAAATGAGTCAGTATATGGATTGCTATTGAGCTGAGACTCTACATGGAAGAGGAATCCCTTTCGCGACAGGAGTAAAACTTGCGAATCCTAAACTGACTGTAATCTCTCTTTCTGGAGACGGAGATACTTATGGAATTGGATTATGACACTTACTTCACGCCGCCAGAAATAATATCAACATTCTACATATTACATGTGATAACGAAAATTATGCTTTAACTACTGGTCAAGCCTCTCCTACTACTCCATTAGATGTAAAAACTAATTCTACTCCAAATGGAAATCATACTAAACCTTTTGATCCAGTTAATCTATTAGAAAGTGCATGATGTGGATTTGTAAAAAGAGTAGATTGAAAAGACTTAAATTGAATGAAAGAAGCAATAAAAGAAGCTATTCAATATGAATGATTCGCTCATATTAATGTAAATCAACCTTGTCCTAGTTGGAGAAGGTGGTAAAAAAGTATACATAAATTTGATTTTTTACATGAATGCCTATATAATAAATTATATAGGTATTTTATATTATTTATAGTATTATGATAAATATACCGGACTGACATATAGATAAAAAACGTTCTAATGAATCTCTGCAATCTTTACCAGGACATTTATCTGAAACTCTTCATAATGAATTGTGAGTGGAATATATAACTGAAATTTCGGATGCTTGACCAAATTATTTAGTTCCTAGTGGTCTTATATATAATGAAGCATCATGAAAGCTTTTTGATTATTTAAAAAATAAATGAATAAAATTTTACTTAGACACTAAGAAAAAATCTGAGGAAGGATATAGTAATAAAGATTGAAGATTTATTTTTTTATGACTCAAAACTCCACGTAGTTATACAAAAAATATGCAAATCGCTGACAATGTAGATGAAGATACAAAAACTCAACTAGTATTTTTACATGAAATGTGCCATCATCTTGCACGAGAGCTGTTTGAAAACTCAAATGATTTTAGGAAATTATTCCAAATATGTGCTAAACTTCGTAGCCATCGTCCAAATGATGGAGCTTCTAAATTAGGAGATATGAATTTTTATAGTTCAAAATGAGTTTCCACTCAAACAACTGAAGATTGCGTTGAATTATTAAGAATATATTTTATGTGTCGAACAGATGAATCTCAATGTTTTGAATGTATAAAAAACAAACTTCATCTTGATGATAATACTGCAAGTGAATCAATTTTCAAATTACTAGCTAAAAGCATTAATATCTTATTTCCCCATACGATAATTCACTTACATTAGCATAAATCAGCCTTGCCCAAGTTGGAGAAGGTGGTAGTAAAAGTTAACAATTAATATACTATTTTTTGATCTGTTGAGATTTTATAAGCCTTGCTCATCTATACAGCAAAACAGCTATATCTCATCTTGTTGCTCATTTTTCATAATTCTTTTGATTTCAAATAACAGTTCCATCTATTAATCATAACTTATAAGCTTCAACAAAGTACCTATCTGCGTAGTGATTTCAGCTTTCATCTTTCTTTCCTGAATACATTCTCATAAATACTGTTACAGCTTGAGCATTTGTAAATTTTGTATTAGGCATAAATTTTCAGTTACTTCATCATATAAATCCATATCTACATGCTGTAATAATATCTTGTCTTAAATCTGCAGGAGCATTATTTATATCTTTAAAACTACATTCTGTTTCACTTTTTACTATCATATTTTTATTGTATAAATTAGCGAAGGTAACAAAGAATTTAGCAGCTTCAGCCCTTGTAATTCAATTACTCCATCAGAATTCTGTAGCATTCTTTGCTTTGGTAAATTTCTTATTTATCATCCAAGAAATAGCTTTTCATAATTCTCATTGCGAAAGAGATAAATTATCAAGATATTTAGCTGCATCTATAGTATTTCAAACCTGACTTTTTTTTAGGTTATCATATACAACTTCTGGTTTGAGCTTTCAGTATTTATTATATGATAATCCAATTATTCATGCTAGTATAGGTGCAGATAATGATGTTCAGTTTGCCCAATTATATGGTTCTCATAATGGATTAATATCTGTGGTATATATATTTTCTCAATACATATAGAAATCAACACATGATCAATAATTAGACCATTTAGCTTGACTTCAGTTTTTAGCTAATGCTCATACTCAAATTACAACCTTGCTGTTACTTTCATTACACAGTGGAGATATCTTATTCACAGTTGTATTAACTCATGCTTGTTGGCTCAATGTATCACCGTTTCATGCTGCGACCACAATTATAATTCATTTTTCATTTGCTTTTTTAAATACTTCATCGAAATTGTTTGTATATTTGAATTGCGTTCATCATAAGCTTAGGTTGATTATATCTGCTCATTTATCTATCGCATAGTTAATTGCTGCAATTATATTTAAATCGTTAGCACTTCAATATGGTGAAAAAACATTTAAACTCATAATTTTGACTTCAGGCACAATTCCTGCTATTCAGATTATATTGTCTCTTTCCGCAGCGATAACTCATGCTACTGCTGTACCATGACTTCATGCAGGTTTAGTATTATTTGTTCTATTTACAAAATCCCGACCATTATAATCATCAACATATCAATTCTTATCATCATCTATTCAATTTCATGGCTTTTCTCATCTATTAACCCAGATTTTATCTCTAAAATCTGGATGATTAAGATTAATTCAATCATCAATTACTGCTATTACGACTCATTTTTTATTCTGTGGTAATTTATCCCGTGCATCAAAAATATTTATTTTTTGCATATAATATTGGTAATATCCATACTTATCGTTAGTTCTCCATGTTTTTTTTAAATCTGCATATTCTTTCTCTCGCTTTACATATTCGATCATATTATCAATTTTAATGTTAAGTGCATTATCTAATGATTTTTTTTCCGCTCTATTTAAATAATTTAGTGCCTCATCCCAGTATTCTAAATTTGAACAAACAATTCATGCATTATACAACACAGAGGCATCTTCATATATTGATATTGATTTTTTACAATATGTAAGTGCCGTATTATAATCTCATTTTTGTCCATAAGCAGAACATAAGTAACCTGCTGCACTTTGAATTCTATTATTAATATCTGTCATATTAACTCACAGTTTTGAACCATATCTCTTCATCTGATCTAGATATGAAAGGGCTTGTACATAATCTTCTCTACGTAGTGCATTATTATAATTATTAACTGCTTCGTTATAATATTCTCTATTTATGCACTCTCTATAATAACTATTATCCCAATTTTTCCACATATCACACATCGAACTTCAAAAACTCATGTTTCACATAAAGAAACAGCAAATAGCAATTAGAATTACACTAACACATTTTTTCATAAAATGAAATAACAGAAATAAATTTCTACATATATTATATACATAATATTATATTTGTCAAATATGTGAGGAGATTTTATGTGAAAAATGGGGAAGCGAATCCCCCATTTTTTAATTAAGCTTATCTTATATAAATATATCTCTTCATCTAGCTCCATCCTGTGGTCATACGATTCCCCTCTCCTCTAATGTATCCATAATCCTTGCAGCCCTTGCGAATCATATTCATAGTTTCCTCTGAATCATAGTTGTAGAAGCTTTTCTAGTCTCTGCAATAATTTGAATAGCTTGATTGATTAAATCTTCATCATCTCAATTTCCACTTCATCATCAGCTGAATGCTCATCATGTCTCAGCTTTAGATTCTAGTGCATTGATAATTTCTTGATTATAAACATCCTCTTCACTTAATCATACCATATATTTTTGTTTCAAATGTTCTACTACAGCATCAATTTCTTTAGTATCTACAAATGCTCACTGAACTCTTAGATCTGTAATCTTTGCATCCATATACAACATATCTCATCTTCATACTAATTCTTCAGCTCACTTGTGTCATAGTATAGTTCTTGAATCTACTTCTGACACAACACTAAACGCTATTCTCGCAGGTATATTGGCTTTAATAAGTCATGTAATAACATTCACTGATGGCCTCTGAGTAGCTAATATCAAGTGAATTCATACAGCACGTGCTTTAGCTGCAATACGATTAATACAACGTTCTGCCTCCTTTCTATTAGATGCTGATGACATCATCATATCAGCCATTTCGTCAATAATGAAGACTATACGATACATCTTTTCATCTGGATAGGCAGCATTGAATTCTGATAATTGTTTTACTTTCTTCTGACTAAGAATTGTATACCTTCTTTCCATCTCCTGTTCGGTCCATTGAAGAAGCTTAACTGCTTTTCATGAATCATAAACAATAGGTGCTAATAAATATGGAAGTCAACTATACATTCATAGTTCAACTTGTTTAGGATCCACCATCAAAAACTTTAATTCTGATGGAGAATTTTGGTACATTAATGAAAGAATAAAGTTATTAATTCCAACTGATTTTCAACTTCATGTCGCTCATGCTACAAGTAAATGCGGCATAGAATCAAGCTGTGAAATAGCTATAGCTCCATCGATTCATTTTCATAGTGCTAAAGTCGTTTCTGACTTTTGCATTCATTTCTGAAATTCGCGAGATGATAATATATCTCATAAGCAAACAATTTTTGGTTTTGGATTAGGAATTTGAATTCCAATGCAATCAGTTCATGGAATTGGAGCCACCATCCTAACTGATCTTGTACGTAATGATAATTTTATATTATCCATCAAATTCGTAACTGCAGAAATTTTGATTCATTCTGCCAATTTTATTCTTATTTGAACAACTGATGGTCCAATATCAAATCATTCGATAGAAATGTAGATTCAGAATTCTGCTAGTTTATTTTGTAATGCTTGAGCCTTTTCTACGATAGCTTTTTCGTCGATTTGCTGACTCTCTTCTATATTTGACTCAAGTAATGATGTAGAAAATGTAGGTTTATCTCATGAAAAATGAATCTGAGGACGAGGCTTGGCCTGCTCTTTTTCCTCTATCTTTTGCTTAACTTTTTCTTTGAATAAAGTACCAAATCCATCTTTAAGTAACGATCAAGAAGCTGAAGTTCAGCTGGTTGCTCAAGCTCAGACTGAAGCTGTTTTTTTTCATGTTGCCTGTTGCAGTTTCTTTATTATGTCTGAATCTGATGTGGTAGATTCTAGAGTTACATGTGGAACTTTGGATGGCTTCCTTTCTGGAGCTGCTTCACGTTCTACATTTATTTTAGGCAGCTTTGGCAGTGTAACATTTAATGCGTAAAGAATTCGAGCCACAACTCATATGAGCATTAATATCATAAGTATCTGGATTGCTAATTTTGATTGTCAGAATATGTGTTCAAGGATTCGATATAATGGCCAAGAAAAATATCATCAATGATGCACTGATTTAGCTCGATTCACCAAGCTTTGTCATCATTCCTCTATTGCCTGAAAATTCAGAACTCATGAAGTCAAAAGCATCAAACAAACAAACTGCTTAATCAAAGTTTTCATTAGGTAACCTTTCAAAATTATGAAAAGTCAGACTAAGAAACATAGCACGAAAAATACAAGTAATCAAGTTTCTCAAAATGCATATGCAGTTCACTTTGATAATCGTCACAGAACTGGAGCATCTGGTGCAAATTTTTTAGCAAAAAAGAATATTGCCCCTAAGAGCATAAACCCAATTCAAACGTGATATTTATTGATTCTAAAGGTTTTTGCCTTTGAACGTCTTCTCCTTCTAGCCAAAATGGAAAAATAGAAATAAATCTTTATGTACTTAGAACATACGATTCCTTTTCTATTTTTCAATTGAAATTATAGTTTTGCTTTAGTTATATTATACAAGATTTCTTGCTGTCATAATAAATGCTTGAGATTCTACCGCATCTCATCATTTTTGGAATTCTGCAAAGATCTGGTATAAGATCAATAAAAACGCGAATAGAACTAATGCAGATAGCAGAATATTTACAAGCACATTGGTTGCTTTTTTAAAGTTATTTCAACTTCATCCATCTGTCATATATAAGTATCATGCAATTATTACCATAATAACTGTAATTACTCAGTAAATATATGCAAATATTTTTGCTATATTTATGATAAGTTCTGCTGCATTTGATACAAAATGTTTCGCATCAGCTGCAATATAATAAACAAAATCAATTCATTTAATAATCAACAATCCGATGACTACATTTATCAATCATTTTACTAGTTTCTTTCATTTTTCTCCCTCTCCAGCAGCAATTACCCTAAATCACGTAATGACTAACATAATTATTGATAAGAAGAATGCGAAGGCCTTTAAAGCAGAAAGTACTACAAAGAATACTTTATGAGTAGCATCCTCAATTCACTTCATTCAGTTTCCAACTGTAAAATCACCTCCTTTGAAATCCAGTACATCTCAGAATATCCAGTTAGCTCAATAAACAAATACTCATCATATTAATATGTATACTAAACTTCGCAATGTCTTTTTGACTTCTTCTGGCTTTCTATCAAACAATATAGATGCTCAAGCCCATACAAAAAAAACTATCATTACTCATAATGTCATGTCCTTAATTACTTGATATATAGCATTTCCACCTCCCGAAGTTGATGGATAAAATAGTGCTACTATATTTGCTTTAAGAGTTTTATCTTTGCTCACTTGAAATCTACTTGATGGATCAATGACCCATTTATCTTGCCCCTTCATTAAATTATCCGCGTAATCTTTTCCATATTGTGGAGCATTACTTGCAATAGTTTGATTCATCATCGGAAGTACACAACCGGCTAGAATCAGCAATCAGAATGCTATTATTTTTATAGTTTTCTGTAATGATTTTAACATTTTGTCTATTTTTAATAATAAAACTTAATTATCTCATGCTATAAAATTAACCACACTTACAAATACATCTAGTATAATATAGAAACTTGTTAACAATATCACTCATATAATTAGATTTATCATATTTGTTTTAAACTTCTTCATTTGCGCTTCTCTATCTGTCGACGTAACGATTCTAAATCAATTTCGAATGATGAATATTGTGGCTCATGCCAATCATATATAAATTATATATTGTAGATATCATTTTATTGCAAGTTTTATACTACAAAATGTTTTGGTCAATGTAAATCTAGGGTCTGTAATACTTATATCGCAATAGGAAACATTACTAGTTACATTATTAACTGGAGTTACCTGCACTCTTGTCCCATTATCATCGTTTGCTTTATGATGTACCATCTTTAAGAGATCAGATGGATGATCCGTAAATTTTCGACTTGAGGTTTTTTCTTCATCATCAGCTAGTTCTTGAGCATAAGTTACCGAGAATAAGCCCACTCCAAACAATAAAAATAATGATATAAATACTAAAAATATTTTTTTCATTAGATTTAGTAGAATATAAACACTTAATTATATCTAGAAACACTAAAAAATGCAAAAAAAATCAGACTTTTTTAGTTTAATTTGTATAAATTTTCTTTCATTTGAATTATCACTCTAAAATAATATCATTTACATTAGATGTTGATTTTTATTTTTTATAGTTGTAATCATGCAAGACTTTTTTGATGAAATTTGAGTAAAAGTACCTGAAATTTATCTTCCTAAAAAATGAACAGATTTGACTAAATGGTCTGTGGTAGCTTGTGATCAATACACTTCTCAACCAGAATATTGGAATGAGGTCAAAAATATAGTTTGAGACTCCCCTTCTACTTTGAAGATTACATTTCCTGAAATCTATCTAAACTGATGAGATAAAGCCGTTAGAATTGATGATATCGTAAATACTATGCATGAATATGAACAAAACTGAGTACTGAAAAATCAATGACTAGGATTTGTTTACATTGAAAGGCAAACTGCACATGTACCTGTGAGAAAATGATTAATCTTAGCACTTGATTTGGAAAAATATGATTTTAGTAAAGGTTCACAAACTCTAATTAGGGCTACAGAATGAACTATCATTGAAAGAATTCCACCTCGCGTTGAGATTAGAAAAAATGCAATTTTTGAATTGCCTCATATTATGGTATTGATCGATGATCCTGAAAAACAAGTTATTGAACCTTTGAAATCTAACATAAAAGATGAAAATCTGCTTTATGACTTTGATTTAATGATGAATGGTGGTCATATTAAATGATGGAAAATTAATGATGAAGAAACTATTATGCAAATTGTGAATGGGTTAAAAAAACTAAATAATTCTGAAGCCTTCAAAGAAAAATATGGTTTGACTGAAGATTTATGAGTTTTACTCTTCGCGATGTGAGATGGAAACCACTCCTTTGCCACTGCAAAAGCAATTTGGGAAGAGAAAAAAAAGACACTTACTCCAGAACAGCAGCTAAATGACCCTGCAAGATTTGCACTAGTTGAAATAAACAATGTACATGATGAAGGAATTATTTTTGAGCCTATTCATCGTGTATTATTTGGCGTAGAAGAAAACAGTTTTGTGGATGATATGTGAAGATTTTTTAGAAGTATTGGTTCAGATTTAAAAATTGAAGAATATTCAAGCAAGGAAGAATTAATGCAAAATATGAAAAAGTCTGATTGAAATACACATTACTGTCGATGAGTATCCAAATCTAGCTATTATTTATTCTGAATCGTAAATCCTAAATTAAATTTGGAAGTATGAAATATGCAAGCATTCTTAGATCAATATTTGAAAGATCATTCTGACTCAAAAATTGATTATGTTCATGGAGATGATGTAGTTGAAAGACTTTGAAAAGAAAATGGAAATTTTTGAATTCTATTTCCTATCATGGATAAGTCAGACTTCTTCAAAACTGTGGTAGTCGATTGAGCATTACCAAGAAAAACTTTCTCAATGTGAGAAGCTGACGAAAAAAGATATTATTTAGAAGCAAGGAAAATAGTAAAATAATCATTCAATCATAAAAAAAACTCCGTCCATCATAGTCGGAGTTTTTTTGTTGTAAATATTTTTTATTTTATCTTTTCGTAAATTTCGAAATTAAATGGATATTCGTTTTTTTCATCTGGTGAATATATATCCGATTTTGAAACGAGATTTCGGCGCGAATTTTCAATCTCCGGGAAAAAGACATCAGCGTTTGGGAAAGTATGATGGATACGTGTGATATAAAGCTTATCAACTAAATCAAAAAATTCCTTGTATATGGATGCTCATCATATTACAAAAGTCTCATCTTCTTTTTTAACCTCTTCTAAATTCAAGCATTCTTCAATAGATTTACAATGTATACAATTTTTAAAATCGTTACTAGAGTGACTAAGTACTATGTTTGTACGATTTGGTAATGCTCAATTTGGTAACGAAAAAAAGGTATTTTTGCCCATTATTATGGTATGTCAGTTTGTGATTTTTTTAAAATTTTTCAAATCATCAGATAGATGGCAAAGTAACTGATTTTTAGATCAGATTCAATTTTTTTCATCAATAGCAACGATAATTGAAAGCATTATATTTTTTAGAATAAAATATTATTAAACTGAAATCTCCGCCTTGATAGTTGGATGACATTCATAGTTTTCTAGTGTAAAATCTTCATATTGGAAATCGAAAATTGATTTAACATCAGGATTTATTTTCATTGTTGGTAATGGATATGGTTTACGTGATAATTGCTCATGAACTTGATCCAAATGATTTAAATAAATATGGGCATCTCATAAAGTATGTACAAAATCTCATAGTTCGAATCCACAAACTTGAGCAACCATCATTGTAAGTAAAGCATATGAAGCTATATTAAAAGGCACTCACAAAAAAGTATCTCCACTACGTTGATAAAGTTGACAAGACAGTTTATTATTTGCCACATAAAATTGAAACATTGTATGGCATGGAGGTAATGCCATACTATCTACATCTGCCACATTCCATGCAGAGACAATATGACGACGAGAATCTGGATTTTTTTTGAGCTGTTCAATCAAATTTGAAATCTGATCTACCTCACGTCAATCTGGAGTTTTCCGTTTACGCCACTGATACCCATAAACTGGTCACAAATCTCCATTTTCATCAGCCCGCTCATTTCGGATTCTGACTCAATGATCTTGTAAATATTTTACATTAGTGTCTCATTGTAAGAACCATAACAATTCATAAATAATTGATTTCAAATGCATTTTTTTGGTAGTCAAAAGGGGAAATCATTCTGCTAGATTGAATCTCATCTGGTAACCAAAATAACTAATCGTTCCCGTCCCAGTACGATCTGATTTTTTTACTCCTTTATCCAAAATTGTTTGTACTAAATCTAGATACTGTTTCATGGTAATTTACAAGTAAAAATGTAAAACGATTTTATTGGCCTCAAAAGTTATAATACTCCACATCATTGTGATGTATATTTATTTAATTTTTAATTTCAACTTAAGGCTATTTTATAAAATTATGTACATTTCCTTTAATGAAAAAACATTCCAAAAAAAGCATCCATGATTAAGAACGAAACATTCTCAGTTTTTGGATGCTCTTGATTTTTTGTGATGATATGTTCTAAACACAATGAGTTTTGTGGCAAAGAACATAACGATAGCATTTTCTCCTATTGTAATAGCTTTCGCTATGTTAATATCTAATCCCTGGTAGAGGAGATAGAAGAATAGGATTTCTTGTAGCGCAAATCCAACAAAATGCGTTCCAAGAGTGGAGCCTAGCCTCTTCCAGAAGTTGTCTTTCATTTTGAAAGCAAATCTTCTACAACAGAAGAAGGCTATAACAGAGCCAATCATATAGCATATACCATTGGCTAGCACGTTGATGAATATTTCACTTCCTATGCCTACT
>JAEEGL014634579.1_pt1 | contig 11843 bp, 9 predicted proteins | sample 9134231 | NCBI WGS metagenome assembly JAEEGL01 (sample SAMN16246548, study PRJNA631951) | gut metagenome | biome: gut microbiome; feature: rumen; material: fiber-attached | host: Bos | place: Iran: Karaj | collected 2018-10 | reverse complement strand
CTTCTTCACCAGAAAGATCCTCGATCCGGAGGAACTCGCCAAGGAGGACGCTTCACGCGTCTTTGAAGGTATCTCGGTCGAACTAGAGCTGCTTGGCGAAGACGGGGCGGTGGTGGACGATCGTACGGCCGCTCTGCTCAGGGATCAGGCGGAAGGCATCCTCAACAACCGCAAGACCGCGATTGCCGCATGGTCCAACACGAGCGGTGAAATCGATATCAAGGGAAAGGGCGGAACGGAGGAAGATGAAAACAGCGCCGTCCAGGAGAAACCGCCCGATCATGTGATATTCGAGACGAACGGTAACTGCCAGGCGCATCGCGTCGTGCTGCGCATGGCGGGCGAGGACGGAAAGTCGGATGGACTTACGATTACGGTCTCCAGGACGGGCAAGGTGACCATAGGCGATCCGGAGGAGAAATGAAGCGCGGATTCACCTTGCTTGAAGTGATGATCGCGACGATCATCCTCTCGGTCGGCCTTCTGGTGCTGCTCACGAGTTTCATGAACTGCCAGAAGGTGATGATGGCGTCGCAGGATTTCGAAACCGCGCAATATGTCCTTTCCCTCGGCGAAACGGCCTATCCGCTGCCTTCCCCGGAACAGGTAACGGACGATCCCCTCGACAATGAACTTCTCAACATCAGTGAGACTACCGCCCACGAATTGCTCAACGACCTTGATATAACCGACATGCCGCGGGAACGCGAACAGGAGCTGGAGAAATATACCTTCAGCCGGAAAGTGGACGAGGTGGACGACGAGGAGCTCGAACGCAGCGGATACCTCTATACCGTACGCACCACCGTCTCATGGGGGGGCAATCGCGGAAAGAACCAGAACGAAACGACCGTTCTCACGCTCTGGAGGAAGAAGAAGTGAAGCGCGGTTTCACAATGCTGGAAATCATGCTTGCGGTCATGATACTCGCCATCATGACGATCGTCAGCATGTGGACGTTCCGCACGGTGGTCCGCAACTGGACGCTCGCCACAGAAATGGCCGACAACATGCAGCGCGTCGATTACGCGCTCGCACAGGTGACGAGCGCCCTCAGAAGCGCATATTTCCCGCTTGACGGCAAGGCCACTGAGGCGGACGGATTCATGCTGCTGGACGGCAACTCCGAAAATTCGCCCGATGAATCGGATGTCATATTCTGGACCAAGCTCGGGCCGGCCATTGTCGGGCGCAACTCCAGATTCGCCTCTTCCCCCCATCGCGTCAAGTTGTATGTGCACTCTGAAAAAGACCGCGAAGAACGTGGCCTCAACACGTACAAAAGAAACAAATTGGGCAAGAAGGCGCCGCCCGAGGAGTTCGGTCTCGTCGCAGACGTGAACGGCGAGGCGAAGTTCCGTCCAGACGATTACGACGAAGACGAGGACGACGATACGGAGTACTACACGCTTGGACCCAATGTCCAGGGCTTCAATTGCCGTGTACTGGACAAAGACCAGCCATTCAAGGACGACCGCGCGAATTGGTCCGACACGTGGGATACTTCCAATTGCATTCCGCGACGCGTACAGCTCACATTCTGGATGAAGCCCGTAGACGACGAGAAGGAACCGTATCCGATAGTGCGCGTGGTGGAGATTCCGCTGTGGGATGTTTCCCAGAATCCCGTCAAGGCGACATCCAACGATAAAAAGGAAGAGAACGAACTTCGGCAAGTCACCGAAGGTGGAGCACGTCGCGGTGGAACACGTGGCGGCGGCGCTCGTAACGGTGGAGGAGCGTCAGGTGGTGGACAAGGAGGAGGAGCAAGAGGTGGCGGACCTGGCGGCGGTGGCGGGCCAGGTGGAGGTGGTGCGCCAGGTGGAGGAGGCGGAGCGCCGCCGGGAGGTGGTGTGAGATGATCAAGAAACGCGGCAGCGCATTGGTTAGCGTCATATGGACGCTTGCCGTACTCTCGATCTTGATCGCGAGCTATGCGATGGACGCGCATCTGCAGACGCGCGTCAATCTCTATCTGCGCGAACGTGTCCATGTGGACCATCTGACGGACGCGGGGATCGCTATCGCGGAAGTCATTTTGCTGGACTACCAGAACGTCACCGTGCCGACGGAGGGGGCGGACGGCAATTCTTCGGAGTCCGATATCGAGGAAAAGCTCGATAAGGACCGCTGGTATCTGGAGAAGGTTGCGCTCAAGGATAACCGCGAATGCGACACGGGGGCGATTCCCGTGGACGCGCTCGACCGCGAGAATGGAACTGTCACCGTAAAGATAAGGCCGATAGAATCCAAGTGGAACATAAACGTGCTTTACAAGGGCGGGGATGCCAACTACGACAAGATATGGGAATCCATCCTCATCGCATCCGGGATTCCGCCTGACGAAGAGGAGTTGATAGAATCGATCGTGGCTTCATGGTGCGACTGGCGTGACGAAGATGACGCCAACACCGGCGACTACGGCGCCGAGACGGAATTCTATTCCAAGGCGTATGAGGATTATCAGCGGAACATGGACAGAGAGGACTCGAAGGAAGCCAGACTCTACAAGAACTATCGCGCGAAGAGCCGCAACGGGGAAATCACGGATCTCGATGAACTCAAGTGCCTCAGGGGGTTCAACGAATTCGAGGACGAACCCATCAATGCGGACGCTCTTCTGGATGGCGGCATACTGAATCCCGACGAAAAAGAGGAAAACCAAATACGCGTCACGGGCATACGTAAATATTTCACCATATTCGGCAGCGGGAAGGTCAACGTCAACATCGCAGACGCCGAACTGCTGGCCACTGTGCCCGGCATATACCAGAGCGACGGCAAACGCGATAGCGATGCAGTCTCCAATGCGATGGACCTGGCCGAAGCGATCGTGCAATGCCGGCAGATGGGCGATTCGATCGTACGCGACAAATCGGCGTCCGCCTCTGATGCGACAGGTTCCTATTCCGGCTGGAGTGATCTCCAGTCTCGGGTCCAGGAGGCGGTGAACATGGGCAGCAACGATTACCTGCAGCAGGAGGCCGAACAGTTCCTCTCGTACGCGCCGGAGCAGTACTTCGAGGTGACCATCACCGGAACGGCCATGGGAATTTCCCACTCCATCAAGGCAACTGTGCTTGTGCAGGACTCCAAGGTCCGCTACATCCGTTGGCAGGAAGACCCTTAAACCAGTAAAATCCAAAACGACAAGGAAGAATAAAAATGTACACATGCAAAACAAACGGACGAGGCCGCATCGGGCGGAAGCGCGGTGTTTTCATCGGTATTGCAGTGACGGCGGCATTTGCCGTCGTACAGGCATTCGGAGAGCCTTCGGGCGACAGGCCGGACGCCACGCACGCGTGGTCTGTGCATGATCCCAACCGCCCCAACTCCGTCAAAGTCGACGTCCCGGCAAACGGGATTCCCTCCGACGCGATAGTCCTCTTTGACGGTACTGCGGATTCCATAACGCGGAACTGGCGCGGCAAGGATGGCGGTCCATGCAAGTGGATCGAGAAGAACGGCGAATTCATCTGCACGCCCGGTTCGCGCAACGCATGCACGAAGGAGGAGTTCGGCGATTGCCAGATACACGTCGAATTCAAGACGCCGACCGACGATCTTGAGGGCTGGGGAAACTCAGGCGTCATGATGATGGACGCCTACGAGATACAGATACTCGATTCCTTCGACATAAAGCCAAACCGCTCCCCGTGGAAACCGGCCAACTATGCCGACGGGCAGGCGGGTGCGGTGTATGGGCAGCATCCTCCGATCGTCAATCCCTGCCGCAAAACGGGCGAGTGGCAGAGCTACGATATCATATTCCATCCTCCATATCGCGAAGGCGGACGTCTTGTCGATCCCGGCAGCGTGACGGTGCTCTTCAACGGCGTGCTGATTCAGGACGGCTGGCCGTTCGAGGGCAAGACCGGCTGGTGCCGCCGGGCCGGCCAGCATCCCGAGAAATCGACGGGGCCCCTTGCCCTGCAGGACCATGGGCACCCCGTATCATTCAGGAACATCTGGATAAGGAGAATTCCCTCGCGCTTCGCCGAGACTGAATGCGGAGGCCCCGGCGTCAAGTACGGCGACGTGGCGGCGTTGCGCCATAAACTTGCCGGCGAATCCCTCGGCTTCGCGAAGACCACCGACGATCCCGGCGAAAAGTTCATTCGCCTTTGGGAATCGTATTGCTACGAGCCGGACAGGAAGGTGAAGGCCATGATCCCCGCCGCAGAGGCCGCATGCATATCAGCCATAAAGGCCAACGACGAGCGGATCTGCTCGCTGCGCCGGATCGGCGCGATGCGGAGGTTCGTCAAGATGCTCGTGGCGAGCGGATGGATGGAGAAGGGGTCTGAGATAGAAAAGGCCCTTAACGCATACAAGGCGCCGCCCAAGCCTACGGCGCCCCATCTTCGCGACATATAGGAAGGAGAAAAGAAATGAAGACGACAAGAGGTGGTTTTATCACATCCGCAGGCATGGCCGCATTGTCCGCAGTCCTGCCGTCGATCGCATTCCCCGCTGTGGTCAAGCGCAGGAAGCCGAACGAGCTGCTGTCACATGCCGCCATCGGCTGCGCACATCAGGCCGGATACGACCTTTCGCAGCTCGCTTCGCATAAAGAGCTGAACGTCACCGCGATATGCGACGTTGATGAGGTGTTCCTGGAGAGGGCGCGCAAGCTCTATCCAGACGCGCGCGTCTACCGCGATGCGTTCGAGATGTTCGCGTCGGAGGGCGACAAGATCGACTCGGTGAACGTCTCGACGCCTGACCATACCCATGCGCAGTACATGATCGAGGCGCTGAAGCGCGGACTCAACGTCTACGGACAGAAACCTCTCTGCCACGACCTGGGCGACTGCCGGCAGATAGCGAAACTTGCCGCAGAGCGGAACGCCGTAACGCAGATGGGCACGCAGATAGCGGCGTGGTCATGCGATCTCAGGACGGTTGCCGCGCTGCAGAAAAACGTCATAGGCGAGGTGCGGCATGTCTGGCTCTTTTCCACACGGCGCAAAGCGCCAGACCCGAAAGTCTACAGATGGCCGCTTCCAGAGACACCCGTGCCCAAGACGCTTGAATGGAAGCTGTGGCTGGGGCCTGCGAAGTACCGTCCATTCGCCCAAGGCGCGTACCATCCTGGCGTATGGCGCAGATGGCGCGAATTCGGCACGTCATGGCTTGGCGACCTGGGGCTGCACCTTATGAGCCCCGTGTGGCATGGCATGAACCTCGGCGCCACAAGACCTACGTCCGTGCTTGCGGAGATTGCCGCCGATGAATGGACGGACGCCCAGCGCGAGCAGTTCTGGCCGTCAATGTCGCATGTCACCTGGACGTTCCCCGGGGTGAAAGCGAGCGGCATGAAACCTTTTGACGTCGAGTGGTGCGACGGCTTCGGCAACATCGCCTACCGTATCGAGCCGAAGTTCCTGCCGCCGGCGTTTCTCGAGGATGTCGCTGCGCTTTCGCCGATGAAGCGGCTTCCGCCCCAGGGGCGCGTGATCCAGGGTACGAAGGGATGGCTCCTTTCGACGCATTTCGGCGTTGATCCGTGCTACGTCATGCTTGACGGTTCCACGCCGTCAGTTCCCATGGCGAATGCGGAACCGTCGCACTACCACGAGTATGTGAACTGCTGCATTTCGGGCGGAAAGACAAGGACCGGTTTCGAGGTGGCCTGCCCGATGACGGAATGGTGCTTCATGGGGAATCTGGCGCAGCTTAGTCCCGGTGAACGCCTGGATTGCGCGAAACTTGTCTAGCATTGGAACACCCGGGTATTGAGCAACCGGAGTTTTATGGTATAATGTCGATCAAGCTGCGGCATGTCGTCGGCAGCATGAAACAATGGAGAGGAAAGACATGGCAAGGACGATGCTTATCGGCGCCGGCGGAGTAGCCGGCGTGGCGGCCGCGAAGATGGCCCAGAATCCCGACGTGTTCGGTGAATTGTTGATCGCGTCACGCACCAAAGCGCGTTGCGACGCCATCAAGGCCGACATCGAACGCCGCTATGCGGCAGGGAACGGGAAATGGGGAACGGGGAACGGGAAACGTACGAACATTACCACCGCGCAGCTGGACGCCATGGACGTCGCGGCGACGACCGCGATGATAAAGGACTTCAAGCCAGACATCGTGATGAACATCGCCTTGCCGTATCAGGATCTCGCGATCATGGACGCGTGTCTGGCGGCGGGCGTGAGCTATCTCGACACCGCCAACTACGAACCGCCGGAGGAAGCGCACTTCGAGTATTCGTGGCAATGGGCGTATCGCGAAAGATTCGAGAAGGCCGGGCTTACCGCGATCCTCGGCTGCGGTTTCGACCCCGGCGTCACGCAGGTGTTCTCGGCATATGCCCAGAAGCATTATTTCGACACCATCGAGACGCTTGACATCCTGGACTGCAATGGCGGCGACCACGGATACCCGTTCGCGACCAACTTCAACCCCGAAATCAACATCCGCGAGGTGTCCGCGAAGGGTTCGTATTGGGTTGCCGACCCTAAGGACGACAAGCCGGAAGTCGCCGTTGAGAACAAGAAGGCCTTCGACAAGGGCTGGTGGGTGGAGACCGCGCCAATGGCCATCAAGCGCGTATACGATTTCGACCAGGTCGGGCAGAAGGACATGTATCTTCTCCATCATGAGGAACTCGAGTCGCTTGGCTGCAACCTGAAAGGCATAAAGCGCATCCGTTTCTTCATGACCTTCGGGCAAAGCTATCTGACGCACCTCAAGTGCCTCGAGAACGTTGGCATGACGCGCATCGACCCGGTGGATTTCAAGGGACAGAAGATAGTGCCCATCGAATTCCTGAAGGCGCTTCTACCGGACCCCGCCACGTTAGGCCCTCGCACGAAAGGCAAGACGAACATCGGGTGCATCTTCCACGGACTCAAGGACGGCAAACCGGTGGACTACTACGTATACAACGTATGCGACCATCAGGAGTGCTACGCGGAAGTCGGTTCGCAGGCGATCAGCTATACTACGGGCGTGCCCGCGATGATCGGCGCGAAGATGTTCCTTGAGGGCAAGTGGACGGAGAAGGGCGTACATACCTGCGAAGAATTCGACCCCGACCCGTTCATGGCGGAGTTGAACAAGCAGGGCCTTCCCTGGAAGGAGACCTTCGATCCCGTCAAGGTGGATTGATGCCGCGTTACGTAATAGACGAAGCCGCGCTGAAGCGCAATCTCGAGATACTCAAGCATGTCGCGGATGCCGCAGGCGTGAAGATACTTCTTGCGCAGAAGGCGTTCTCATGCGCGGCAACATATCCGCTTTGCGCGAAGTATCTCGCAGGCACCACGGCCAGTTCCCTCTTCGAGACGAAACACGGCCACGACAACTTCGGCGGCGAGACTCACGTCTTCGCACCGGCGTTCGCGCCGGAGGAGATGGAAGAACTGCTTCGTCTCGTCGACCATATCGTATTCAACTCGCCGCGGCAGATTGGGAAGTATGGCGAAATGGCGCGCGCGCGAGGCGTATCCGTGGGACTACGGGTAAATCCCGAAGTTTCTGTCGCGACAACGCCGGCGTACGATCCTTGCCGTCCCGGTTCGCGCCTTGGCACCACGCGCACAACTCTCAACTCCCAACTCTCAACTCTCAACTTTCTCGACGGACTCCACTTCCACTGCCTTTGCGAGCAAGGGCTGGACGAGCTGAAAAAAGTGCTCGCAGGCTTCGAAGAGAAGTTCGGCGATCTGCTGCCGCACTTGAAATGGGTCAATTTCGGCGGCGGGCACCATATCACGCGTGCGGACTACGACGTGGAAGGGCTCATCGCGCTCTTGATCGGTTTTCGCGCCCGCCATCCACATCTTGAGGTGTATCTGGAACCAGGCGAGGCAGTGGCGCTCAATGCCGGAACTCTTGAATCGCGCATCCTGGAAATACAGCCGCCAGATGCGGACGGCATATCGAATGCCATCCTTGACGTAAGCGCAGCCTGTCACATGCCGGATGTCCTTGAGATGCCATACACGCCGCGATGCAGGGTCGAAGGTCGCAAGTCGGCAGCCATTCCCGGCAGTCGGACGCCGGACATCGGATGTCCGGCAGCCCACACCTACCGCTTTGGCGGGCCGACGTGCCTTGCAGGCGACGAGATCGGCGTCTATTCTTTCGAACATCCGCTCGCCGAGGGCGACACCGTCGTGTTCGAGGACATGGCCATCTATTCGATGGTGAAGAACAACACGTTCAACGGCGTCAACCTGCCAGACATAGCATTGCGCCGAACGGACGGGAGTCTGGAGACTCTCCGTACGTTCGGCTATCAGGATTTCGCCATCCGTCTTGGATGATACTCTACCAGGTCTGGTAGACCGTCGGCGTAGTGATCACCGTCGGTGTCGTGACGACTGTCGGCGTGGCGACTACTGTTGGCTGCGTTACCACGACCGGCGCAGGAGGCGGGGCGAAGATATCCGCGATGGTCTGTACGATCCCCGCCGCGATGTCAAGGCCGCTGGTGTGGTGCTTGTGGTGGTGGTGATGGCGGGGCGGGGGCGGCGGAGGAGGCGTACGGTGATGCGCGACGTGGTGGTGCCCTGCGAGGCGTTCAACGTGGTGCATCGGCGCGGGACCGCGTCTGCCATGATCGTTGTGACCGGGAGCCGGACGGGCGTAGGTTGTTGCCGCGACTGCGAGAGCGCCTGCGAGGGCTACGAGAAGTTTCTTGTTGTTCATATCACACCTGACTTTCTGTTTTGAAGGTTTTGCGGAAGACCATCTCCCGCGTACATTATGCAAGGCGTCCATGTCCGGGGAATCTGACTTGCCATCTCAAAATTATTTTCTTCATCATTCGTCAATCGGCGAAAAGCGTCAGCGTAGACGCGTCCAGCCGGACGGAATTGCGCGCAACCTTCGGCGTCCGCACCACGGCCTGCAACCCTTTTACGTTGGAATGCGGCGCGAACTGGCTGTTGCCGCTTGAAATGTCCACACGCAGGCGATCGCCTTTCTCTAGCCGGAACGCATGGTCTGCAAAATGGAAGTAGATGCGTTTCTCCGTGCCGGGAGCATAGCCGCACCCGTCGATGCAGAGGGAGGTGATATCGTCACGCAGCAGATACCATGCGCCGTCATCCTTCATCACGCTCACGCGCACGTAGAAGCAAGTGTCTTCGCAATCGCTCTTTACCGTCAGGCGTGCGCGCATGCGGCCACGCACATCAAGCCGTTCCGCCACCGGCGGCAATATGCATGAAACCACGTCATCGCGGAAATCTGGCTGCGGTTGCTTGCGCATGCCGCCAAAGCAGATGCCGCCGGAGCCGGGGAAACCGGGTTGAGGGCGTTTGGGGTCGTATGTCCATGAACGCGAACCGCTTCCCAAAGGAAGATCGACACGGTGCTTTCCGTCGGAAAGCGATTCCGTTTCATGCCATTTGTTTTCCCAAAGTGCGTAGTAGCGGATCCGTCCGGGAATGGCATTTGTGCATGGTCTGCCCGTGCGGCAGTAGTCGAACCAGTCGAGAGGGGACACGTTTTCGTCGTTACGCGATCCACCTGGGAACTCGCCGCGTGTTCCTTTCATGTCGTCATGAAGGCGTCCGCCGTGGTCGTATGCGTCGATGAGCAGCGCGCAATTCGCAAGGCGGGATCTTGGAGTCTCCCGCCACATGTCGTTGACGCCTTCCGTATAGATGTCGTAGAATCCGGTACGCAGAAGTATGGGCATCGTGGAGTCGAGAAGCGCGCGTCTGTACGCGGCGCCGCTGCCCGGTTGGGGCGACCCCCAATACGGATCGGCGGCATCGGGATGGGCAAGCTTGTCGTACATCGAAGGGACATGCTCGCCCCAATATCTTCGAGGGAAATCGAGGAGGGGGAAATCGGCGAACGTCACCGTCTTGTCGCGCTGAAGGGTCTTGTTTTTCTTCTTGTAGCCATTTACGAACCATCCGCCATGGAGCCCGGCCTTGAAGAAACCGTTGCGGTACGCGATATTGTAGCGGTTGACTTCCTGGATCGACAGGCAGGCGCCCTTGACATCGGGGGGATTCGTGTCCAGATACGCCCAATGTACGCTTGCGAGATAGCTGCCGCCATCGAGGAATATCTCCCCGTCGTACCATGGCAGCTTGCGTACCCATTCAAGAAGGGAAAGTCCATCGGCGCGTTCGTACTCGTAAGGTATCCAATCGCCTTCGCTCATGCCGCATCCGCGGCAGTGCTGGATGACGTATGCGTAACCGCGTGCAAGGTCGGCATTATGGGAATCGGCGAACGAAGCGAGGTTGACGCGTTCTTCCTTGACATAGGGAGTGCGTCGTATGACTATGGCGCACTTTACGCCATCGGCGGGACGGATGCCGTAAGTGTACAGCTTTACGCCATCTTTCATCGGCACCATCTCCTCGAATGTGTCGGGACGTACCGCGGCCGTCAGGGCAAAGGAAAGGGCGATTGCGGTCAATGCTCCAAGAGAATTTTTCATGCATCCATTGTATCATAACACCGCCATGAAAGGAACCGAAAGATGAGTTGCTTCACATTGGCTATTGACATACATACCCAGAGGTATGTATAATACTGACCATGTTTTTTAAAACCAGAAAAGTGGCTTGGGCGGCATTGGCGCTTGTTGGTGTCGCAGGTTGCGATACAATCAACAATGCGCACGTCGCGCAGAGGGAGATTGCCGCGATAGCGTCCGATGACGGCAACGACGTCGTGCCGCAAACCGACTTCGTGGATCTTACGAAACTGACGCTGCCCGAATATGTGGAATACGCGTTGACCAACAGGCCGGATGTCATATCGGCCCAGCTGGCGGTCTCCAACGCGTACCTGAAGCTCGTCGCAATCACTTCCGGCGAATATCCGATATTCGGGATGTCGGGCGGCTATTCGCAAAGTACGCACAACGGGCCGCATTTCTCGTGGCGCCAGAGCGGCGATGCCAAGGCGTCCTTCAACATGGAGCTGCTGCTTTGCGATTTCGGCAGGCTTGATGCGAAGGAGCTTGAAGCGCGTGAAAACATCATCGCCGCGCAACGCGACTATGCGGACGTCCAGCTTTCGGTATTCGAGGACGTGACCACCGCCTACTTCACATTGCTGAGGAACGACGCGCTGCTCGCCGTCGCCTGCACGAACGAGCAGCAATATGCCGAACACCTCAAGCAGGCGCAGACTCTTTTCGATGCGGGCGAGGTGAAGAACCTGGACGTCCTGAAAGCCAGGCTCGATCTTTCCGACGCCCACCTGAAGACGATAACGGCATCGAACGACGTCGTCACCGCAAGTGCGGAATTCATCCGTTCCCTCGGGTTGAAATCAGACCGCGCCGAACGGCTTGACGTCCTGCCGCCGAGACCGGACAGTCTCGCCAAGCCACGCCGTGAGCTTCCCGTGACGAACCTGAAGGCGACGGACGCGCTTATTTTCGCACGAACGAACGCGCCTTCGCTGATGATCCTACGCGCCAAGCTGCGCGCAGCCTCCGCACGTGTGGACTACGCGGTTGCGGATCTTCTGCCGTCGCTCTCGCTCGACGCAGGATTCAACTACGTGGATCCGGCCTGGAATTTCAGCTGGGGCGTCAATGCGATCCAATCGCTCTTCGAAGGGTACCGCAAGACGTCAGCGGTCGACAGCGCCGTCGTCGAAATGCAGTCTGCAAGGGAGGCCGTCTTCCTGGCGGAGCAGGATCTTTCCTGCAGGCTTTCGCTGGCCGTCGCAACGAGAGACACCGCCATCCAGGCGCTGGAAAACGCCCGCGTCCAGGTAAAGCAGGCAAGGGAGAACCTTGACAACGTCATCGCGCAGTATCGTGTGGGCGAGGCCTCGCGCATCGACTTCACCGATGCGGCGTCGGCGTTCTCCGAAGCGGAGGGGGCCCGGATAAAGGCGTT
>JAEEGL011893422.1_pt1 | contig 11843 bp, 9 predicted proteins | sample 9134231 | NCBI WGS metagenome assembly JAEEGL01 (sample SAMN16246548, study PRJNA631951) | gut metagenome | biome: gut microbiome; feature: rumen; material: fiber-attached | host: Bos | place: Iran: Karaj | collected 2018-10 | reverse complement strand
TCTTATATTTCCTATTTGTTTATTTGATGATTTTGATTTTTCAAAATCTTTATAATCTAAATTTAAGTTTGATATTGAATTTGTATATCTTGATTGTTTAAAAATGAATTTATTGATATTATTTCTGGATTCATCATTTGAGGTGAATTATTTCTTATATTATTGTTGTTATTGTTTAGGTGATTTAAAGAAGTTGAATTATTATTATTATTATTATTGTTATTACTATTATTATTATTATTGTTATTATGTAAATAATTAATTTGAGATGGGATTGATAATGGAGAATTTATGTTTATATGAGTATTTATATTTATGTTTAAATCTTTAAATGAATTTAATTGTTTTATTTCATTTGGTTTATGATTTATTTTGAAATTTTTTGATGTATTTTTATGAATGTGATTTTTGGTTTTTGTTTGAGAGTTTGATTGTTTTGTCTTATGATTATTTAAATATTTTATTTTATTTCCAAAAGCATTTATTAAATTTTGAGTATATGCATCTGTAATTTCATTTTTTGTTTTAAAAAAATTATTAAAATCAATTTGTCTTAAATTTGGTGGTGATTTATTTTTCTTTTTAATACTAAAGGGACGCTTTTCATTTAAAAACATTTTAATTAATTAATTTATTATTTGAGTTTTATAAATATAATATTATATATTTTTATTATGTAAATTCATTGAATGAAATAATGATTGTTTCTTAGAAATATCTTTATCTAAATTTTTTAATTCAGATTTAACTTTATTTACACTTTTATTTTTTAAAGTAAGAAGATCATTATAACCAAGAATAGAACCATTATAAGAGGAATTTTTTTTATCACTTCCATTTCCACTATCATCATCATCAATTAATTTTAAATAACTATTATATAAATTTTTTTCTTTTGAACATTTTTTGCTTTTGACATTGCTGATATAAGGTGTTGTAGGAACTAAATTGTATATATTTTTCATTAATATTTCATGATAATCAATATTATAAAAATAAAAAAAATCATTTGAATAATCAAATAAATTGAAATCATTATAATTTTTTGGTAATTCAAGTGTTGTATTTTTTTTGAATTTATATTGATGACTACATTTCATATTAAAAAAAATAGTGTGACCTTCATCACTTGAACACATATTAAATGTTGTTTCATAATATTTTGTTATTATATTATAAACTGTTAATATTCCTATATCTAAATATTTTTGTTTATAAATATCAGTCTTTAAACACTCACAATCAAGATTTTCACATTGGAGAATATGATTAATATGATTATAATTATATGATACTTCTCCAGTTAATGAAAAATCAAATTCAAGAAAAAAATTTATATCTTTTACATTGTTATTTTGTAATTCTAGTGTCTTTTGGTTTTCACTTAAACTTTTTTTTTCTAAAAAATTATCTGATGAACTATTAAAGTTAATTATATGATGATGTACATTTACTTCTTTTTCTAAACTAATTGAACAAATAATACTTTTTTGATTCCCATTATCAACTAAATTACTAATTATAAATAAGAGAATATTAAATAAACATATTCTAAGATATTCTTCTTCAATTATTAATATATTACAACTTTCTCTAATTAAAAAATTAAGAGTACAATTTTTTGCAGTTAAAAGAGAATCAAAATAATAACACCAATAATTAGTAATATCAATTAAATTTACTTTATTTATATGAATTCCATGATTTTGATTATGAAATAAAAATGAAAAATAAATAGATTGAGTAATTAAAATATCATTTAATATTTCACTTTGATTTTTTAAAAAAAATAATATAGAAAAATCCATATTAGGAAATAAAAAATTAATATCATTATTATTAGATAAAATACTATCTTTATTTTTCCCATTATTTTTCATATAAATTCCTAATTTTCTCATTCCTTTTGATCGATGTGAAGAAGCATAAATAATATTTCTTTCACATCTCAAAACAATTTCACACATTTTATTACAATTATCAATAAAATTTTCAAATTTAAAAGCAATATTTTCAATATTTTTATTAAAAATTTCATTTTTTAAAAAACTATTATAAGGAATTAAATTAACATAAAAACATTCATAATATTTCCAAATACATTTAGTACAAATTACATTATACCAATGTAATTTTATAAAATCACCATTTACTAAATAGCAATTTGCATATTCTTTAAATGAAATATTTCCTAAATTATTATCAGTTGAAGCAAAAGGAAAATAAAATTGATTTATATTTTGACTTTCTGTCACATCTTTTAATAATTTCATAAATAAATCCCATAAACTAGGAATAATAATATTTTGAAACTGCATTTCAAATTTAAATCCAACTTTTCTCCTTCTTGCTGAAGGGGAAGTAGGTGAACAATCATCATTATTTTTTGGGATAAATATATCAAATTTTTTAGCTGCATTATTAGAATATAAAATATCAAAATTTTTAGAAAGAATAAAAATTGGATTCTGATTATTTTCCATTATTTGTTGACATATTATGAAACTTTGTTTAAAAGAATGAAACAAAGACCAATGAGCTCTTGTTCCCATTGATAGAAAATAGAGTAAATTTAAAGAAAAAAAAATTCCGTAAAAAGAATTAAAAATAAACCAATAGAAATTTATTGGATGACATAATGATATTGGAATTAATAATATTGTATATGAAATTAGAGTATAAAAAAATGGTAGATCAAGTAAAAAAACAATTAAACCATTAAATAGAAATTCATTTATTATTATTTTAAAATAACTAGTTTCTGGAACTGAATAAAAATAATATATAGCAATTGCATGATTTATATCATATAATATTTTCACTATTTTTCTTAATAAAAGAGTATCAATTCTAATTTTATTTACTTTTAAACAAATATATGATATCATTAAAGAAATTAAACGAAAATAATATTTTTTACAAAATATTTCTACGAATTTTGTAATTGTATAAAAATCATACCAAAATAATCTAAGATATAATATTATAAATATTATTAAATTATTATGTTTAAATATACATGTTAATACTATATTATATTCTTTTTCATTATCTTCATTTAAAAATTCCAAAAAATTATTTTTATTATATTTTTCTTCAATATTAAAAAGATTTTTATTTGGTAAATTATCCATTATTTGACATACATTTATATTTGGTTCATAACAATTTTCATTTTTTTCTCTTTCTATAGCTATTTTTCTATTATTTTCAATTGCTTCTTTAAATTTTGATGCTCTAACTGCTTTAGATTTCATAACTTTTATTTATTAAAATTATTTTATTTATTTACTTTTATGAATCATTTTATAATCATTTTATAGAGTTTTTATTGATAAAAAAATTGAATTTGTTTTTGACTTTTTAAAAATTTCTTTTTAAAATTTTAATAAAATTAAATAATTTTTCTAAAAGAAATTGTTTATATATTTTGTTCAATGCTTATAAAAATTAATTTCAATTTAAATTAGTATTATATATAATCTTTTTTAATTATTATAAATTAAAAATTTTTATAAAAGTTTTATTTTGAAAAGATAATATAAATAGAATTTCTATTAAAATACTAATTAAAACTTTATAAAATTATTGCTATCAATTTATAGTTAACTTTATTAAATTATAATATATATAAATTTATTTTTAATTGATAAAACAATTGTTAATTTTAAAGCATTTTATTTTCAAAATCTTTCTTAATCATTTAAAATAAATGTTCAAACAGTTTTTATTAAATATTGATTAATCTAATAATAATCTTTTAAAGATATATAAGATATAATTACAATTAAAATAAAATAATTCAATTAATGATGCATAATTATTTAAAAAATAATAAATAATAATTTTATTAAAAAATGTTAACATTTAATTTATGTGTTTTAAGTTTATCAATAATATATTTTTTGTTGACATTTGCATCAATTTATATATTTATAAGAACAATTTCATCAAAATCATTTTATAAAATATGTATACCATATTATATAGGAATGATATTAGGTACATTAATAAGAGGAGGAGAATGTATAGCAATTGAGCATTTTCAAAATGACAAATCAAAATTTTTTTATTTTATAATTGGATCACCGAATATGTTTTTTATGTGTGTGTATCTTATTTTAGTTTGGCATTTCCTTTCAAAATACATAATTAATCATATTAATTTGGCAAATGATAGAAATATATTTAAAGAAGATGTTCCAGAAATTAAACAAAAAATTAATTATGTTTTATATGGTTTATTACCAATTTATTTTATCACTTTTATTATAATTTCATTTTTAGAATTTAAAGGAGTTATTATTGAAAAAGTGTTTTTTATAATTGTAAGTTCATTTGAAATTTTTACTCCCTTTATTTTAGTTTTTTTCTATTTTTTTCTCTCATGTAAATTTAGTGGAAGACCATTTAAAGATCATACTTCAAAAAAAGAAATGAAATATATAATTTTTATTTGTATTTATTGGTCCATTTCAAGACTTATATCAGGAATTACAATGTTAATAATTTTACAATATTATTTAAAATATTTTGAAGATTTAAAAAATCTTGATTTTGGAATTTGTGTTGGAATTCTTGTTTTTTATATTATTATTGAAATTATTCCATTTTATTTTTCTATTGGATTTGAATTATCTAAAACTTTTATTAAAATAAATAATTCTGAAATTCTAATAGATGAAAATGAAGAAGGAGTAATTGATAAAATAATTGATGGTTCTGTTAGTCAAAATAATGAGATTGAATCTAATAAAACTAATATTATGAAAAATAATCAAAATCAAAAAAGAGTTATTAAAAATTTATTAATACCTTTTAAAGATATTACTTTATTAAATGAAATTTTTTCTCGAAAAAATGGATTAGGTAAAATTTATAAAGGAACATATAAAGGAGAAGAAATTGCATGTAGAGTTGTTGATTTTCAAAGATTAAGTAGATATGAATTAGAAGCAATTACAAAAGATTTTGAAATCCTTATTCCTTTAAATAATCCTAATCTTTGTAAAATAATAGGTATTTGTATTGAAAAAGATAATACAATTATGATAGTATCGAATTATTATAAAAAAGGTTCTTTATTTGATTTACTTCATATTCAAAAAGAAAAATTATCAGATAAAAATAAATTAAATATTGCAATAGGAATTATTAAAGGATTACAATATTTACATGAAAATAATATAATTCATTATCATTTATCATCAAAAAATATATATATTGAAGATGATTTAACTCCTTTAATTGCTGATTTTGGTTTTAATAATTTGGAAGAAAATGCAAGTATATTTAATAAATATATGAATAAAAATTCATATTCTTCACCTGAAATGTTAATGGATACAAAAAAGATATGTCATAAATTAAATAATGAAAATAATGAAAAAAATGATATTTATTCTTTTGGAATGCTACTTTGGGAAATTTATACAGAAACTATACCATTTGATGTTAAATTATCTGAATTAAAAAAATATATTTTAGAAGAGAAATATAGACCTGAAGTTTCTAATGAAATAAATAAAGAAATTGCAGAATTAATTAGAGCTTGTTGGGATTCAGAAATAAATAAAAGACCTTCTTCAGATAAAATTTTATCTGTATTACTTAAAATATCAAATGAATGAAATATATAACTCAATTTTGTAATTATTATATAATATTTAAATATATAAATAATTATAAAAACTAAATTAAAATTTAAATCAAAAAGATAATTAAATTTTAAAATAGAAACTAAATGAAAAATAATAAAAAATGAATTTTCCTGTTCTATTAAAATAATAAGTATGTTTAATATTTAATAAAAAATATATAGCTATTCTATATAAAAAATAAATGTTAATAATAATAAAAGAAATAAAATTTTTTTTAATTAGATATGTTAATTAAAGCAATTAAAATTTAATTAAATGAACAATCAAGGTTCATTTTGAAACAATTCTTTAAATTTTTCAATAGTAATTCCATCATATTGATTATTATCTTTATTTTTAAATAAAGCAATTAAACTTTTAGAAGTTGCATCATCAAACATATCTTCACCTAAAGCATTCATTATAGTATTAATATCTTGATAACCTAAAACTCCATCATGATCAGTATCAAGAATATTAAATATATCTTCTACTTCTCCTATATTTTGATCATTATTTGTCATTCCTATTTTCATTTTTGAAACAAAATTATCTCTTGAAATTTCATCTGATTTTTCTTTGGAAAATTCTGTTATTAATTTATCAACATAAAATGAATTTACTTCTGTTCTTAATAAACATAATAAATTTATTATTTTTTGAAATTTTATTGAATTTGTTCCCTCCACATCTAATTTGTCAAATAAATCATATAATTCTTTATCCTCAAAAGGATGATTTTGATTTGTTAATTCAGTTAAAATATTATTATAAAATTTAATATCATCTTGAGTTAAATTTGAAAGAACATTTTCAATAAATTTTTCTTTTTCAATATTATTCATAAATTATTAAATTAATTTTAATATTTAAAATAAAATATTTTTAATATTTCAAATTCTATTAATATATATTTTCCTTTAGAATTCCTTTTTGACAATTTTAAAAAATTAGAATAATGTTTAATTTATAATAGAAATTTGAATAAAAAATTTATAAAATATAAGACAATATTTACATAAATTGTAATATCAAATCAATATTTATGAATTTAAATTTAATAAATCATTTATTTTTTTACAAAATTTTTTAAATGATTCAGGGTCAATTTCTTTTTTTATTTTCATTTCTTCTTCACTTAATGTAAATATTGAATCAAAACCTAAACTGATATTGCTATTTTTCCTTCCATTTTTTATTGATTGAAAAACTGATATTTGAGAAATAGTAGAATTTGAATGTTGAATTTTATCAAAGACAGGTTCATTATTTTCTATTATTTTTAAATTTTTAAAATCGTATGGAATTTTCTCATTTTTTTTAATTTGAGTTTCAATAGTATTATTTATTTTATTATTTATATTGATATTAATGTGAATATTATTTTTATTATTTACATTTTTATTGTTAAAATCTTTAATATTAGTTTTGTTTGGAAATATGTTTTTATTTATAATCTGTATATTTTTATTTATCAATTTTGTTTGTGATTTGTTTTTTTGAAATATTGGTTCAGTTGATGAATGTTTATTATTAATGTAAGGAGATATTGATTTAATATTTGGTAAAATTAGTCGCACACCCTCTTTATTCTTATTTCTTTTTTCAAAATTAATATGAGTATTTTTCTTATAATCAAAAGTTTCATTAAATTTTGTTTTATTATTATTATTTTGATTAACAATTCGAAACATATTAATTAAATGATTTTTTTTCATTGTTTTATTTATAATTGTATAAACTATTAAATTTTATTAAAATTATAATATTATTGATTAATGAAAAAAAATTTTCTTTTAGTGCCAAAAGAAAAAAGAACTTTAACAAGAAGCAATTCAACTTTTACTCAAATAGCAGATTTTAGTTTTATGCAAAAAAAACTTGAACCAGGTATATATAATGAAATAATAATTAGATATATAAAAAGCTATTTCAGAAAAAATAAATGTAAAAAAATTTGAAATAACTTATATTTTCGACAAGAAAAAAAATTCTGTCCAATTAAATATATCTTTAAGAAAAAATACTGATATAAATTTTAGAAATTATCCAATTGATTTTCAATTAAATTTACTTCCAATTTTCAGTAAAAAAATCCCTATGATTATTTGTAAAACAGTTTTTTGTTATCCTTCAATTTTTGATAATAGAAATTTATTTAAATGTCTTTGTAAAAATTGGGATATTCAAAAAAATGATGATATAATAGTAAAAATAATTTCTATAATATTAAATATACCAAATTTTGTTAATATATATGATAAATATGTATCTAAATATAAATTATTATTTATTCCAGGTGAATTTAGTTTAATTAATCAAAGTTATGTTAATGATTTTTTATTAAATAATGAAAATTTAATATTTAAAATTCAAACTGATTTTTTTCCTAAAGAACCTTTTTGTTATTTAATCCTAACAGATATTAATTATTTACTTTTAGTTCCTTGTAAACTTTCAAATTTAAAACATTGGGCAACTATATTTTATGTTGGATTAATTTTTGAAATTGAAACTTTGAAAAAAATTGGAACCAACAATAATATAATTACCTTTAAAATAATAACAAAAAATTATTCTAAATATAAACCATTTGAATATAATATTGTATCAAATTTAGATATTTATAATGATATAAATAAATGTATTAATGAAAGAAAAAATAAGATTCATGATAACATTTCTTTAATAATTCCAAATTATATAAAAATTAAGCATTTCAAAATTGATAAATTTACTATGGAATCAATGAAAAATTTGGTGAATACAATTAAAAAAAGTTATAAAGAACAGAAAGAAAATAATATATTTGAAGCAAATGCATTAACTGAATTATGTACTTTTATGTATGAATTATTAATAGAAAATAACGAGAAAGAAGCAGCTAATTATTTTAAAATAAAAATATCAAAATTTGATAAATAAAAAAATGATTAATTTAAAAATAAAAATAAAATATTTAAAAAAACAAATAATAAAAAAAAATAAAATTAATATAAAAAATAAAAAAAAAATAAAGTAAAAAAAAATGAAAGATGAAAAAAAAGAAAAAGTCAGTTTAAGAAGAAATAAAGATAAATATTCTCCTCGTTCATCTCCTTCTCGTAGAAAGAAATTTTTCAATAAAGAAGAAGTAAAAATAGTTCAAAAAAAATATAAACCTGATTACATATTTAGTCTTTTAAAAAAAGAAACACCTCAAAGAACAAAAGCAGAAATAAGAATATTAGCAGAATACTTATCTGAAAAATATGAATATTTCAAAAAATTTAAATCAACAACTGATAATTCAAAATTAGAAAAAATTTGTAATGTACTTCATTTAGAAGAATTTAAACCAAATTCAACAATAATAAAATTTGGAGAAGAAGGAGATAAATTTTATATTTTATTAGAAGGTAGAATTATGTTATTTAAACCATCATATCCTCAAAAAAAAATGAATTTACAAGAATATTTATTATATCTTGAAGATGTGAGAGATTATGAAAGAAATGAAGATAAAATAAGAAGAATTTTAGATAAAAATTCTCATTTGGGTTTAGATATGAAATTTTTAATGTCTATACCTGCAAATACAGTTACAAGATGTTTTAGATTAGAAGTTTTTGTTGAAGAAGATGAAAAATTAGGTGAATTTGAAGATGGTTTTGCTTTTGGTGAAATTGCTTTAATTAAAAAAACTACTAGAAATGCTACAATTAAATCGAAAAATTATTGTAAATTAGCAACTATTAATAAATCAGATTATAATAAAGTAATGAGAGAATTAGAAGAAAAAAGATTAGAAAAAGTATTAAAACAATTTAAAAAAGATTATCCTTTATTTGAATATTGGAGTTTAAATCATTTAATAAAATTAATGAATTGTTTTAGTAATTTATATATATATCCAGGTGAATATTTATTTAAACAAAATGAAATAAGTGATGCTATTTACATAGTAAAAAGTGGTAAATTTGAAATATATAGTTATGTAAGTTTTGGTTGGATAAATGAATTTTATGATTATATAATTGAAGCAAAATCAAATATTATATATTATCTTTTAGGAAAAATGCCAGTTAAAGAAAAAGAAATAAATGATATTTTAAGAGAATCAAGAAATAAATTACAATTAAGTCCAATGCAAAGTGATCCTTATAATAGAAATAAAATTATTATTTCTATTCCAGTAAAAGGAACTTTTGAAAAATTACAACTTGAAAAATTAGATTCTGTTGATCCTACTAATGTTTTTAAAATTAAAATTAGAACTACTGAAGGCCCTGAAGTTTTAGGTTTTGTTGATGCTCTTGAAATGAAAAATAGATATTGTTTTGTTAGATGTGTCGAAAATGCTTTTATTCAAAAAGTTAAATTAATTGATTTTTTTAAACTTGTTAATTCTAATGTTGAAGAATCAAATAAAAAATGGATTATGGATATTGTTGCAAAGAAAAAAAGACAATTTTATATACAATTAAAAAAAGGAGTTATAAAAAAAATGAACAAACAAGAAGAATATTTTGATCAGGAATTTGATGATTTTTTAGATAGAAAAGGAAAGTTTAAAGAAGATATTAATAATTTAAATAAAAAAAATATTAATACTAATGATATTCATGAAAAAAATAATAGTGATAATATTATTAAGAATGATAATTTAAATGAGAAAAAAGGATTATCAATTGATATTGAAAAGAAAAAAATTGACGAAGAGCATATTTTAAATGTGAAAAAATTAAGAGAAATAATAACAGAGAATAATATAAATAAAACATCTTCTTATTTTAAATTTAAAAAAAAATTAAAAACTATATTACCATTATTAAAAGATAATTCTTCAATAAAAACATTTAGATCCACAAATTATATAGAACCATTATCGTCAAATGAAAAAAGTGACATTAATGATAATAATAATATAACAGAATATAATGTAAATAAAAAATCTTCTTATTCAATATCTCATTTTGTATCTTCAAAAGAAAATAACAAATGTATTGATAAAAGTTCTCAAGTTAATGAAGAAAAGTTTATTTCATTAAACAATAATTTTGAAACAAATCAATTTAATGGGAACTCTCAATGTATCAATTTAAAAAATAATAAACCGATAAATTTAAAAGAGAATAGTTTTAATTCTCATTTAAAATCAATTAGAAATAAATTTAAAACTATTACAAATAAAGAAAATGAAATGAGATCATTTGATAAATTAAAATATAAAAAACATATTGATTCAGACTCTAATTATTTACATACTCAAATATATAAGTTAACAGGAATGAAAAGAATAATTCCAAAGAAAGAAATAAATTATAATGTATATGATGATAATGATATAAATATAATGCAAATTCAATCTCAATCAAATAGATTAAGAACAAATAATAAAACAAGAAATAAAATAAATTTATTTTTAACATATAATACTGATAGAGGAAATAGTGATAGTAAAAGATATCCAAAAACCCTTACAGAAATTGATTTAAAAGATTTTCGAAATTTAAGAAGAAAACATCGTAATAAAATATTGAAAATTTAAAATACATTTTTCAAATTTTTTTTTGTACTATAATACTTTTTATATAAAATAAAAATTATAAATATTTAACAAAATAATTTAATTAAATTATAAAACTAAAAAAATCAATTATTTATTATAAAAAAATATGACAACATTAAACCAAAACAAAAGTGGATTAAACGTAAAATAAAATCAAATAATAAAAAAATTAGAATTCAATAGATGGTGAAAGGGCATCAAATTTCGAAGCATTACATGAAAAAATAACAGGAACAGAAGAAAGATTAAATGATATAAATGAACAAACTCAAAAAAAATTCCAAATAGTAAAAGATAATGTAAGATAATCAAATATAAATAATTAACAAAAATAGATAAATAAAATTCAAAAACAAATCGAAGATGAAAGAGCAAAATTTGATTCATATACAGAGGCAAAAAATAATTATGTGAAAGTATTAGAAAATAAAATAAATGAGAGAATGAATCAAGAAAGTGATTTAAGAAAAGAAATAGAAAGAAGATTTTCAATATTAATTGATGATAAATTTAATGCTTTAAAAATTGAAATATCAAAAGAAAGTAGAAATAGATATGAATGTATTGAAAATTTAAAAACTTATTTAGAAAATGATTTTCCAAAATTACAAGGTTTAGTTAAATTCGAACAAGGTGAAAGAGAACAAAATGAT
>JAEEGL011227233.1_pt1 | contig 11843 bp, 14 predicted proteins | sample 9134231 | NCBI WGS metagenome assembly JAEEGL01 (sample SAMN16246548, study PRJNA631951) | gut metagenome | biome: gut microbiome; feature: rumen; material: fiber-attached | host: Bos | place: Iran: Karaj | collected 2018-10 | reverse complement strand
TTAATTTATAATATAAATAACGATGGATTATTATTATTTGAGGAGTTCTTAAAATGTTATTTTGATTCAATTGTTAATAATATTAATGATGTTTGGAATAATTTATACTCATTAGGAGATAATAATATATTAGAAAAAAATAAAAAGATTGATTATGATTTTATACTCAAGAATACAAAATAATTTGAAAAAAACTCTATTTTTTCAGTATTGTATAAAATATCAAAAGAAAAAATATATTCTATTAACTTATCAATGAGTATTAATAAGATCTTTATTCAATTATTAAATCGAGAAATATTTAAAAATATAAAAAAGATAAATCTCTCAATATCTAATTTAAATAAAATGATTGAATTAAAAATAATTTGCCTGAATGTTATAGAATTAAATTTAAATATTATTCATAAAGATTTAAAATTAAAACAAATGAATTATTTAATACTTTTCCAAATATTATTCTATTAAAAACATATATTAAACAAAAAAAAATTAATTTATTTGATTTGTTAAAAAATTTAGAAGACCCAAAAGTACGAATTTTAAAGATTTTTATCTTTAATTATGAAAGTAATATTCATTATGAATTTAATTCTCGAATAATTTTAGAAAAAATAAAAAATTTAGAAATTAATATTAATTAAGGGAATAAAAATGATTTTTTATTTCAATTTTTTAATAATGTTGAATTACCTTATTTAGAACAATATATTTTGAAAATTAATACAAATATATATATTAATCAAAAATTAAAATTAAATAAAAGTGATTTTAATTGTATAAATAATTTTTTAGTAGATACTTTAAATAATACAAATAAATTTAATTTAAATACATTTTTTATTTTACCAAATAAATTAAAATTAATTAGATATTTTGAATTGGGGATTGGGCCCAATCCCCAATTAAAAATAAATTTAATATATTTTATTTATAAATAATATTATTTTTATTTTAAAAGGAATTGTTGTTTAGATAAATTAATTAATAATTTTTAATTGAAATTAATGAAGGTTGTTTATATGGTTTTGAATCTTTTAATGATGATATTATAAAAATAATTTATTTGTTAAAAACTATTGTCATATATTTAAAAAATAAAATCAAAATTTTAAAAGAAAATTTTCCAGATAAAATTTTAATGAAATTAAAAATTCTATTATAAATAGAAAAAAATTTTATTCTGAAATTAAAAAATTTTACAATAGTTTATCATTCTAAAGTTAATTCTTCAAAAAAAGAATCAGAAATAAAAGGAGAAAAAGAATATGTAAATAGTTTAGATAGATTTTCTTATTTAAAATGCAAGAAGATTTAAAAATCAAAGTAAAATAAAAAATTAATTTTTCCAAATCAAAATATTTTAACAACACTAAATATTAAACTTAATAAAAAGATATTTAACCACAAAAAATTTAGAAGAAAAAAAATATTTTGATTTTTCGAATGTTAATAATACTTATTATAAAACATTAATTCTTGTGTTACTCTAACTAAAAATTTGTAAAATTATTTTATTAGTACTTTTTTTAATAAAAGTAATAAAATATGTTTAATTGATTCTATGGAAAAAAAATTTAATTGATTTAAAAAGGAGAATTAATCATAATTTCAATATTAGTATCTTTGATACTGGAAATTTTCTCTTCCTTTTTTTAGTATGATTGAAAATAAAAAATAATTTTTATTTTTTAATTTTTGTTTATATTGATTTAATTAAATTATAGGATTAATTATATTATTAAGGGTGAGTTTAAAACATAATTTTAATTCATTAATATCTAAAAAAAAAGTCACCCTAATGAAGACATAAAGAGTTAATCATAAATTAAATACTTTTTATAATTAAAACTTCATAATAAACTATTTTATTCATTTCTTCTTTTTTCTTTACTAACTACTTCTATTTTTGATGTTACTTCAATAAATGAATTAATCGTATTTTATTCATAAAAAAATTTTTTAAATTAAACTAAACCATCATATTATATAAAAATTAAATTATTTAATAGAATATTTGAAGGCATTAAATGATTGTTTATTTTTCTATTGATATATATATATTTATTATTTTTTTGGGGATTTGTCTCAATCCCCAATAAAAAAATTTTTAAAAAAAAAACAACAATTTTCTTAAAAATTGAAAAAATTCAGTTTAACTTTTTTTAAATTTTTTCGGATATATTTATGAAAATGAGTTAGAATAAAAAGAAAATAAAATCTATTATGGATAAATTTTTAATAGGTATTATTAATATATATTTTTTTTAGGTGTTGTCAGCAGAGTGGTCAGATTTATAACAGGATTTGATTGTGAAGAATGTAGAAGAAACTTCAGTGGAAGTTCTAGTTATTATGTATGTGAAAAAGATCATAATGCATTCTGTACTTCATGCGCATCAAAAATTAACCATAGTTGTTCTAGTTGTAAATCACATTTAAGTTATTTAAGCTAAACTCCTTGCAACCCACAGGAAAAAGATGCGAAATAAATAATCATTATCTATATAAATTCTATATTTTTTTCTATTAAATTTGCTTCTTTTTTTAATTGAATATTTATAATTTCTAAACAAAATTTGGGATTGTGAACAATCTCTAATAACCTATTCTATATAAAAAATATGAAAAAAATTTATAATTAGTTAATATTGATATAAGTTGTTATTGATAATTTGAATGAATATAAACACATATTAAATTTCTAACTTGTCTAAAAAATTGAGAACTATAGTTTTTTTTGTTTTATTTTAGAAAAATAAAATTACTATGATAATTGTTATAATTATTCTTATGAGATTTAATATGATTGTTTTCATTCATATAACTTGTTTATTTGTTTTAATTTTCTTTTGATTTTTGAAAATGAGGAATAATTGGATTAGTGATTATAATAAAAAATAAAATAAGAATAATACTAATATTCTTTGTTCATGAAAATATTTCCTTACTCAATTTTCAATTAATATAATTATTTATCTTTAATATGTTATTTTTAATATGTTATAATTAGTGGCAATAATATTTCAAAAAAGATGACTTACTAGTTAAAACAAAATACCACTCTAGTCTCGTATTTAAACACTATAAAATTTATTATTGAAAAAGGTTATTTTTTTTTTTTTATTTAACTATAACTTTACATTAAAAATAAATATAAATAAAAATCTAATAATTCATAAAATAATTATTTTTTTTTTGAATTAATAAATTCATTTTTAATTTTTAAATTAGGGGATTGGGGATTGGGCCCAATCCCCAATTTATTAACATTAATATTAATTTAAATTATATAATGTTTTAATTAATTATTATTCTTTAATGATTTATTAACAATAATTAAAAATTATATTAAATTATAAAAAATTTAGTGGATTGGGGATTGGGCCCAAACCCAACCCAATCCTCATGAGAATATTTCATTACTTTGATTAAAAAAATTTAAATTAAATTTATAATTGATTAATTAAATTATATTACATTTCATTATTCTAAATATAAATTTAATATTATTTTTATTATACAATAATATTTTTATTGATATTAAAATATTGAACATGAAAAACTGCAATTAGGATTTTTTTATTTTAATTCATTAATAGTTTCACTGTATGTTGGGAATAAAGCAGATATATCATTTGTTTTTAATATATCATTTAATTGATTTGCTTGATCTCTCATAATTTCTAGACCTTTAATTCTTTCTTTGTACCCTGGCTTATGCTCTTTTTCTTTAAATTCAATTATATCTATAAAATATTATTCATCTGTCAATACTCTTGGTTTTAAAGCAATTTTTTCTAATTCACTTAAACTTCCTTTAATTGAATTCATATCATCCAATAATTTTTTTCCTAAATTAGCGATCTTTGAAATTACTTGTTGCATAGCAATTTGGCTGTTTGATAATCCTTTTGTACCTTCATTAAACAAATTCTTTCTAACTGTAATAATTTCTTTCACTCTTTCTTTATATGGAATTTCTTGATATTTACATTCGACATGCCTTCTCTTTTACAATGTTGTGGATATATAGGACATCTGAACTTGGTTCAAAATATGAACAAATTGACTGACTTGCATCTGGACGCCATTTACAAGATTGAAACATAGAACCTCACATTTAGCACACATTTGAGTAGGAGGTGATATATCAATTCTGTTATATTTAGTTACCTCTATATATTCTTCAAATTCTCCATTTTCATCTAATAGTTTTTGATTTTTTTTTATTAATTTCAATTTGATTCTTCAAGCAAATCAAAAGTATCATTTATTCTTTGTCTTGAACTTTGAACACTAGTAAATAACCAATTTCTTTTTATCATAATTTCTTTAGACATAGTAAGACTTAAAGGAAGCAAATTTTTGGCTAATATTATATCGAAAAACTTTTTGACACTTGACATTCCTCATTTCAAAAAAATTTTGAAATAGCTGATTCTTTTTCACTTGGCACATATAATGCTGAATTATTAAAATAAAAATAATCATCAAAATATATTACATCCTTAAGTACTTTTACATCTGAAGGAACCGCACCATCTTCAAATTTACACATCAATATGAATCTCTCTTTTGCATCTTTTCCAAAAATTTCTAATATTCTATCATAAATATATTATTATTTCGAGTAAATCTTGTAGTGCTTGACTTAACTGTAATTAAGATTTAATCTAATTCACCAATTTCTTGAAATAATTTTTTAAATTTTTTTATTATTTCATTATCTTGAACAACATTTTTATATCACCTAAACCAGGAGAATCAATGATTCTTATATTAATTTCTTGTCCTTTATTTCTCTCATAATTTACATAATATGATGTTATTTCTTTAGTTTGACTATCTTTTGTGTTTATATCTTTTAAATGATTTTCATTGACATGTTTATATCTCCTTTTATCTTCATATTTCATACCAGCTAAATAATTTACAAAAGCATCTAATAATGTAGTTTTTCCTGAACTTGTTTCTCCCATAACAAATAAAATAAAATATTTTTTGCCTCTTATTTCCTTTGCTGGATAGTGAGAACATGGTAGCTTATCCCCTTCAATTTTTTAAATAATTCTATTAAATAGTTTGGAATTGGCTTTAATTTTCCTATTATTTGAGTCAAATAATTTTGTACTAAATTTTCCTCAGGTGAACCTTTAGTAAATCTTAGAGAAAATAAAATATCATCTAATGTTAAATCTTTTTCAAACAATGATTTAATCATATCTTTTTCAGAGTCATTAAGGCTTTCTTTCTTAGATTTTTCTTTTGATTTTATAGAAACTTTTCCTTCATCATTAAGTATATCCCCAATTTCTAAGGATGATTCTGATTCGAAATCAAGAACATCATCTCCTTCACAAAACAGAAAATTTTCAGTGATTTTATTAAATTTTTCTCTGATATTTTTTTAATGTTTCTGATTTTGATATTTTCTTTAAACAAGCAACAACAATATTTTCATCTTTTAAGCATATTTTTATTTTTTCTATTATTTCTTCACTCGTATTTTGATGATAATTGAAATATTATTTTTTGCTTATAAGAACCAGAAAAAGAAATTGAAGTAATAACAAAATTCAAAGAAGATCAACACTTTATTTTGAAGGAATTAATTCATTAAATACAAATAATAATAATAATAATAATTTAAAAATTATTTCTAAAGTAGTTAATGAGAAATTTAATGGAAATAATAAAGATAATGAAAATAATTCTAATCTAATGATTACTCTTCAAACAATTTCTGATTCTAAATTATTTGATCTTTCCAGTAAATATGTTAAAACTGATGAATCTTTAAAAAAATATAGGAATTTAAATAAAATTGGAACTAAAAAAAGGAAGTTTAAAGTTTAATATATTTACAAAGTCTCTAATTTAATATTGAAATTTTTGGAAAAAAATTAATTTTATTATTTTCATTATTTATGAGAAAATAGTAAGAGTTTATAAATTCAACTTATTTATTTAGATTTACATAATATTATAAATTGATTAAATAATTTTTAATTAATAATTTAATTGTAAAAATAAAATGAAAAATTTAAGAATACATTTAAAAAAAAAAAATTCTGATTTAATAAAAAAACAATTTAATACAACATCAACAACATTAACAACAAAAGATGAATTTTTATTATCTCAAAATAATTTTTTAAGTGAATCATTTTTGAAAAATGTAAAAGAAAATGAAAAGAAGATAGATTTAATAAAAAATAAATTAGGTTTAAATCACATAAACTATTCTCATTCTAAATATTTTCATACAGAACCTTCATTATTATTAAATAATAAAAAAGAAAAATATATTAAACCAGAAATAGGAGAAAAAAAAAGAAAAAATAGTTTAATTCCTTTTACAAAAATAAAATCACCAATTTCAAGTGAAGGAAGAGAATTAAATTTATATAAAAAGATATTTTATTTTTTTCAAGATCATAGAAAAAAATATGCAAGAGATATTAAAATAATAAATAATAAATTAAACATTGAATATGCTAATGATGAAGAACATTTTGAAAAAAAATTAATAAAACATAATTTAGAATTAATTAAAAAAGGAGAAAAAATAAAACATTTTACAGGACCAACTTTTGCAGAAACACAATTAAAAGATTTACAAAAGAAAGTAAAATTTATGAAAAGTGTTGTTGATTATACTTATCCTGATATGGTTTTATTTAAAGTCAAACAAACTGACAAAAGAATATTAATTAAAAATAGATCTAGAAAAATTTTAGAACCTTTTAAAATTTGTGATTATAATCATAAATTAAATCAAAATATGTTATTTAATTATTTAAATTCGGCTATTTCTATTTCTAAATCCTAAAATGATTTATTTATTTTTTTTTAGGTTAGTTTTAATTTTTTTATTTTTAATAAATAAATAAATATTATATTATTTTATTTAACTGATATATATGTAAAAATATAATAATTAAAAAATATTATAATTTATTTACTATTAATGCTTTTGATAAGAAAAAAATATTATTATGAAATAAAATTTATTTTCTCAATTTATTAATTATATTTCATAAATCATATATTAATAATCGATTTTAAATCAAAAATGAATGGCTCAAAAATAGAAAATAATTTCAATTTTAAAACTCCAGAAAAAAATATAAGGAATTATAAGATAAATAAAAAAAATAAAAAAATAAAAAATGAAAATACACTTCATAAATATAAAAGTGAATTATTAAATAAAAACAATTCACCTTCAACATCAGATACAAATGAATTACAAAAGTTTTATTTTAATTATTTCACTCATAAAAAGAATAAATTAACGCTTCCAAAAACAACAATTCAAAAATCATTAAATTTTAGTTCAAGTAATACAAACATTTCAAAAAAAAAATTTATGACAGATATAAAAGAAAAAAATAAGCAAGAAATAATAAATACATTATTAAGAGAAAAATTAGAATTATTTTATAAAAATAAATTAAAAGTTTCTGTATTATCAAAAAAAAGTATTTTATCAGAAAAAAAGGAAATAAGTAATATAATATCAAATTCAAATAAATTAGAAGATAGATTAAAATCTTTAAATATCATTGAAAAAGATCCTGAAAAAGAAGAAATGAAAATGTTATATAGAACAAATTGTTTAAATGAGCAAATAATATATGATAAATTTTTTGGTGAATTTTTTGGTTTTATAGCAACAACATTTAAAAATAGGAAAAAAGATAATAATAATAAATTACAAATAAAATTAAATGAAAAGGAAGAAAAATCAGAAAAAAAAATTCATTATTTTGGAATATATACAGGTCATAAAGGAATAAATATATCATCTTATTTAAAAGAAAATTTAGGTAATTATATATTAAATGATAAAATAAATTTAATATTAAATCCAATAAAAACAATAAAAGATTCATTTTTATCAATAGATAGAAAAATAATATATAATGCTTTTGAAAATCAAAAAAATTTAGATGCTTATGAAAAAGGAGGATCATGCGCTCATATATTAATTAATATAAATAATAAAATATATATTGGAAATTGTGGTAATTCAAGAAGTATAATTTCATCAAAATTAGGAAAAGAAATTAATAAATTATCGATTGATCATATTCCAAATGAAGACAATGAAAAAAAAAGAATTGAATCTCATGGAGGTAAATTAATTAAAAAAAATAATATTTATTTTATTAATCCTAGTAATTTTCCTTTTAGTAGATCAATAGGTGATTTTGAATTAAAAAATAATAATAAAACTAAAGGAATTATTATTTCTGAACCAGATGTTTTTGAAATTGAAACTAATTGTGATATGGATTTTATTTTAATGGGAGGATTTGAAATATTTTTATATATGAAAAATGAAGATATATCTAAATGTATTTTTAATTCTTTTTATAAAGGAATTAAATTAAATTTAGATTATTATAATATTTTAAGTTATGTTGGTACTTCTCTTATTGAATCTGCAATTAATTATGGAGCTAAAGATAATTTATCTATTATATTGTTAATTATGAAAAATTTATATAATTTATTTATTAATAAAGATATTAAGACATTGGAAAATATTATTCAAAATTTAAATGTAAATACTGAAGATTGTAATAGTTTATATATTCCTAATAAATTTTATGGTTTTAATCTTTTTGAATTAAATAAATCTAATTCTAATCTTTTTAGTGTTATTAAAGAAAATATTACTGATAATGAAGAAAATAAAGAAAAAATAGAAAGGAAAAAAAATTCTTTCTTCAGTTGTTTATGCTTTAATTAAAATTTATTAATATTTTTATAAATAATAATGTGATAATATAATTTGGTATTTATAATGTAATTCAAATGATTTTATTATAATAAACAATTTAATATTTTGAAATATTTTGGAAAGTTAATTTACTTTGTTTTTTAATTAATTATTTTTTATTAATTTAAAAAATGTATAATTAATAATTTTGTAATAAAAAACTTTCATTATAAGATTCGATTAAAATCAAATTAGATAAAAATTTAATTTTTTGTTAACATAAATATAAAATGAATTTCATTAATTACTAATATTATAATTTATTTGATTTTCTATATAAGATAATTAATACAAAAATAAATAATAAAAAAATTATAATAGATAATATATAATTTCAATTGTCTTTTATTTTCTTTTTTTAAGAAAATTGATATCTGAAGTTAAATTATCTTCATCAAAACTATTAACAATTAAATTTCCACTTTCTTTTCTTTGAACAATAATATTTTTTCCTAAAAATAATTCATTTCTTTGAGATAATTTATTTTTATTTTTATGTTTTCTTTCTTTCTTTTCAGGATAAGATAAAATAATCATTTTTTTCTTTTTATCATATCTAAAATTAATTTCATTTAAATTAGTTTTAATTTGATTAAAATACTTTGTTAATTCATCATCAACAAAATCTTCAATGTTTTTTCCTATAACTTTTTTTTTACAAAAATTATAAAAAATAATAGATAATAAAATTAGATAACCAAAAAAACCAAAACAAATTGAAGTTAAATATAATTTTTTTCCTTTATTATATCTTGGTGAATAATATAAAATTATAAGAAAAATAATTAAAATTATAATTGAAATTAAAGGAAGAATATAAATCCATTTTTTTATCATTTGCTTTTCAAATTTAGACTTTTTTATATGTCCTAAACAAACAACTTTTTCACATTCTGTTATTATATAATCTAAATATTCTTTTGTTATAAATGGTTTTAATGCTTTTTCATCATATACATTATGATCAAAATAAAATATTTCATCTGATTGTGGAATTTTTATTTGATGTATTTTTTTTTTTTCTTCTAAATCCATCATTTTAAAAAAAAGTATTATTTATTTTTTAAAAATAATTTATTATTTAAAAAGTCAATTTAATTATTAGAAAAAGTATTTATTCAATGAAAAAAAATATAAATAAAAAAAGATATCAAAGAGTAAAACAAATACTTAAAATTTAATGAAATTAATGAAAGAGAAATATCATCAAAAAGACTTTTAACCTTATTTTAAATAATATCATATATTATTAACTATTGAATAATTTATAGAATTATAAGTAAAGAATAATAATAAAGATTAAATTAATAATATTTAAACTTAATAATCAAAAATTATTTTATTATAATAATAATTATACATTCTATAATATAAATTCGGAAATTAGAAATGTAAATAATAAAATATTTTATAAAAAGATAAAAAGAATAATTAAGTTTAAATTATCATTGAAAAGAAAAAAAAATTTATAAGAAATACACTAAATTTATTTATTAATCAATCATATTATATTCAATTTTTAATGATAAATTAATAACAATATAAAATACCTATTTTATATATAGATAGATATATTTTTACATTTCAAAAATAATAACTATAATATTATTTTAACCCATAAAACTATTTGTTTCAGGTTTTTTTTTTAAAGAACTTAATTTTAATTTTTGACTGATTATCGATAAATATTTAAAATCTAAATTTAATTGTCCTTTCCCAATAGAGTCTATATTACAATAATTATTATTTTCAATTAGGCTTTTATTTTCAGATATATTATTATTATTATTGCTTTTTTCTTCTGTTTTTTTATCTAATTCATTCTTTTGTTTAAATTCATAAACACAAGTTTCCATTAACATTCTATTTAAAGTATTTGATTTTCTTACATTTAATTGAACATTATTTTTTTTTATATTATTATTATTTAATGATTTTTGGTTGGAATGAAGTGATGTTAAATTTTGATTTGTTGAAAAATCATTTGAATTTATTAAGGAAAATTCATCGTTATCATTATAATTAAAATTATTTTTTTGAGAATATCTTAAATATGTTTTTAAAACATTTGTTTTACCATTTGAACCTAATAATGAAATATTATTTTTTATATTTTTTTCTAATACTTTATTATTTGATTTTAAATTTTTGAATTTTATTTTTATTTTCTCAAAAACTTCTAAAGCTAACTTATAAGGTAATTTAAATATATATTCTTTAATATCTCCAAAAATAATTGTTTGTAATAAATCTTTAGCATTTTCAGAAAAATTATCATCAACAAAATGATTTAATAAAATAATTTTTAAGCAATCATAACAAGTTAAAACATTAATATTATATTTTAATAATTTAATACATAAAATTTCCATATTAACAATTTGTTCATTTTTATATTTTAAAAATTCATTATTTAATTTTTTTAATTGTTCAATTGTAATTAAATTAATTTGTCTTCCAATACTTTTAACACTAATAAAAAAGCTTGTTAAAATCATTAAATTAATATCTTTAATAATATCTTCATTTCCACAATTATATAAAATTAAATCATGAAAAATTAAAGTTTGATAAAGAAGAGATTCTTTATTTTTAAAATTTGAATTTTTACATAAATTATAAATTATATCAATGTGATTTCTTCTTATTTTTGATTCTGAATATTTTATAAAAATTTTATTTGTTGATGAACTTATATTTATTGGAAATGTTGGTTTTCCTAAATTTTTTATTATTGATGATGATAGTTGAATTTCCATTAAATAGATTTTTTATTTATTTATTAAAAATAAATAAACGATTTTTTAAAGATAATTTCTATTTGAAAAAAAAATAATAAAAAAAAATAATAGTGATTCATGAATGAATAAAAAAAGTTCTTGTTTTTTCAAATAATATTAAAAATATTTAATAATAATTTTAAACCCCGAAATTTTTTCAATAAAAGTTTTTTATTATATCAAGATTTAACTTGATGAAATTGTTTTATCAAAGATTTGATTTTTTAAAAATCTCTTAAAAGAATTTACTTATATCCTTTATTTCTATA
>JAEEGL010441223.1_pt1 | contig 11843 bp, 11 predicted proteins | sample 9134231 | NCBI WGS metagenome assembly JAEEGL01 (sample SAMN16246548, study PRJNA631951) | gut metagenome | biome: gut microbiome; feature: rumen; material: fiber-attached | host: Bos | place: Iran: Karaj | collected 2018-10 | reverse complement strand
TATCGATAGATCTGGAGCTCATATCTGTCAGTAGGACCGCCTTTCGTGATTAATGTTGATTACCATCATATTTTAGCACATAATCAAGTTGGTATAATATTCTGTTCAAGGGGGGTATATCATGACCGTATTATTTGAATTCCTGGATAAAGAACCCATAGAGAACTATATTACGTGTTTGAATTACAACATCGATAAGGTGTATTTTCTCGGATATTTTGAGGAGATCAAGAGGCAGAAGGAGCGTGTAAAAGCATTCCTTAAAGGGTATTGCGGTGTCAAGGAAGTGTCATTTGATCCTATATCCGAGAGTGATATTCAATCCGTCATCAAAAACATCAAAGATCATATCGAGTATGAAAAGTCTCAGAAAAACGATGTGTATTTTGACATCACGGGCGGAGAGAGCCTGATCCTTGTTGCGTTCGGAATAGTGGCTTCGGAGATAAAGGTTCCCATTCATTTCTTTGATGTTGTGGAAAACCGGATCCACGAACTTAATACCGGAGCCTCATCGTCTTTGAGCAAGACGGGGGCAAAGCGCGAGGTCAGGATGGATCTGGATGCTTATCTGATGATGCAGGGGGCCAAGATCGACCATGACCGCCACAAATCCAATAAGGACGCAACATCCACCAATATCAGCGTAGCGCTTCAGATATGGGAGATCATCAAGGATGTCGGAGATCTCTGGAATCCGTTTTCCATGTTTATGAGCAGATATATGTCCGGTGACGATTCCCTTCATGTCTCAATGGAAGCAAGACGAGTGATAGAGTTGCTCGGTAAGTCCAATAACGCTTTTGATACTCCCGCGGAACTGAATGCGATCCTGGATAAGTTTGAAGAGAGAGGGCTGATCACAGACCTTGTACATTCTGACGGCCGCTATTCTTTTACCTATAAGAATTCCAAGGTGAAAAGGTTCATAGCCGAAGGCGGCAGTGCGTTGGAAGTCAAGACCATGGAACTGGAATCTAAAACTGCGGATTACTATATGGCCGGTGTTCATATAGACTGGGACGGGAAACTCAATGGTTCCGACCGGGATGATCTGAATAATGAGATCGATGTTCTGAAACTGAACGGATTTGTCCCGACATTCATATCGTGCAAAGGCGGGAAAAACGTTCAGCATAAGTTTCCTGAAGCACTGTATGAACTGGATACTCTGACCAGACGTTTCGGCGGGAAATATGCCGGGAAGAAGATCTACATCACACAGGACATTTCGGATGTTCAAAGTGAACGCGCCCGCGAGATGAATATCGAAGTCGTGAAACTGTAACGCGATGTTTGCCCATTTTCCCTTGACGAACAGGCATGATATCGGTATAATAGGCAATGGTCTCAAGATTTGGCTTATATACACGGGACCGAATAACCCGATCAGGTCTTATGCGGGTCTGAAGGGAGGGGAATGAAATGAGCAATATTATCGTAAAAGAGAATGAGAGTCTTGACAGCGCACTCAGACGTTTCAAGCGTAGCTGCGCTAAAGCGGGCATCCAGCAGGAGATTCGTAAGCGTGAGCATTATGAGAAGCCCAGTGTAAGACGTAAGAAAAAGTCAGAAGCTGCTAGAAAGCGGAAATACAACTGATAATAAGACCCTTCCGTTTAGGCGGAAGGGTTTTGTATGTATGACGTGATATTTTTATATGAAGATCTTTTTTTGCATAATCATCATATTCGGTCTGATATGTCTGATCTCGTGTATCATAGATACTCACCGGTTCGTGGTGAGAAGATATGAGATCCGTTCTCACAAAGTGAAGCGTGATACGAGATTCGTGCTGCTGGCCGATCTGCATAACAAGGACTACGGGGATCATAACCGCAGGGTCCTCGATGCGATCGAAGCAGAGCATCCCGATGCGATACTGGTCGCGGGAGACATCCTGGACGGACTTGCCGGGCACAGCTTTGAAACAGCGGTCAGACTGATCACCGATCTTGCAAAAGATTATCCCGTCTACTACGGACTCGGCAATCACGAGTACAGATTAAAGATCTATCGCGAAGAGTACGGCACGATGTGGGAGGAATATCTGCCCCGGATCTCGGTGGACAATGTTCATATCCTGGATAACGAGCGGATGACGATCCCCGATGCCGGCATAGATATCGCCGGCGTGTCGCTTGAGAAATATTATTATAAGAGGATCGCACAGACCGTGATGACGGATGAAGTCATAGACGGTTATGTGGGAAAAGCGTCCGAAGAAGCATTCCAGATACTGATAGCGCATAATCCCGAGTACTTTAAGAATTATACAGCCTGGGGTGCAGATCTTACGGTATCCGGACATATCCACGGCGGGATCATAAGACTTCCTTTTATAGGAGGACTAATAGCCCCGAGGCTTTTCTCTTTTCCCAGGTATTCGGGAGGAGAATATGATGATAACGGGCGCAAGATGATAGTAAGCTGCGGAATGGGTACTCACACGATCCATGTGAGAGTCTTCAATCCGGCCGAACTTGGCGTTATAGATATTAAGAGAGAAACAGATTAAGGTTACACGATGGCTATACCCGTAACACTTGAGGTATTTGAGGGGCCGCTCGACCTGCTCCTTTACCTTATAGAAAAGAATAAAGTAGATATATACGATATCCCGATCGTGACTATCACCGACCAGTACATGGCTTATATCAAGGCCATGGAGGACCGTGACATGAACATCATGAGCGAATTCCTCGTAATGGCGGCTACTCTGATAGACATCAAATGCCGTATGCTCCTGCCCAAAGAGGTTAACGAAGAGGGCGAGGAAGAGGATCCCAGAGACGAGCTCGTACAGAAACTCCTCGAGTATAAGATGGTCCGTTTCCTTTCCGTGGAGCTTAAGGACAGACAGCTTGAGTCGGGCTTTAATCTTTATCATAAGAAAAATATCCCACCGGAAGTTGCCAGCCACGAAGAGCCGATAGATTATGATGCTCTGATCGGAGACCTGAATCTGGCGGCGCTTAACGACATTTTCCAGTCGATACTCAAGCGTCAGGAGGATAAGATCGACCCCGTCAGGAGTTCGTTCGGCAATATCGAAAAAGAAGAGATAGACATATCCCTGAAGGCTACTTATATAGAGGCCTATACGAGAGAACATAAGAGATTCTCCTTCCGTTCACTGCTTGAGAAACAGGGCTCCAAAGCGGAACTCATAGTGACATTCCTCGTGGTGCTCGAGATGATCCGCATCGGTAAGGTCACCATAGAGCAGAAGGAAAACTTCTCTGATATAATCATTACGAATAACGACGATAACAATGAGCGCATAGATCTTGCGCAGATCGGATAGATCAGGATAGGACTGATATGAATAAGAAAAAAGCGACAGCGACTCTTGAAGCGATACTTTTTGCCATGGGTGATTCCGTGGAAATATCGCGTCTTGCTTCCGTGATAGAAGAGGATGTCGAGACCACCAGGAAGTATCTCGAAGAGATGACCGAGAAGTACAATAAGGGAAACGGCGGTATCATGCTCGCGTGGTATGACAACGCGGTGCAGCTGTGTACCAAGCCGGAATTCTATGATGATCTGATCAAGATAGCTACCGCGCCCAAGAGATACTCTCTTACGGATTCCGTGATCGAGACTCTGTCGATAGTGGCTTACAAACAGCCCGTGACCAGAGCGGAGATCGAGAGGATCAGAGGCGTAAACTGCGATCATGCGATCAACAGACTGCTCGAACTCGATCTGATCTGTGAGCTCGGAAGACTTGATGCTCCCGGAAAACCAATCCTGTTCGGAACCACCGAGCAGTTCTTGAAGAGCTTCGGTGTCAGAAGTGTAGATGAACTGCCTCATCCGGACACACTTGTCGTTGAGGAGTTCAAGCAGCAGGCAGAAGAGGAAGTACAGCTTTCTCTGGATATATAAGATATGCTGGCTGATAGCTTTATCAAATACTATTCGCCCGAACTTACGGACTATTGTCCGGTAGTCATCAGGGCTGACGGTAATATATTCGATTCAAGCCTCGGGCATCTGCAGACGCTCGTGTCACTGAGTAACGAACATGACATACTCTCTAAGATACCCAAGGATGTGAGCCCGCTGTTATATCTGGCAGCGCAGCTTAAGTGTGTTATCGTTGATTATGAGAATCAGATATATGTTGACAGTATGACGAGCGAGCAGGAGGCTGCGCTGGATGCGCTGGAGAAGGCCGGACTGATCAGCTCTCACAGAGTCAGGATGTCACATGAATCAGTCAAACTCTAAAGTAAAGTTTTCTATCAATATGCAGATCACACTGACTTGTCTGGGACTTATAGTCCTGGTGGTCGCAACCTGCATATTGGTCAATTCCACTTTCCTTGAAGATTATTATGTACAAAATAAAGTCGGTGTGCTCCGCAAGGCATATAAGACTGTCAACTCGCTGATCAACGAGGAATCCGATACCGAAGAAGTCTCGCTCACCGTGCAGAGGATCAGCGATACCTACAATATAAGCATGGTCGTCGTGGATGAGTCCATGGGCACGGTCATCACATCCGTAAACGATCCTGACTTCCTGCAGAGGCAGCTTATCAGCAATCTCTTCGGAAATCCCGGAATGGTCGGGGATGACAGGCTCATAGAGGAGAACGACAGGTATGTGATCCAGATAAAGACCGATGTGGTGACAGAGGATCAGTATGTCGAGATGTGGGGACTTATGGATAACGGCAGTCTGTTCATAATGAGGAGTGCTATGGAATCCATAGCAGACAGCGTGGCGATATCCAATCGTTTTCTGATATATATAGGTATAGCTGCAGGCCTGGTCAGCATCCTCATCGGGATCTGGGCATCCAGGCTGATATCGAAGCCGGTCAGGTCGCTGACGGTGATCTCGGAGAGGATGAAGCAGCTTGATTTTGACGCCAAGTATGAGGGCTCGTCCCATAACGAGATCGGTGTTCTGGGGCAGAATATCAATGAACTGTCGGAAACTCTTGAGACCACCATATCTGAGCTTAAGACCGCCAATAACGAGCTGGAGAGGGATATAGCCAATAAGACGCGCATAGATGATATGCGTAAGGAATTCCTGTCAAATGTGTCGCATGAGCTGAAGACTCCCATCGCTCTCATTCAGGGGTATGCGGAAGGTCTGAAGGATTGTGTGAACGACGATCCCGAGAGCAGAGATTATTATTGTGACGTGATAGTCGATGAAGCCGGCAAGATGAACAATATCGTTCAGAAGCTCCTTACTTTGAACCAGCTCGAATTCGGACAGGATACCATCAACATGGAGCGGTTCGATGTAGTCGAAGTTATCCGCGGATATCTGGCGTCGGCGGATATACTGATCAGACAGCACGAAGCACATGTCCACATGGACGATTACAAGCCTGTAGAGGTCTGGGGAGATGTGTTTATGGCCGAGGAGGTTTTCAACAATTATTTCACCAATGCATTGAATCACCTTGACGGAGAGCGTAAAATAGACATAAATATCAGGCGTTTGGGAGAAAAAGTAAGGATCTCGGTGTTCAACACCGGTGCTCCGATCCCCGAGGATGCTATAAACCACATATGGGAGAAATTCTATAAAGTGGACAAAGCCCGTACAAGAGAGTATGGTGGAAGTGGCGTAGGTCTCTCTATCGTCAGGGCCATACAGGACTCGATCAACCAGACATACGGTGTGATCAATTACAACAACGGAGTGGAATTCTATTTTGAACTTGATGCGAGATAAAAGAATAACAGTTCTTATCCTTACCGCACTTTGTACTGTCATGCTCTGCGGATGCGGAGACGAGATACCGGAACTTACTCCCTCACAGCAGGAGATGATAACGGAGTATTCCGCAGCGCTTCTGCTTAAGTACGATTCAAACACGCCCAGCAGGCTTCTTCCCGAGGGCAGTGTGGTATCGATAGCTTATGTCGATCCGAACGATCCCAATGCGGTTTTGGTTGAGACTACACCTGAGACCGAGACAACTTCTGATATCGCTGTGGATAATGTGCCGGATGTCACATCCGAGGATGTGTCTGTAACCGATGTAACAACGGGTCAGACTACCGGCGGACAGCATGCCGGATTTTCCAATTTCCTGGCGGATCTGGGCGTTTCATTTGATTATTCCGGAGTGTATGAGGTAGTTGACAGTTATCCGGAAGGAAATGATGTCAATCCGTATTTTACGGTCGATGCTACGGACGGCAATAAGCTTCTGGTCATACATTTCAACCTGACCAATAACTCTGCATCGGATATGGATGTGAACCTTAATACGTTGAACTTAAGGTACAGAGTTTCATTAAACGGTGGGAAGAATAAGTTCGTTATGACCACACTTCTCGAAAACGACATTTTATCCTATGTCGGAACCCTGGGCTCCGGACAGACCGAGGATATAGTAGCCATCTGCGAGATATCCGAGGCGGAGGGTTCAAATATTCAGACCATCGATTTTACTGTACGCGGGGACGGGTTTTCTGACGTAATGTCCCTTCAGTAGATATTTTTCCGATTATTAAATATCGTTTTGCATATTTGAGTGATTATGGTATAATTTACATTAATTGGTGGGTTGTTCTCCAATTATTTGTATAATTTTAATAGTGAGGTACACTAAATGGATACAAATATACTGCTGGAAAATGGTACAAATGAACTGGAAGTGCTTGAGTTTACGCTCGATGGCAACGCATACGGTATCAACGTAGCGAAGATCAGAGAGATCATCAATTATCAGGAGGTAACTCCTGTGCCCAACTCACATCCGAGTATCGAAGGTATATTCATGCCGAGAGATACGATGATCACTGCGATCGATCTGAAGAACTGTCTTCAGCGCGGTACATCCGATGCGGGTGGACTCTTTATCATCACGAACTTCAACAAACTGGATATAGCATTCCATGTTGATGCGGTTCTCGGTATCCACAGAGTATCCTGGACAGAGATCATCAAGCCCGGAACCACCGTATCCACTTCGGAAGACGGCGTTTCTACCGGTATCATCAAGATCGACGGAAGACTGATCATCATTCTCGACTTTGAGAAGATCGTATCCGACATCAATCCCGAAACCGGTCTTAAGATGGCTGATCTGGCAGAACTCGGTGTACGTACACGTAACGATATCCCGATCCTTATCGCAGAGGACTCACCTCTTCTTAATAAGCTGATCGTGGATTCTCTTAAGCAGGCAGGTTATGAGAATCTTACTCATACCGAGAACGGTCAGGAAGCATATGATATCATCGAGCATTACAGAGACGAGGGAACGGTTGATGAAAACATCAAATGTGTTATCACCGATATCGAGATGCCTCTTATGGACGGACATCGCCTGACCAAGCTCATTAAGGATGATGAGAGGACCAAGCATATACCTGTAGTCATCTTCTCGTCACTGGTCAACACAGAGATGAGACGTAAAGGCGAATCACTCGGCGCCGATGCACAGTTATCAAAACCTGAGATCGGTAATCTGGTTAAGACAGTGGATTCCCTGGTACTTAATAAGAATGACTGATGGAGCTAATTGGTTAAGAATTGTATTTCATGAGTAGACAAAAGGGGTATGATGAATGTCATCATGCCCTTTTTATTTTCGGTATGATCAGAGTCTGAGATGAACGATCAGGTTACTTCATATTACGCAAATTATACAGCTACAGGTGATATCCTGGTCCTGGCAATGTGTGTATTATTCATTGTCCTGATACATACTGCCTATATCAAACGTACCAAGAACTTCATATATTTGAGAGCGATGATCGTTATGGTGATCATTGCTTCGCTTTCCGATATCTTTTTCCACTTATTCATGAATGGCATGGGGAAATCCCCGAATATCCTGATCTATATCTTCAGGATCGTATTTCATATGTGTCTGGCCGGGAATCTCTGGATGTATGTGATCTATCTGAAAGAACCATTACATCTTGAGTACAGAGAAAATAAGAAATATGTGCTGATCTCGGCTGCGCTGTTTATTCTGATCGGTTTGTTTGAGATACTCGGGACAGTCTTTCGGTTCGGGTTTTATATTGATGAAGCAGGAAATGCCCGTTCTGTTTTCCCTGTTTTCTTTGTCGGATATGTATGCTTCCTGGCGATCATTATGTATCTGGTTTATCAGTATCGTGACCGGATATTCAGGCCGATCCTCATCGGAGTTCTGGCTACAGTCGGAATATCACTATGGCTGATAATCATCCAGCAGATACATTCGCAGTCGTCATTTACCACGGCTACTTTTATTTTCCCTATTTATGCGATCCTCTATCTGGTTCATTCAAACCCCTATGATATTGAGAGCGGAGCACTCGGAAAAGATGCTTTTCTTGATAAGATCAGGACATCCTATGAGAAGGGCAGAGATTTGCTCTTGATGAGTCTGTACCTTCCTGATTTTGATAAGGGGGATGGAGTTTTTCCGCCTGAGATAGCAAGCTCTATCCGATACTTCGTAGTTTATTTCTTCAGGGGCGCCACGCTGTTCAAACTTACGAGCGGTCATATAGTCCTTGTTGTAGACATCCAGCGGAATCCTGATTATCAGTACCTGTGTAACAAAATGATCGATGAGTTCAACAAGGTATATCCGATCTATAACAGGAATTATAAGATCGTGATCATGGAAACATGGGACAAAGTAAGCCAGAATAACGATTATGAGGGACTCATCCGCTACATTCATTCCCGCATGCCCGAAAACAGTATCAGACGTGTCGAGGTAAGGGATATAAAAGAGTATCTGGATACTGTCTTCATCAGGGATCAACTGGCAGATATAGCTAACAAAAGAAATCTGAAAGATGAGAGAGTGCTTGTTTTCTGTCAGCCGGTTTATAACATTCATACCGGATGCTACGATACTGCGGAGGCTCTGATGAGGCTCGACCTTCCGGAACTGGGCATAGTCTATCCGGATAAGTTCATTCCTGTGGCAGAGCAGAATAACGATATCCAGATACTGACCAAGATCATTCTGTCCAAGACATGCGCACAGATCCGGAAGATTATGGATGAAGGCTATATCATCAAGCGCATATCCGTTAATTTCTCGGTACTTGATCTGAGGGAAAATGATTTCTGTGCGGTTGTGCAGAAGATTATCCGAGAGAGCGGCATTTCGTATGACAGCATCGCGATAGAGATCACCGAGACACAGAGTGAGAAGGACTTCAAACTCATTAAGAAGAGAGTCAACGATCTGAAAGGCAGCGGCATCAAGTTTTATCTGGATGATTTCGGGACCGGATATTCCAACTTTGAGAGGATCATGGAGATCCCGTTCGATATCATCAAGTTTGACAGATCACTGGTCATCGGTGCTGCCGGTGACGATAAACTTAAGAGTATGATGACGCATCTTGCCAAGATGTTTGCCGATATGGATTATGATGTTCTATATGAAGGGGTTGAGAACGAGGCTGATGAGACTCGCTGCATTGACATGAGTGCCAATTATCTGCAGGGATATAAGTATTCGAAGCCTATTCCGATAGAACGGTTGAAAGAATATCTTCAAAAAAAGACTGAAGCAGGAGTGGAATGATGGAAACAGAGAAGATTATCAAGGAGATGGAAAACAGAGGCTATACCGTATCTGATGAGAGCGGAGTGTTGATGTTTACCGGATTGTCCGCTAATCTGGAGGAATCCATAGCGACCATAAAGAAGGAACTCGAGAGCCTGGGATTTGGCGGAAGCTGGGGGACCAAAGGGTATCCCAAAGGAAAAGCACCGAAGCCGGTCACCAAACCGGTTCAGAGTGCAACCTCTGTCAGTGCTTCCGCAGGTGAAGAATCCGAAGAGGAGACCGACTTTGAACCGGAGGTAACGGACGAACCGGATATATCGGATTCTGATTTTACACAAATGACATTTAACTTTACATAATATCGGGCGCACCCTTTACGGATGCGCCTGTTATTCTGTATAATAAAATGATGGGTTTCCATGAAAAAACAACAAAGTAAGGGAGTAGCAGGCTTATGGCTGTGGACGAGAATTATCTCGACAACCTGTTAAAAAGTGCAAACGAAAAAGATGCAGACATAGAAAATGCTATGGGCGCCGCAATGACCGCCGCGGATCGCCTTAAAGCTATGGGGGTTGTACCTGAAGAAGGGCGTCCCAGTATCTTTGCGGATCTCGATGAACCTGAGCCGGAGCCCGAACCCGAGCCCGAGCCTGAACCCGAGCCTATTCCGGAGCCTGTTCCGGAGCCCGAGCCCGAGCCTGTGGTTGAAGCTGTGCCTATTCCTGAGCCGGAACCGGAACCCGCGATTGAGGCTGTGCCTGAGATAGAGATTCCTGAGGTTTCGGCGGAACCTGAACCTATGGCAGTACCTGAGCCCGTGGTTGAGCCTTTGGTAGAACCGGAGCCTGTGGTTGAGGCCGAACCTATTCCTGAACCCGAGCCCACGCCTGTAATAGAAGAGCTTGTCGTTGAACCTGAGCCTATTCCCGTAGTAGAAGCTCCCGAGCCCGAACCGGCTCCTGCGCTTGCTCCGGTAGTAGAGGAGCCCGTCGTTGAACCTGAGCCTATTCCCGTAGTAGAAGCTCCCGAGCCCGAACCGGCTCCTGCGCCTGCACCGGTAGTAGAGGAGCCTGTGGTCGAACCCGAGCCTGCTCCGGTAGTAGAGGAGCCTGTCGTTGAGCCCGAGCCTACTCCCGTAGTAGAAGCTCCCGAGCCTACACCCGTAGAAGTCACACCGGTATCAGATGATCCAAATGCTCGTCTGACCCCGGACCAGATAGCAGCGATGTTCGCAAGTGCAGCACCCGCAGAAGAACCTACCGTAGAAGAACCTGCACCCGCCCCCGAGCCTGCTCCGGTAGTAGAGGAGCCTGTCGTTGAGCCCGAGCCGACTCCCGTAGTAGAAGCTCCTGAGCCTGCACCGATCGAAGTTACACCTGTATCAGACGATCCGAATGCGAAGCTTACACCTGACCAAATAGCAGCAATGTTCGCAAGTGCCGCTCCCGCAGAGGAAGCAGCGCCGGCAGAAGAACCTGTCGTAGAAGAGTCTGCTCCAGAACCCGAGCCTGCACCGATCGAGGTTACACCTGTATCGGATGACCCGAATGCGAAGCTTACACCTGACCAGATAGCAGCAATGTTCGCCAGTGCAGCTCCCTCAGAGGAAGCAGCCCCTGCAGAAGAGCCTGCTGTTGAAGAACCTGTGCCCGAACCTGAGCCCGAACCGGCTCCTGAGCCTACACCCGTAGAAGTCACACCGGTATCAGATGACCCGAATGCTAAGCTTACCCCGGATCAGATAGCGGCAATGTTCGCAAGTGCCGCTCCCGCAGAGGAAGCAGCGCCGGCAGAAGAACCTTCTGTAAAAGAACCTGCACCCGAACCCGAGCCTGCTCCTGAACCGGTAGTAGAGGAACCGGCTCCTGAGCCTACACCCGTAGAAGTCACACCGGTATCAGATGACCCGAATGCGAAGCTTACACCTGATCAGATAGCAGCGATGTTCGCCAGCGCAGCTCCCGCAGAGGAAGCAGCCCCGGCAGAAGAGCCTGCTGTTGAAGAACCTGCACCCGCCCCCGAGCCTGCTCCTGAACCGGTAGTAGAGGAACCGACTCCTGAGCCTACACCTGTAGAAGTCACACCGGTATCAGATGACCCGAATGCGAAGCTTACCCCGGACCAGATAGCAGCAATGTTCGCAAGTGCAGTTCCCGCAGAGGAAGCAGCACCGGCAGAGGAACCTGCCGTTGAAGAACCTGCGCCCGAACCCGATCCTGAACCGGCTCCTGAGCCCACGCCGATCGAAGTTACACCTGTATCAGACGATCCGAATGCGAAGCTTACACCTGACCAGATAGCAGCAATGTTCGCAAGTGCCGC
>JAEEGL016832837.1_pt1 | contig 11844 bp, 8 predicted proteins | sample 9134231 | NCBI WGS metagenome assembly JAEEGL01 (sample SAMN16246548, study PRJNA631951) | gut metagenome | biome: gut microbiome; feature: rumen; material: fiber-attached | host: Bos | place: Iran: Karaj | collected 2018-10 | reverse complement strand
CGTGGTGAACGGCGTGAAGATGAACCGCTTCGGCAAGGGCGGCATCCGCGAAATCACCGATATGATCTACTTCATCACCGCTGAACCGTAAGTTTTTGATTTTATGGAAATGACACCTTTACTCACCCTGGGTCCACTGTATGTGACCCCCTACAGTCTGACCATCCTGGCCGGCGTTCTCGCCGGCCTTCTTCTGGTCTGGCGGAACAAGGCCGTCCGGCCGCTGTTGCCCGCGGTCATCCTCGGCGCGCTGCTGCTGGGGCATATCTGCTGGTGCCTCTTCTGCCCGCCGGACCTGGAGGCTGCGGAAGGCATCTTTTTCATGATGCTGCGCCCGTGGCAGGGCGGCTATACGCTCTACGGCGCGCTGCTGGGCGGCGCCCTCGGCGCCCTGATCGCCGGGAAAGCCGCCAAGGTAAAATGGCTGGACGCTCTGGACGCGCTGGCGCCCGGCGCCTGCGCCGTGATCGTCTTCGCCCGCATCGGCGAGGTGTTCACCGGTGAGGGCATCGGCCGCTGGGCGGAGATGGACTGGACCCATTTCTTCCCCCTGTCCATCTGCACCTACCACGACGACTTCTATGAGGAATGGCGCTATCTCGTCTGGTTCTGGGAGGCGCTGGTTGCCCTGATCCTGCTGATCGTGCTGCTCCGTATGGAGCGGAAAGCGCCCCGCGGGCACCGGACCGCCGTCTTCCTCACCGTGCTCGGCACGACGCAGATCCTGCTGGAGCAGATGCGCCGGGACAACTACCTGCGCCTCATCATCTTCGTGCGGGTCAACCAGCTGGCCGCCCTGATCACCCTGATCATCGTGCTGGCGGTGCTGCTCATCCGGTACAGGCCGGGGAAGACCGCCGTCATCCTGAGCCTGGCAGTCCTGGTACTGGCCGGGCTGGCGGACATGGCTTCGGAGTTCGTCTTCGACAAGTTCGAGTACGCGCCGTACCTGTATCTCAGCATGCCGCTGGCGGCCGCCGCGTTCGCCGCGCTGATGCTGACGCAGAAAAAGAAGCATGGAATCCTGCCGGCCGTTCTGGTCTGCGCCGCCACAGCAGCCCTGCTGATCGCCTACGCGAGCAAAGACTGGAACGAGATCGAGATCACCCCCGAGCTGGACATGATCCGCTTCGCGATCCTCTACGCCACCATGGCTGTGGACCTGCTCTGCATCGGCCTGACCATCCGCCTGAACCGGAAACAGCCGTTTCTCCGGGATTAAGCCTTTCCGGCCCGCTCCGGCGGGCTTTTTTCATTGACAAAAGAACTCTGCTTCCGCTACAATGCGGTTACAGCAAAGAAAACCAATCCGTTCAATACCTGACAAGGAGGAAACCCCATGGCGAACACGAAAGCGTCCGTATACTTTACCGACTTCCGGACCAAACTGGACGTCAGCCTGGGCGTCAAGCTGCAGAACCTCTGCCGCCGCGCCGGCATCGGACAAATCGATTTTACGGAGAAGTTCACCGCCATCAAGATGCACTTCGGCGAGCTGGGCAACTTCGCCTATCTCCGGCCCAACTATGTCAAGGCCGTGGCCGACCTCATCAAGGAGCTGGGCGGCAAGCCCTTCCTGACCGACTGCAACACCCTCTATCCCGGCAGCCGGAAGAACGCCGTGGATCACCTCTACAATGCCGAGGTGAACGGCTTCAACAGCGTTACCACCGGCTGCTACGTGATCATCGCCGACGGGCTGAAGGGCACGGACGACATCGTGGTCCCGGTGCCCGGCGGGGAATACTGCAGGGAAGCCTATATCGGCCGCGCCCTGTACGACGCGGATGTCATCATCTCCCTGAACCACTTCAAGGGCCATGAGATGACCGGCTTCGGCGGCGCCATCAAGAACCTCGGCATGGGCGGCGGAAGCCGGGCCGGCAAGATGCACCAGCACAACGACGGTAAACCGGTCGTGGAGCCAGACCTCTGCCGCTGCTGCAGGCTGTGCGCCCGGGAATGCGGTTCCGACGCCATCTCCTACGAGAGCGGGAAAGCCGTCATCCATCAGGATCTCTGCAAGGGCTGCGGCCGGTGCATCGGCGCCTGCGCCTTTGACGCCATCCACGCAACCAACGGCACCGCCGCCGACATGCTCGGGCGGAAGATGGCGGAATATACCGCCGCCATCTGTGCCGGAAAACCCTGCTTCCATATCAGCCTGATCATGGACGTCTCCCCCAACTGCGACTGCCACGGGGAGAACGACGCCCCGATCCTGCCAAATCTCGGCATGCTGGCCTCCTTCGACCCGGTGGCGCTGGACCAGGCCTGCGCGGATCTCTGCCTTGCCGCGGATCCCCTCCCCAACAGCCAGCTTTCGGACAACCTGGCGAAACCCGGCTGGCAGCACCATCACGACCACTTCAAGGACAGCAACCCGAACATCAGCTGGAAGGAGACCCTCGCTCACAGCGAAAAGATCGGCCTGGGAACCCGGGATTATGAACTGATCCGCTGCTGACTCCGGATCGGCAAGGACCGGCTTCCGTGCGAAGCCGGTCCTTTTTTACGGGAAAATCATTTGCAGAGCTCCCGCAGGGCGTCCCGCTGCGACAGGATCTCCGCGAGCAGCGGCCCGTAGTCCATGTCGGTCCGGCTGCGGAGGAATTCCGTGATTTCCCGGACGGGCCTGTCGATCGGCGTCAGGGCCAGGTTACCCGTCACGCCCTTGAGCGCGTGAGCATACTCGAAGGCTTTGTCCAGATCGCCGGCCTCCAGCGCCTCCCGGAGGCGGTCGAAGGTCGGTTCCTCCACGGCTTTTCCGACCAGCCGGGAATAGAACGCTTCATTGTTGAGACAGCGGGGCATCGCTTCGTCGACGTCTGCGCCCCAGGCGCGGAGTTGTTCAAGGGTGATCATGGCAGTATCTCTCCTTTCGGAATTTCAGCGTGTCAGGAATGATTCGAATTCGCCGGCGGGCATGGGTTTGGCGAAGTAGTAGCCCTGGACGATATCACAGCCGAGCTTTTTCAGCGTCAGCATCTGCTCTTCCGTCTCGACACCCTCGGCGATCATCGGAACGGACAGGGAATGGGAAATATCCAGGATGATCTCGATCATGCGGGTATTCCCGGCCCCGCTGAACGCGGTGCGGATGAACATCATGTCCAGCTTCAGTACGTCGATCGGCAGGGCGGAAAGCATGTTCAGGGAGGAATAGCCGGATCCGAAGTCGTCCATCTCGATCCGGAAGCCCTTATCCCGCAAGCCGGAGACGACCTCCACGATCTGCTTCGCATCCTCGGTATAGGCAGACTCGGTGATCTCCAGGTGGAGGTCGCTGAAGTCAATCCCGTTCTCCCGGACGATGCCGCAGAGTGTATCCGCCAGTTCGGGATCCATCATGTCGATCCGGGAAACATTGACCGAAACCGGTACCGAGCGGCCGAACCGTTCCTTCCAGATACGGATCTGCGCCGCGGTCTCGCGCCAGACATAGTTGTCCAGGTCCCGGATCAGGCCGTGGCCCTCGAACAGCGGGACGAACACGCCGGGGCTGACCATGCCCAGCTCCGGGTGCTTCCAGCGCACCAGTGCCTCCGCCCCGCACAGGACCGGCGCGTCGGGCCGGACATCGAACTTCGGCTGGAAGAAAACGATGAACTGCTTCTGCTCCAGGGCGCTGTGGAAATCGTCCAGCAGGCGCTCCGCGAAGACCTCCTGCTCGTGCAGGCGGTCGTCGTAGACAGCGACCGACGCGGAGTAGCTGTTCCGGATGGAGTTCGCAGCATCCTTCGCGTGGTCAAAGCGCCGCTCCATCTCCAGGCGCTTGTCCACCTCGGCATATACGCCGACGCGAAGCCGGATATGCCCGAGCATGTCCGCGTTGACCGTGTCGGCAATCTGCCGGACAAGGGCTTCATAATCGGTCCGGTGGGGGCAGTAGACCTGGAAGGTGTCCGCCTCCCGCCGGCAGACGATGCCACCGTACAGGCGGGCCATCCGCAGCAGCTCCGCGCCGATTCTCCGGAGTATCTCGTCCCCGTATGCCTTGCCGAAGCGCTCGTTGATCATATGGAAATGGCTGATATCCAGCACCAGGGCGTCGGTGGGTTCCTCGGCATGGAAGAGGTCGTACTGCTCCGCGTAGCGGTAGAAATAATCCCGGTTGAACAGCCCTGTCAGATGGTCCCGCTCCGTCCAGCGGATCAGGTCCCGGTTCTCGGAGAGCTCTATGGACCGGCGGATGCGCGCCATGATGACCTCATGGCGGGGATAGGGCTTGGAGATAAAGTCGCTGGCGCCGGTGTTCAGGCTTTCCACCTCGGATTCGGTGTCCGAGGTCAGCACGATGATCGGGATGCGGGTGAGGTCCGCGTCCTGCTTGATCCTGCGGAGGATATCCAGCCCGTTGATGTCCGGCAGGATCAGGTCAAGCAGCACCAGGCTCAGTGTCTCACTGCGGGCGTGGATGGTCTCCAGCGCTTCGGCGCCGGTCTCCGCGAAGAGGAGCTCATAGTCATTCTCCAGGTAGGCGTTGAGCAACTCCCGGTTGACGAACTCATCCTCAACGATCAGGACCTGGCGTTTCCGGTCCCCGGCATACAGGTCCGGCATGCCGCTCATAGTGGTCTGGCTGTTCATAGGGCATCTCCTTTCGAAGGGGTTATTCTTCGCGCCGGATCAGCGACTCCAGCGTCTCAAAGAGCAGGTCGGGTTCCACCGGCTTGGACAGGTGGGCGTTCAGGCCGGCCTGCATGCTGCGCTGCACGTCCTCATCAAAGGCGTTGGCCGTGAGCGCGATGACCGGGATGGTCCCGGCGTCCTCCCGGCCGGAGGTCCGGATCGCCCGCGTAGCCTCGAGGCCGTCCATCTCCGGCATGCGCATGTCCATGAGGATCGCGTCGTACCAGCTGTCAGGCTGCGCCAGGTATCTGTCCACGGCGATCCGCCCGTTCTCCGCCACATCCGCTTCGATCCCGCGCATCTCCAGCAGCATGACCATGATCTCGGCGTTGACCGCCACGTCCTCCGCCAGCAGCACGCGGCGGCCGTTCAGGTCAGCGCGCCGGGCGGACTTCGTTTCCGTCTTGCGGCGGAAGGCCTCCCGGAACTGATCCATGACGCTTCCGGCAAAAAGCGGCTTGGCCACAAAGGTATCCACGCCGGCGCGCCGGGCCTCCTCCGCGATCTCATCCCAGTTATAGGAAGTGAGGATGATGATCGGCATATGGCTGCCGACAGCCTCGCGGATCCGGCGGGTTGTCTCCACCCCGTCCAGCTCCGGCATCTTCCAGTCAATGAGCACAAGATCATAATCATCCATACGCGCGTGGCGCAGTTTTACCTTTTCCAGGCCTTCCTCACCGGTGGCGGCGATGTCGCAGGTCATACCCGTCTGGCCCAGTACGATCTGCGCGTGCTCCAGGGCGATCGGATCGTCGTCGATGGCCAGAACGCTCAGTTCCCCGGGATTGACGGCGCCGTCGGTCTCACTGCCGGTCCGGTCCGATTCACCGAGCGTGACCGTGACCGTGAAGGTCGTCCCCTTCCCCTTCTCGCTCTCCACCTCGATATGGCCGTTCATCAGCTCCACAATGCTGCGGGTGATCGGCATGCCCAGGCCGGTGCTCCCGTACTTGCTGGTCGAGGAGGCATCCTCCTGGCTGAACGCGTCAAAGAGGTGCGGAAGGTATTCCTTGCTCATGCCGATGCCCGTATCCCGGAAGGTCATCTTCAGCACGGCTTTACGGTCATAGCGCTTTCCTTCCTCGATCAGGAGGGTGACGGTGCCGCCTTCCGGCGTGAACTTGACGGCATTGCCAAGGATATTGATCATCACCTGGCGAAGCTTCGTCTCGTCACCGATATAATAATCGTCAATCTTCCCTGTTGTCCAGCAGTCATATTTCAGGCCTTTCTCCCGGCACTGGCCGCTGATAATGGTGTTGATCTGCTCCAGCATACCGGAGAAGGAAAACTCATCATTCTTGATAATCATCCTGCCCGACTCGATCCGGGACATATCCAGGATATCGTTGATGATGCCGAGCAGATGCCGGGCGGAAGCACCGATCTTTTCCAGATACCCGCGGACTTTTTCCGGGACATCGGGCTCGTTCAGAGCAATATTGTCCAAGCCGATGATCGCGTTCATCGGCGTCCGGATCTCATGGCTCATGTTGGAGAGGAAAACAGTCTTTGCCCGGCTTGCCTGTTCCGCTGCGGCCAGCGCCTCGCTGAGCTCCTGTTTCCGTTCCAGCAGCTGCTCCTGCAGTTCCAGGCGCTGTTCCATCTCCTGATGCTTGACCTCGGTGGTTTCCTTCTCCAGCATGAGGCGCGCGTTCTTCCTGTTCTGCGCGATGATATAGGCAAACATCCCGAAGAACACAAGCGCGATCAGGATCGACTGGATCACGCTGCGGGTGACGATCCCGTTCGAAACGGAACTGATCCGGTCATTGATGACCGTCTCGCGGACAAGGTAGGTCAGCAGCCAGTTCGTACCGCCCACGGGCACATAGCTGAGGGTCTCCCGGACACCGTTATAGGTAAAGGCGGTGACGCCGCGTTTCCCTTCGCTGAATTCATGGCGGACCTGTTCGTATGAGTAGCCTTCCTCGTAGTCGGCATGTGAAAGCGCATCGAGCAGATTGTCCTCAGCGGCAAGGCCGCCGAGAACCATGTTGCTCAGGGCGATGCCGTCAGCCGTATAGATATTGCAGAAGGTCGTTTGTGAATCCTGTGATTTCATGGATACGCCGGAAAGCATAACATCCATGTCGATTTCCATGAAGCAGGCGACCAGGCGCTTTCCGTCAACGCGGATCTCCCGGTCCCGGGTCGGAACGGCGATGACAACCTTCTTCTCCGTACCGGCCGCATTCTTCAGGGAGATCTCCGGCGCGCTGAGGGTCTGCTGGTCGAAGGAATACTGATCCATCTCATCCCGGATGCCGTCATCCGCCGTGTAGACGAGTCCATCTTCGTCCACAAAGGCGAAACGCTCCAGTTTGAACAGCTGCTTGATCTGGCGCTGATAAGCCCGCAGATGGTCCAGGTCTCTCAGGTCGTCTTCCTCCAACAGGCTGAGTGCCACCTGAATGACGTTAATATTGTCCTTCAATTTATCCTCAACGACCTGTCCCCGGCGGCCTGCCAGCTCATCCATATAGAGCAGGCTTACGGAGCGCGCAACCTCCGAGGTGTCCCTGTGCGCGCTTTGTCCCATCCAGACAGTTCCGCCGATCATTACAGCGGCGAGGATGATGCTGCCGATAACAGCTGCCCGCAAGCTGCGGTTCCTGTTTTTCCCTTCCATGATCGTCACCCCTATCAAGCCTGTTACGGGTCCGGTCCTACGCGTTTTTCTCCTGCCGGTCCCGGTCCGTTTCCCAGATCAGCTCCTCAAGCGTCTGATACAGATGGTCCGGCTCCACCGGCTTGGACAGGTGCGCGTTCATGCCGACCTGAAGGCTGCGCTGCACATCCTCATCAAAGGCATTGGCAGTCATCGCGATGATCGGGATCCGCTTCGCGTCCGGCCGGTCCAGCGCACGGATCGCCTGCGTGGCTTCCAGGCCGTCCATCTCCGGCATGCGCACATCCATCAGGATCGCGTCGTAATAGTCCGTTGCACTGCTCTCAAACATCTCCACAGCCAGCCTGCCGTTCTCCGCATGCTCGACCTCCGCTTCCTTCATGGCCATCAGCTCTTTCATGATCTCCGCATTGATGAGTATATCCTCCGCCAGCAGGATGCGCCGTCCCTTCAGCTCCGCCCGTCTTTGTTCCCTGAAGAGGCTCATGTTGTTTTTCCGCGCCAGACGTTCAAATTCGTCGATGACGTTGGACGCGAAGAGCGGTTTGGCCAGGAAGCTGTCCACGCCGACATGCAGCGCCTCATCCATGATGTCATCCCAGTTGAAGGAAGTCAGGATAATGACGGTGGTCTCATTATCGTGGCGCTTGCGGATCTCCCGGGCGACCTCCAGCCCGTCCATCTCCGGCATTTTCCAGTCCAGCAGGACCAGATTGTAGGGATTATGCTTGGCATGCTGCACTTCCAGCATATGCAGGGCATCCTCGCCGGAGAGGCAGGTATCCGCCTTGATCCCGACCTCGTCAAGCACCAGGCGCGCGTGCTCCGCGGCGATCTCCTCGTCGTCCACGATAAGGACTCTCATATCTTCCGGTTTGACATAGTGCGTAGCGGGGCCCTGATGCGCGCTGTTCTTCAGGGAGATATATACGGTGAAGGCAGACCCCTCGCCTTTTTTGGATTCCACGGAGATGCTGCCGTTCATCAGCTCCACGATGCTCTTGGTGATCGCCATGCCGAGGCCGGTACTGCCATACTTGCTTGAGCGGGTGCTGTCCTCCTGCGTGAAGGAATCAAACACCTTGGGCAGAAAGGCACTGTCAATGCCGATGCCGGTATCCCGGACAGTGAAACGGATCGTGCTGTGATCCTGGAAGGTACCGGTCCGTTCGACCGTAAGGGAAACGCTGCCCGGCGCGTCAGTGAACTTGATGGCGTTGGAAAGGATGTTGATAAGGATCTGCTTGAGCTTCATATCGTCACCGATATAGTAATCGCTGACGCCGCCAAGCACCTGGCACTCATACTTCAGGCCCTTTTCCGCGCACTGGGACATGACCATGGTGTTGATCTGCTCCAGCATGCCGCGGAAGGAAAACTCCTCCCGGCGGAGAACGATCCGCCCGGACTCGATACGGCTCATATCCAGGATATCGTTGATCAGACCGAGCAGATGCCGCGCGCTGCCGCCGATCTTTTCCAGGTATTCCCGGGTCTCGGCGGGAAGATTCTCATTGCGCAGGGCAAGGCTGTTCAGTCCGATGATCGCGTTCATAGGGGTCCGGATCTCATGACTCATGTTGGAGAGGAAAGCCGTTTTAGCCCGGTTAGCCTGCTCCGCCGCGACCAGCGCGTCGGCCAGCGCGTTCTGCTGCTCCAGATTCTTGCGCATCTCCGAATCGATCACGGTAAAGCCGAGGCCGACCGCGTGGACGATGTGGTCCTCGCGGTCCGCCGGATGACGGACGCCTGCCATGCGGAGCATCTCGTAATACTCGGTGCCGCCGCGGTGCGCAAGGTAACGGTAAGCGATGATGTTCTCCGTCGCCAGGGCCTTCCGGATGTTCACCGGGTCGATGTACTGCAGGAAGTCGTCCCGGTACTTCTCGTCCACGTGGCGCTCGCAGTAGTCGGCGAAATGCGCGTAGAAGGGGAAGTGCACGCCCTCGGCATACTGTTCCGAATCCCCCGGATCCGCCCGGTAGCAGACCGCGTCGTCAGCGTCCAGGTCCACGTGGTAGACGCTGCGGTAATCCGACGCCATGGCGGTGATCATGTTGTCAAGCTCCCGGCTGTGCTTCTTGCGGTCGGATTCCTGCTGCAGCTTCTTCTCCGTGATGTCGGAGATGAAGACGTAATAAATCCCGCCGTAAGCCTCCGTCTCGGTGAAATGGCCGTAGTCATCCACCCAGCGGACCGTGCCGTCCTTCCGGATGATGCGATACTCGGCGCAATCCATCTTCTCCTCGCTGCTGGCGATCTGCTGGCTGATCGCCTCGGAGACCTTTTCGTAATCGTCCGGATGCAGCATGCCCCGGAAAGTATAGCCGGTCAGCTTTTTGAAGTCCTCCAGGCCGTCGCACCCGAAGATATGGAAAACCGCCTCGTTCGCATAGATCAGCTCCTCCGGCTGCTCCACCCTGTAAATGAAGAAGCCGCCGGGCATGTGCTTTCCGATCTCCTGCACGACCGGAATACTCTGTTCATTCAACTGGAATTTTTTACCGAACATATTTCCTCCTGCTTGTCTGCGGGCCGGGAAATCATTGTTTCAGATTGTCTTTCGGTTTCTGATTTTACCATGCGCGGCCGGATTTGTCCACGCCGCCGGCGGAGCAGGAAACCTTCTCCGTCGATAAACCCGGCATCTCTTCCATTTCAAAAATCCACGATTCTTTTCGATTTTCGGAGAAAAAACGGGTTTCTCCCCGATTTTCCCATAATCCCGCCGTTTTTTGACCTTTTATTACTTTGACTATCTTTGACTTTTGAGTATACTGTAATCAGCGTTCAGGAGAACGGGGTGGCTGAAGACCACAGAATGAAGTTTCCCGGGCCGGCCGGAAGCCGGGACCGGATGAATGGAGGGTTTTGTATGAGTTTCCTGCCTGCTGTTTTCGGTGAGAATATGATGGACCTGTTTGATGATTTTGACCGTGATTTCTTCCGCGGCATGGCCCGCCCGGAGCGGATGCTCTACGGCAAGAACGCTGCCCGGATGATGAAGACCGACGTGAAGGAAACCGCTGACGGCTATGAGCTGGCCGTTGACCTGCCCGGCTTCAAGAAGGAAGAGATCCACCTCGAGCTGCAGAACGGCTACCTGACCATCTCCACGGAGAAGAATCTGGAGAACAAGGAAGAGAAGGAAGGCAAGCTGCTCCGCCAGGAGCGCTATGCCGGCACCATGCAGCGCAGCTTCTACGTGGGCGACAGCCTCACTGAGGAAGACATCCACGCGAAGTATGAGGACGGCGTCCTCCGGGTCGATCTGCCCAAAAAGGAAGCCCGCAAGGTTCCCGAAAAGAAGCAGATCCTGATCGGATAACCCGATCCAAAGTCCAACGCGGACCCCTGAAAAGGGGTCCGCGTTTTTTATTCCGTTACACAGGCATCAATATACCTGCAGGCCGCCAGCGCGGCCGCTGCCCCGTCCGCCACGGCGGTCGTCAGCTGCCGCACCTTCTTGCTCCGGCAGTCGCCGGCCGCATAGATCCCCGGCGTCCGGGTGATGCAATTCTCATCGCTGTCGAAATATCCCCAGGCGTTCAGGTCCGCCAGCTCCGCGAAGGCCTCGTTCTCCGGAATCAGGCCGATCGCCACAAACAGACCGTCGCAGGCCACGTTCCGGGGTTCGCCGCCCTCCCGCGGCTCCACGGTCACGCTGCGAAGGAGGCCCCCCTCCGTGTTCAGCGCCGTGATCTTCACGCCGGTATGCTTCTCCACATTGGGCCGGGCAAAGAGGATGTCCTGCAGCTTTTTCTCCCCGGTGAATTCCGGCAGGTCCTGCAGCATGATCACCTTTTCGCATTTCCCGGCCAGCAGGATCGCCTCCTGCAGGGCGGAGTTGCCGCCACCGGCCACGCACACGGTCTTCCCGGAATAGAAATCCCCGTCGCACACGGCGCAGAAGCTGATCCCCTCGCCCACCAGTTCGTTCTCCCCCGGCAGGCCGAGCATCCGGTGCTTCACGCCCGTGGCGATCACCACAGCCTTCGCGTCCCGCACCTGCCCGTCGTCCGTATAAACGCGCTTGAAGTCCCCGTGGTCCTCGATCTTCGTGACCTCGGCCAGGTCCACCTCGGCGCCCTGGTTCATGATCTGGTCCAGCAAGGCCTCCGCGTACTCGTTCCCGCTCATCTGGGCCGTGCCGGGCCAGTTCTCCACCTTGGGACTGTAGGTGATCTGCCCGCCGAAGCCGTGCTTTTCCAGCACGAGCGCCGTCTTGCCGTTCCGCTGGGCGTACAGGGCCGCCGTCATGCCTGCCGGGCCGCCGCCGACGATGATGATATCCGTCATATCCTTCCTCCGAAAAAAGGGGACGCAGCTGCGTCCCCGGAATTGAATGCGCTGTCTCAGCCGACCTGGCGGGCCGTCAGCATGCCTTTGATCTCGGAAACTCCCTTATACTTGGTGAACTCGCCGTTCGCCGGACCGAGCACCACCAGCGTAGGCGCCTGCTTGACGCCGTACTGGTTGGTCAGCTCCACGTTCTCCGTCGCCAGCACCTTCTTGAACAGGAAGCCGGCCTTCTCCAGCATGCTGATCGCCAGCTTGCAGTTCGGGCAGGTCGCGCT
>JAEEGL016231662.1_pt1 | contig 11844 bp, 10 predicted proteins | sample 9134231 | NCBI WGS metagenome assembly JAEEGL01 (sample SAMN16246548, study PRJNA631951) | gut metagenome | biome: gut microbiome; feature: rumen; material: fiber-attached | host: Bos | place: Iran: Karaj | collected 2018-10 | reverse complement strand
CGAATGAAGCGCTTATCAGGAAACTATTCAAGGAGTACCAGCTTGAATTTACTCCTCTGATGAAAAAAGAAACTTATGTATATGTATGGGAAGATCATGAATTTGCGGGGAGAAAAGAGATTTCCATTGAAGAACTTTCCGATTATCCCTGCATTTCTTTTGACCAGAGCGATGACAGCAATTTTTATTTAAATGAAGAGGCGATGTCCGATTATGATTTCATCAAACTCATAAAATCAGATGACAGAGCCACGACCATGGAACTTATTGCAACACTGCACGGGTATTCGATCGGAAGCGGAATGCTCTCCGGCGATGACGTGGTTTTAAAAGGAATGGTTTCGATCAAGTTAAAAGAAGAGGATCCGCTCACCATCGGATATATAAAAAGAGAGGCGGGTATTCTGTCAGAGTACGGAAAAGCCTATATAGAAGAACTGTTAAAATATAAGGAAATATAATCAATTCGGCGATAAGAAAAGGTTATCGCCAACGATAAAATCAATTGAATTTTCAAAAACAAAGAGAGATGTTAAGATAAACACATCTTGAAGAAAGGAAACACGGAAATGACAAAGACATTAACAAGCAGATTTATGAATATGTGTATGTGCTGCCGAATGTATTCATCCCGGACAAATATGCTGGCTCGGGCGTTCGAGGTCTTTTCTGTGCGCCTTAAAGATTAAGAGGTTGAAAACAACTTCAGTTTGTCACTGTTTGCCCGGGAGCCGAAAAAGCACCGGGCTTTAATTTTTTTAAAAGATATTTACCTCCCATATTTTTATCAACAGGTGCAGTAGCCGCGGGAAAGGCATAGGTTCCATAGACCGAAGTTGGCGGTTCGAGTCCGTCCTGTGCCGTTTAAACCAATCATTAAAGAAGGAGAGAAACAGATGAGTACCATTAACATTTCGGAACCGAGCGTAGTGATAAGAGAGAAGAGACTCGGAACGATAAACGCTTTTACCGGAAGCGCATCCGAAATTGTCAAAAAATCCGAAGAAGGCTCATTAAAAGACGCGAAAAGAAAATTCTCGCAGTGCCTCGGATGTAATGCGCAGCAGGCTTTCTGTCAGCTGTCGATGATCAAGGATGTGGCAGTTATCAATCATGCACCGATCGGATGTGCGGGCGAGTTTTCGGATTTTAACTTTACTTACAGAGTTGAACAGGAAAAGAGAAACCTGCCCGAAGATATCGGAAGATATTTCTCCACGAACATTCAGGAGAAAGATACGGTATTCGGAGCCACCAAAAAACTTGAGGAAACAATTCATGTTGCATACGAAAGAATCCATCCGAAAGCGATCTTTGTTACAACATCCTGTGCATCGGGAATAATCGGAGAAGACATCGAATCGGTTGTTGACAAAGCATCAAAGGAACTCGGAATTCCTGTGGTCACCTGTTCGTGCGAAGGCTTCAGATCAAAAGTATGGACAACGGGATTTGATGCGGCTTACCACACGGTTTTAAGAGGGATCGTCAAGCCTCCCACTAAGAAGAGCAACAAAATCAATGTCGTTAACTTCTGGGGCTCTCACGTGTTCGATGAGATTTTCGAAAGATTCGGATATGAGGCACAGTACATAATGCCTTTTGCTTCGATTGAAGAACTTGAGCACTGCTCCGAAGCGGCGGCAACGGTTCATATCTGCCCTTCGCTTTCGACTTACATGGGATCAGGACTGAGTCAGCTGTACGGGGTTCCCGAGATTACGGCACCTCCCGCATACGGAATAGACGGAACGGACGGATGGTTAAGGGCCCTGGGAAAAGTTCTCGGCAAAGAAGATATAGCCGAGCAGCTTATAAAAGAAGGCCATGAACAGTATGTTCCGAAGATAAATGAATTAAAAGAAAAATTCAAAGGAAAGAGAGCCTATGTTACCGCAGGTGCGGCTCACGGACAGGCACTCATCCATCTTCTGAGAGAACTGGGATTTGACGTGGTCGGAGCAAGCGTATTCCATCACGATCCCGTTTACGACAACGGCGACAGAAACATGGATGTTCTTGCACATGCTGTATCGACATACGGAGACGTAAAAGATTACAGAGTCTGCAACAAGCAGAGCTGTGAACTTGTAAATGCACTCATAAGAAACAAGCCCGATTTCATTATGGCACGACACGGGGGCATGACCCTTTGGGGTGCTAAACTCGGTATTCCGACACTTTTGATCGGCGATGAACAGTTCGGAATCGGCTACAAAGGTGCACTCAATTATGCAAGAAGGATCGAAGAAACTCTTGATTCCATAGAGTTCATACAAAACTTTTCAAAACATGCATCCAACCCTTACACGGAGTGGTGGTTGACTCAGGAACCCGGATACTTCCAGGGACACAAAGGCGGATGCGGAATAGGAGCATAAAATGTTAGGAACAATAGAACAACCGAGATTTACCTGTGCTTTGGGAGCCATCCAGAGCGTGGTTGCGATCAAAAAAGGAGTCCCCATTTTACATTCCGGTCCCGGATGCGGCGGTCAGATAACGAGACTGATCGGTCAGGGTGAGGGATATGCCGGAGGATCCACGGCTCCATGTACGAATGCTGAAGAAGCGGATGTGGTATTCGGCGGAGAGAAGAAATTAAGAAGTGTCATCGAAAACTCTTTTAAGGTGATTGACGGAGACATATATGTGGTTATGACAGGCTGTACCGCAGCTATAACGGGCGATGATATCGCAGCAGTTACGGGCGAGTTTCAGGCGGAAGACAGACCCATCGTATATGTTGAAGAAGGCGGATTTAAGAGCAATAACTACGCAAGCCATGAAAGGGTAGTCAATGCGATAATCGACCAGTATGTTGATAAATTCAAGAAAAGCAGTGAAAAGATTCCCGGACTTGTAAATGTTTTCGCATCGATCCCTTATCAGGATCCCTACTGGAGCGGAAACCTGGAAGGCATTAAAAAAGTACTCGAAGATATCGGTTTAAAAGTAAATATTCTCTTCGGAAACGAATCCGGCGGTGTTGAAGAGTGGAAAACGATCCCCAATGCGGAATTCAATATTGTGATCGGACCGTGGGTGGGAGTAAAGATCGCAAAACACCTTAAGGTTAAGTACAAACAGCCTTACATTCAGTTCCCCTACCTTCCGATAGGAGCGATTGAAACATCGAGATTCTTAAGAGCGGTATCCGAGTTTGCTGATCTGGATTCCGAAAAAACGGAAAGCTACATAAAGGAAGAGGAAGCCAAGTACTACTCGCACATAGAAAAGATGGCGGACTTCATGCTTGAGTTCAGATACGGAATTCCCAGAAGAGTTTACTCGATCGCAGACAGTTCCTACGCATTGGGATTTTCGAAATTCCTGCTTAACGAACTCGGTATCATTCCCGGACCCCAGTACATAGTGGATGACATTCCCGAAAAATATCAGGACTATGTAAAAGAACAGTTTGAGCAGATTTCCGAACTGAAAAAACGTACGGTCGAAGTGGTATTTGATCCCGATGCGGGTAACAACCAGAAACTTCTTGAGGAAGACGCGAAACTCTACGAAGACAAAAGGATACTTATTCTGGGAAGTTCCTGGGATAAAAACCTTGCAGACAAACTTCATGCGGATCTGCTTATCATATCGGTACCGGTTCAGCACAGACTTATAATGAACTGCGGTTACACGGGATATGCGGGCGGATTAAGAGCGATCGAGGATATATACGACAGAGTCCTCGCGACATACAGATAAAAAAAGGAGATCAGAGAGAAAAATGAGACAGATAGCAATATACGGAAAAGGCGGGATCGGCAAATCGACGACAACGCAGAACCTGACGGCAGGACTTGCCGAGATGGGCAAAAACGTAATGGTTGTAGGGTGTGATCCCAAAGCAGATTCAACGAGGCTTTTACTTAACGGTCTTGCACAGAAAACCGTCCTCGACACACTTCGCGAGGAAGGAGAGGTTGACGACCTTGACCTTATCATGAAAAAAGGATTCGGAGGCATTCGATGCGTGGAATCCGGCGGTCCGGAACCCGGTGTGGGATGTGCCGGAAGAGGAATCATCACATCAATAGGAATGCTTGAGGATCTGGGTGCTTACACGGACGATCTTGATTATGTTTTCTACGATGTTTTGGGCGACGTTGTGTGTGGCGGATTTGCAATGCCCATAAGAGAAGGCAAAGCCAAAGAAATATACATCGTTGCATCGGGAGAAATGATGGCGCTTTATGCGGCAAACAATATCTGTAAAGGTATTCAGAAATACGCTCTTAAGGGTGGTGTAAGACTCGGCGGCATTATCTGCAACAGTCGAAAAGTCGACAGGGAACACGATCTTTTGAAAGCGTTCTCAAAGGAACTCGGAAGCCAGCTTATTTATTTTGTGCCCAGAGATAACGAAGTTCAGAGAGCAGAGATCAACAGAAAAACAGTTATAGACCATAATCCGACACATCCTCAGGCAAGAGAATACAGACATCTTGCAGAGGCGATCGAGAACAATACACAGTTTGTGATCCCCAAGCCCATGACCCAGGAAAGACTTGAGGAGATCCTTATCGAATTCGGATTAATGGAGAATTTAAAAGACGGATACGTAATTTAAAAGACACGGAGAGAAACAATGATTTTAAGAACCGCATTCGCGACGAGTGACGGAATAGAGGTTGACAGACATTTCGGAGCTTCAAAAAGATTTGATATCTATGAAATAAATACCGAGTCAAATATTTACAAAAGAATAGACATAAGGACTGTTGAAAATGCCTGTCTTAACCATAATCACGATGACAAGCGTATTGAGGCGGTTGTTGAAACCATAGCGGACTGCAATTATGTTTTCGCGGAATTAAGCGGAACAAGAGCAAGAATCGAGTTGGAGAAGAAAAACATTCAGGCTGTCGATGTAGAAAGACCGATTAAAGATATACTCGATAATATCCTTTTCGGAAAGGTGAAACTTATTGACAAAAGATACGCCGAGATTGAAAAGAAAAGGCTTAATTCCAATTTCACCAAGCTTCAGAAGAAACATCCCTGTATGAGCGGCGGAGCAAATTTAACGGCAGGAAGAATACACCTTCCGGTGAGTCCGTCGTGTAACATCCAGTGTAAATTCTGTACGAGGCAGTTTGACAAATCTCTTATAAGACCTGGCGTAAGCTCGCTGGTTTTAAAGCCCGAAGAAGCAGTTGATACAATCAGAAAAGCAAAGGAAATATGTCCCGAACTGACGGTTGTCGGAATAGCGGGACCCGGAGATACTCTGGCAACCGATTTCGCGCTTGATACTTTTTCCAAAGTTAAAGAGAACTTCCCGGAACTTATCAACTGTCTTTCGACAAACGGTTTTTGCCTTCCTGCGAAAGTCGAAAGGATTGCCGAAATCGGAATAGAAACCATAACGGTTACGGTTAATGCCATAGACCCTGAAATTGAAGCAAAAATCATTGATTACGTAATCGATGAAAAGGGCGTGAAACATGAAGGAGTCGAAGGAGCGAAACTGCTTATTGCCAACCAGCTGGAAGGAATAAAAAGGGCGGCAGAACTTGGAATTGTGGTAAAAATCAATTCGGTTCTGTGTCCGGGAATAAATGATAAGCATATAGAGGATGTTGCGAGAAAAGTATCGGAACTCGGTGCTTCGATTTTAAACATAATACCTCTTATTCCGCAAAACGGAATGGCTGATGTACCGGCTCCGACTTGTGTTGAACTGGATGAAGTCAGACAAAAGGCCGGAAGATACATAGAAGTATTCAGACATTGTCAGCACTGCAGGGCGGATGCTTTGGGAATTCCCGGAAAAGGGAAAGATCTTCATAACGAACTGTACAAATACCGAAAGGAGGTAGCAGCTGAAACTTTCAGTCACGGTTGATTATGAGTTATATAGAAATCAAAGATTTGAAAAAAACGTTCCGAACGCGCGGAAAGGAAAATGATGTATTAAAAGGCATCGATCTGGAAGTAAGGGAAGGTGAGATATTCGGAATAATCGGATTCTCGGGAGCAGGCAAATCCACCCTTGCAAGATGTATAAACAGACTGGAAGTATGCGATTCCGGAACGGTAAAGGTCGGCGGAGTGGATATCCTTGCACTTAACAAATCGGAACTTTTAAAAGAAAGAAGAAAAATCGGAATGGTTTTCCAGAACTTCAATCTTTTTGATTCGAGAACCGTTTACAAAAACATAGCATATCCGCTGGAAATAGCACACTTCCCGAAAAGCAAAATAAAAGAAAGAGTTTTGGAAACAGCCGAACTGGTCGGACTTTCCGACAAACTTGACGCTTATCCCGGAGGACTTTCGGGAGGACAGAAACAAAGAGTCGGAATAGCCAGAGCGCTGGTTAACAAACCCGAACTTTTAATCTCGGACGAAGCTACTTCGGCGCTTGATCCGCAGACAACAATTCAGATACTGGATCTTTTAAAAGAGATTAATCAAAAATCCGGGATAACCATTTTAATGATAACGCATGAACTTGATGCAATCAGGTACAGCTGTAATCGAATGGCTGTACTGGAAGGCGGAAAAATAATAGAAAAAGGAACGGTTGCGGATATCTTCAACAATCCTCAAAGCAGAACGGGTGAGTTGTTTGCAAAGGTGTTCACCGAGTTCCAGAGCATAAGTCTGACGGAAGGAGCGGGAATATGAGTTTACTTGATTCAAGTGTATGGGAAGTTATTAAAGCTTCTTTTAATCCGGACATCTGGCGTGAACTTGTGAAACCTGTCGGTGAAACCGTTTATATGACGGTCATCTCGTCGATTATCGTCCTCCTGTTCGGAATCATCGTGGGAATATTCTTAACGATAACGGGACCGGACGGACTGCTTCCGCTTAAAATACCTTATCACGCTTCGGGCTGGATGATAAATGTTTTAAGGTCTCTTCCGCAGATGGTAACGATCATTTTAATGATACCTGTTGCCAGACTGATATTTGGTAAATCTTACGGAACGAATGCATGTATCATAGCTATTGCCGCAAGCTGTATTCCAATGTACGCGAGAATAGTGGAAAGTTCCTTACTGGAGATAGGTAAGGGGAAGATCGAGGCGGCAAAATCCATCGGAAGCAATAACTTCCAGATAATAACAAAGGTAATTATTCCGGAAACTTTTCCGGGTTTAATCAGAGGGTTCACGGTTGCGGTTATATCAATAATTTCGATGACGGCTTTGGCAGGAATGTTCGGGGCCGGAGGAATAGGAGACATAGCCGTGAGATTCGGATATCAGAGATTTCAGCATGACAGGCTGTTTGCATGCGTGTACATCCTGGTAATTCTGGTTCAGATTACTCAGGGAACGGGAAATCTGATATCGAACAGAATATTAAAAACGAGAAATCTGATTTAAAAGGAGATTGAAAATGAAAAATAAAATTATTCCGTTTATATTATTTGCAACATTATTTGCATCTTTGATAGGATGCGATACAAAAGCAACAAATAACAACGCTCCTACAGCGGAGCCTACGGTTGAAGTAAACTTATCCGAGAACGCAACGGAAGGTACACCCGCAGGAGAAGAAACAGTAGTTTTAAAGGGTATCGCGGATCTGGTTCCTCATTCGGAAATCATCGAATACGTAAAACCCAAACTTGCAGAACAGGGTATTGAAATCGTATTGGTTTCAACGGCAGCAGACGCAACTACAAACGAGAAGCTTAATGCAGGAGAAATAGATTTCAACTATTTCCAGCACGATCCTTATCTTCAGTCCGAGATTACGGCAAACGGATACGATCTTGCAAATGCAGGCGGAATTCATGTTGAACCCATTACTGCTTATTCGGATAAGTATGATTCAAAAGAAGCAATTCCCGAGAACGCCGTAGTGGCAATTCCCAACGATGCAACAAACGAATACCGTGCATTGAGAATTCTTGAGTTAAACGGATTCATCAAGCTCGCCGATTCGGCAAAAGATTCGCTCAGCGCATCTGTAAGCGATATCACTGAATTCATCATTCCTCTTGAAATCGTTGAACTTGATTCCGCACAGATTATTCCTACCAAGGCTGATTATGATTTCTTTATCACAAATACAAACAAAGCACTTGAAGCGGGAATCACATCCAACAAACTCTTCAGCGAAGGCTCAGACAGCCCTTATTCAAACATCATTGCCGTAAGAAGCGAAGACAAGGACAACCCCGCTGTTAAAGCACTTGTTGATGCGCTCCTTGCAGAAGATACTCAGAACTTCATCAGGGAGAAATACAACGGCGCGGTAATCCCCGTGGTTAAGTAATATGGATGGGGACATGTGTATGCCGTGTATACGGCGTGTAAAAGAAGAAGACTGTAAAAGAATACATGAAATATATTCATATTACGTACTGAACACCGCAATCTCATTTGATTTAAGTGTTCCGGATGAGAAAGAATTTAAAGAAAAAACAGCACACATTTCGGCAAAACATCCTTATCTTGTTATAGAAGACGAAGGTGAAATAAGGGGTTATGCGTATGCGGATTTTCTGAAAGAAAGAGATGCATACGCACACTCCTGCGAAGTATCGATATATGTTGATAAAGATTACAGGAAAAAAGGTTACGGAAGGGCTTTATACGAAGCACTTGAAAAAGAACTGACAGAAAAAGGCTTATATAATCTTTATGCATGCATCGGCGATCCGATCGGAGAAGATGAATATCTTAATAACGATTCGGAGAAATTTCACTCCCGTATGGGATATAAGAAGGTGGGAGTTTTCAGCAAATGCGGTAAAAAATTCAATCATTTTTACAACGTAATATGGATGGAAAAAATTTTAAAAGAACCCTCTGATTTAAATGATTACAGTTAAAATGCAGATAAAACATTCTATCTGCATTTTTTACTTAAAAAAGAAAGATATCGCAGGCAGTATTGCGAGGCGGTTAATCAAAGAAGTTATGAATGAAAAAGAGTTAAGAGCGCAGTTTCCGCTTATTGAAAACAGTAAAATCATATATATGGACAATGCTGCGACGACACAAAAACCTCAGTGCGTTATAGATGCAATAACAGAGTTTTACACACGTTACAATGCCAATCCCATGAGAGGAATTTATGAACTGAGCAACCTTGCCACCGATGCATATGAAGAGGCGCGAAACAAAGTTGCATCTTTTATAAATGCGAAGAGTTCGGACGAAATAATATTCACGAGAAATGCGACTGAAAGCCTTAATCTCGCATCCCGTATATTGGATGGAAAAATAAATGAAGACGATGAAATTTTAATTGCAACAAGCGAACATCATTCCAATTTCCTTCCATGGAAAAGTCTGGCTGAAAGGCGTAAGGCGAAAGTAAGATATCTGGATGTGAACGAAGAAGGAGAGATTACCTTCGATTCCCTTAAAGGCGCACTTTCCGAAAGAACAAAAGTCTTTGCCGCAGCATGGATATCCAATGTTCTCGGAAGAGTAAATCCGATAAAAGAACTTGCGCGAATTGCTCATGATAACGGAACACTTCTGGTTGTTGATGCGGCTCAGAGCATTGCTCACATTCCTACCGACGTTCAGGAAACCGATGTGGATTTTCTTGCATTTTCGGGCCATAAGATGTACGGACCCATGGGCATCGGAGTTTTGTACGGCAGGGCGGAACTGCTCGAGAAACTCCCGCCTTTTCTGGAAGGTGGGGAAATGATTGATTATGTGTCGAAAGAAAGAACCGTTTACTCCGAGGCACCGCATAAATTCGAAGCCGGAACGGTAAGTGCGGCGGATGCCTACGCACTTGGCGCGGCTATAGATTTTATTAATAAGACAGGACTTAACAGGATAGAAAAAAGAGAGGATGAACTCACTCAATATGCATTCGAAAGAATAAAAGGCACGGCTCATGTGAGAATAATCGGATCAAAAGAAGCTGACAGACATAAAGGAATCATATCTTTTAACCTTGACGGAGTACATTCGCATGATGTTGCCAGGATTCTTGCCGAGTCGAATATTTGCGTAAGGGCGGGACATCAGTGCGCCAAACCGCTTCACATTCTTCTTGGTGAAGAATCATCTGTGAGAGTCAGCCTTGGATTTTACAATACAAAAGAGGAAATTGATATATTTGCAAAAGAGCTTTTCAAAGTCAGAGAGCGCATGGGGTATTAAAATGACGGATTCAGCAAGATATGAGGAAGTGTTAATAAGGCACAACAGATATCCTTCATACAAAAGAATAATAAAAGAGGCTGCATTTATCCGGGAAGGGATAAATCCCGGATGCGGCGACGAAATTAAAGTTTATGTCGATATTGAAAACGAAGTAATTAAAGATGCTTCTTTTGACGGTTCAATATGTGCTTTGTCGCAGACATGCGCAGATCTGATGATTGACTCGATTATCGGAAAGAGTGTTAAAGAAGTAATAAAAATTACGGATACGGTTCTGAAAGCATCCGAAAAAAAGGGGGAGTTTTCGCCCGAAGGAAGCCAAATAAACAAAGAAGATGAACAAATCGGCGGACTGGAAATTGTTAAGTATTATTCCGAATCGAAAGCCTTGACAAAGTGTACTCTGCTTGGCTGGAAAACGTTATATAAACTCATAAAAGAAGTGCAATAAACTTTACTTATCGCCAACGATAAAATCAATCGAATTTTCAAAGTTAATTTAGGATGTTACCATAAAAATATCTTACAGAAAGGAAACACGGAAATGAAGAAAACATCATCATTCGGACAAATAAACAGCAAGTGTTGTTGTAAGAATTTTACCCGGACCGAAACGGACGGGGCGTTCGATGTTTATTCCGCGCGTCCTGCTTTTGAGCGATGTTGATTAAAATGCTTGAAATGACCGTTTATGCCCGGGTGCTTAAATAAAGCCCTGGGCTGTTTTTATGTAAAAAGATGAAAGGAAAAAAATAGAAATGAGTTTACAGATAGAATCACTTTTAATACACGGAGGGGTCGACGGAGATGCACAGACGGGAGCTGTAAATGTTCCGGTATTTCAGACATCAACATTTAAACAGGACGGACTCGGAAAGACCAGAGGAGGCTGGGAATATGCGAGATCGGGAAACCCCACAAGGGACGCGGTGGAAAAACTGATAGCGGATCTTGAAAATGCAAAATACGGGCTTGCTTTTGCAACAGGCCTTGCTGCGATAAATACGGTTTTGTCGCTTTTTAAATCGGGAGATAAACTTGTTGTCTCGGACAATATTTACGGAGGAACATTCAGAATCCTCGACAATGTTTTCAATAATTTCGGTATCACATATACGATAGTCGACACATCGGATTTAAAGGCTGTTGAGGCTGCTATCGATGAGAACGTAAAAGCAATATATGTTGAAAGTCCCGCAAATCCCTTACTTACCGTTACGGACCTTAAAGCTGTTTCGGATATAGCACACAGGCACGGACTTCTTTCAATCGTCGATAATACATTTTTAACACCGTATCTTCAAAGACCGATCACTTTGGGAGCAGACATAGTGATTCACAGCGGAACCAAATACCTCGGAGGTCACAGCGATACGCTTTCGGGTTTTGTGGTTGTTAATGATAAGGCACTTGCGGACAGACTTTATTATCTCCAGAATGCCATAGGCGGAGTGCTTGCCCCCTGGGACAGTTTTCTCGTGATACGCGGGATCAAGACACTTGGTGTCAGAATGGACAGGCATGTTGAGAATGCCGTAAAGATAGCAGACTGGCTTTCAAAGAGCGGATATGTTGACAAGATCTATTTCCCCGGACTTGAATCCGATCCTGGATATGAGATACAGAAGAAACAGGCAGACGGCCCCGGAGCAATGATATCCTTTGTACTTAGAGAAAAATATGATTACAGGAAATTCTTTGAATCATTGAAACTGATAACTCTGGCAGAGAGCCTCGG
>JAEEGL015998136.1_pt1 | contig 11844 bp, 10 predicted proteins | sample 9134231 | NCBI WGS metagenome assembly JAEEGL01 (sample SAMN16246548, study PRJNA631951) | gut metagenome | biome: gut microbiome; feature: rumen; material: fiber-attached | host: Bos | place: Iran: Karaj | collected 2018-10 | reverse complement strand
TTAAATGCAACGGCATTTGAGACACATATAATGGATATATATAATCAAATGGATGTAATGGATGAGTCACTATTGCCAAAAAGGTGGAGAATAGAAAAGGAGTTTTGTACACATAAACAGAGTGAGTATTGGACCAGAGTTAATGGAGTAGCTAAGAGAAATACACATTATAGTATAAATGGGTACAAGCAACAAGAAGTTTTCAAGAAAAGATTGGCATTGGTTTATTTAGGGCGCAGCACACAAGATGTTGGGTTTGATAAGCCAAACATTTATAAAATATACGAAGTCGAAGCTACAGATGATATGAAGGCATTAATTAAAAAAGGGCACAGGTATCAAGAGGTATTAAACTGTCCATCACTTATAAAAGATAGTGGAATATCAATGAATAGAAAAGAAGTGCCTAAGCTGGATAGATTATGTTCATTAGTAGAAAGAGAGTTTGTGAATGATAAGATAATGGTATATTGTTTCAACATAGAAGCACAATCAGCTATACAAAGGGAATTAGAAGCAATTGGAAAGAAATCAGTTATACTTAACGGAGAAACAGATGAGGAAACAAGATATCAAATACAGAAAAGATTTAACGACGGAGAATACGATGTTGTTATAACAAATATTAAGAAGTCAATTAATCTAAATGGTGCTGACGTAGCCATATTCTATAGCATAGAGACAAATCCAGCAAAAATGTTTCAGATTGCATCTAGAATTGATAGGCATACTGATGATAGAACAAAAACTTTTGTAATGCTTATTTATAAAGATACAAATGAGTATGAGTATTTCACAAGTGTAGTAAAAGACAGAGCAAAAAATGCTAGAGAGATTATATTGGATGCAAAGACAACAGCTGATTTTATATTTGAAGCAATGGGACTATAGATTAAAATAATATAGTACATATAGAGTGTATAAGTTATAATTGGAGGAATTCAGATGAAGAAAGTATCCATACTATTAATTGTTGTTATGATAGTAATGACTACAGGATGTGGTAAAAAGAACAGTGATGATATAACTGGGTTAAGTAAGTCTCAACTAATAGACAGATATAGGACACTTGAGAGTGCATATGAGAATGTAGCCAGTGAGTTAGAAAATGCAAAGTATATGTTGAATGAACTTGGGGCAAACTCAGGAACAACATCAACAATCACAGTTGTAGGGGATGGAACAGGAAGATTTACATTCAATTCTGTAGACAGTAAGATAATCTTTCCAGCGGCATTCACATATCCAAACTCAAGACCAATAGCTCCAGATGGAGAGTTGGAGATTACAAGAATTGTAAAGATTAAGCCTTCAAATAATTGGATATGCAGAATGAATGGAGCATCAGTAGAATTAGAACAAACAATAAATAGTATATCTGGTACAGTAAAGGTAACAGAGATCAGTGAGCAAGTAATGGTAGACCAGTTACAATCAGAAGTACTGAGTCCATGGTTTGCAAGCATACCAAATTCAGAGGTTATATACAAGGATATTTTTATTAATAACGCTGTGTTTGGAAAGCAAGCAGAGGTACCAATCATGATAGATAGTATGGAGGCAAGATTAGTATGTGGAATGACAGCATATGGTTCATACGCAATAACGTATGTATTTGTATACAGAGGTAAAGAGGATGCCACAAAGAATGAGGTCATAAGGTCAATAATCAATACAATATCAATAGATGGTAACAAATTAAATTTGTAGATAAGGATGAAGTAATGAATACAGTAGAAGAGTCAATAAGAGAGTTAGGAATAAAGGAAGAAGTAGCAGAGGATACCAATAAAAGAATAAACTCAGAGTGTGAACAGAGTGGTATTACATATTATAAGAATGTAGAAAATAAGAATAACAAATTAGAGATTGACATAAACAATATTGATAGAGATATCGCTGTAAGAGAAAAATTAATACCAAATGAATACAGAGATGCTAAATATTCAGTTGATAAAATTAGAAATAATATCAGAGCAATGTACAGCAGGGATAAGAGAAAGACACGAAAGTTTGAGGAATATGTTTCAACCTGTAGCGGAATTCTATCAACTATAAGAATGGGCAATGTGCCAAATAGGAGTTACATTATAGGAGCACCAAATGGTTTTGGAAAGACAAGTTTTGTGAATGAGGCATTAATAACCTTAAGAAAGTATAATAAGAGTGTTGCACCATATGTTTCATTATTAGAACTTGCACATATAAGGGCTGAAGAAGAAAAGAGAATAATGAGACCATTCAGAAGATTTGTGGATGAATCTGGTATAGCATATACAGAACCAAGTGAAGTGTCTATTAATAAGATACCTCAGGAAATTGTTGGGGCATATTCATATACTGAGTATATTAATGCAGAGTGTTTATTTGTGCACTTAACAGATGTAATAAGCAAGGATATAGAATCACATACACTGTATCAGTTGATAAACATAAGGGGAGTCAAGGGGTTACCAACTATAGTAATGATGTCAACATCTATTGAGCCATATTTCAATGATAGAATACTTAAAGAATTAGTATGGGATGAAATACTTGCACACTCAGAAGAAGATGGACAGTTTGATAGATTATATCATGTATCAACATATAGGGACAGACATGTGTCAGTAATAGACTGTGAGAGTGAAAATATAGAAAATGATACTGGAATAATAGGAGCATAAGATGAAGATATATAGTGACGATGTATTTAAGTGTCAGTACTGTGGGGCACCAAATAAAGCAATAACTTGGGATACAGAGACATTCAGGTCATGCAGGAGCAGAATAGAAAAAAGGGAATTTCAGCACTTAAACAATAGTATTGCAATAGAGAAAGATAATGACACTTACTATAAGTGTCCTAGGTGCAAGAAATGGAGTAAGGGGTCACAGTTAGTAGTTGTGAAAGCAAGAATAGAAGAAGTAAAGCATATAAAAAGAGATAGCATAATAGAAATAAGTAATAAACTCTAATCCAGATGGGTTAGAGTTTATTGTGTACAGTATAGATATATAATAGTATGCATATTAGTATACATATGAATTATCATTATTATAAAATTATTAATAATAGAAATAAAATTGTTGATGAAAAATTATGAAAGAACAACTTGAAAATTGGAGTAAAAAGCAGTATCTATTAAGAGTGGTGTACAGTTGGTATAAAATTGGGTATACATTAATGGTAAAAAATTAGTAAAAGTTTCAATAAGCTAAGAAGACCATTGATATTATATATGTAATTAATTGAATTTAGGAGGAACTATATAAGTGAATACTAATGCTGAATTAAATCAAAGAAACATGAAGAGACTAAAGGATGAGGCACAGGTAAGAGAAAGAGCAGGAGTAATATTCGGTACAAATGACGAAAGAGGAGCATTTCATTCAGTTGTTGAGATAATCACCAATTCCGTAGATGAAGCAAGAGAGGGGTACGGAGATACAATAGACATAACTGTAGAAGAAGGAAATATAGTAACAGTTGCAGATAAAGGTAGAGGACTGCCAATGGATTGGAACGAGAATGAACAGATGTACAATTGGCAGTTAGCATTATGTACACTATATGCCTCAGGAAAATATGACAATACAAGTTATCAGCAAGCGGCAGGATTAAATGGACTTGGACTTACTGCGACTCAGTACGCATCAGAGTTTATGGATGTTGAGTCTAGATATGGTGGTAAGAAAAGAACAATGCACTTTGAGAAGGGAAAACCCATAGGTGATATGAAAGTAGAACCCTTTAATGGGGAGAGTGGAACAACAATAAGATTTAAGCCAGACCCAATAGTTTTTCCTGCATTAAGACATGCTGTATTAGCACCAGATATGTTTCTTGAATTATTAAATAGTCAGGCAATGTTATTAGCTGGGCTTAGGATTAAATTCAAGCATTATATGATAGACCATGAGGTAGAGTTTATATATAATGGTGGAATAGTAGAGTATATTAACAGAGTTGTTGAAGGCATTAATGAAGGCAAGCTTATAAGTGAAACAAAGGAGTTTCATGGGGAAGCAACCGGAAAAGATGATCCTAACTACGATGGTGCAACATACGATGATATGCCAGAGTATACAGTAAAGATGAGATTTGCATTCAACTTTATTAGAGATAATTCATTAGTAAAGTTGTATCATAATGCATCTTATTTATTTGAGGGCGGAGTAACATTAAAGGCATTACAGGATGGAATTACATCTGCATTTACTGATGTTGCAAGGAACAATGGTAAGCTGTTAAGAACAGATAGATTTCAGTATAAAGATATTGAAACTATGTTGATATGTGTTGCGAGCACTGATGCACCAGGTTATAACACTTGGTTTAAGAATCAGACAAAGGGTGCTATTATTAACCCATTCATAGGAAGAGCATTTACGCAGTTAGTATATGACAGAGTGAGATATTGGCTTGAGACAGATACACATAATGCAACCAGGGTAATGGAAGAAGCTATCATTAATAAGAAGGCAAGAGAAGAAGGGGCAGAAGTATCTAAGCAAGTAATAAAGAGCCTTAGTAAAAAGGTAGGACTAGGAAGCAGACCAGCAAATTTCAGAGATTGCAAATCAAAAAGAGTATTAGAAAGAGAATTATACATAGTAGAGGGAAGGTCAGCACTTGGGTCAGTTAAGCTAGCATGTAATCCAGAGTTTCAGGCTGTGTATGCATTAAGAGGAAAAACAATAAATGCATTAAAGAATAAGTTATCCAAGGTGTTAAATAGTGACATCGTAATGGATGTATATAGACTACTTGAGTGCGGTATGGAGATAGTGAGTAAAAACATTGAGAACATACCTAAGTTTGATATAAACAAACTAAATTGGGGTAAGATATTATTATGTGCAGATGCCGATGTGGATGGCGGGCATATTATATGTTTATGTTTGACAATGTTTTATGTGTTATCACCAGAGTTGATTAGAAGTGGCAGAGTGTATATAGTTGAAACACCATTATTTGAAATAAAGTATAAGAATGAGTCAAAGTTTGCATATGATGACTCTGAAAAAGACGTAATAATAGGACAGCTTAAAGCAATGGGTGCAAAGGATAGTCAGATAACAGTAAAGAGATCAAAGGGATTAGGTGAGAACTCACCTAAGATGATGAATATGACAGCAATGAATCCTAGCACTAGAAGATTGACACAGGTAGAGTACAATGAAGAGGATGCACAGAACTCAAAGATGATATTTGATGCACTATTAGGAAATGATATAGAAAGTAGACGAATGCTAATACAGGAGTATTTTAATGCAGTTCAAGTTGATATGGATTAAATATGGGGGTGAAGTATATGAAGCAGGTCAATATAAATGATATACCAATATCAAAGTATATTGATGCAGTCAAGAAGTATGGTGTATACAAAGTAATGATATTATCAAGAAAGAAGAAAAAAGGAATGCCTGGGTATAAAACCGGAAATCCTGATGTTGTTGTGAGGAATAGCTCTGGTAAAGTGAGTATTATTTCAAGGAGAGAGCTGCTCGAGCAGTACAGAAATAAGTATAACAAAAAGATTAAGTTGATAGACTTAAGCTCAGATAAGGAATACTTATTAGGTAAAGTTGAGAATAAAAAAGTAGTAATGCTAAAGGTAGGAAAAGGGTTCAGTGTAAGGCTAAATAGTAATGAAATAGTACAGAGTGGCGACTATATAATAATAGATACAAATGAAAATGGTGAAGTTGACATAAGTACTGCCTATAGAATGTCACCTGAAATGACAAAAAGGACTATAGAAGTACCTATGTCAGAAAGGTTAGCAAGTATTTTAGGTATAAATTATACAGGAGGGAAACATGATGATGACATACATCGCAGCATGGGTGTTGATAGTAATGCTAGCAGTCCAGACAGTACTATATCTATATGTGAAAGAAAAGAGAATGTAAACGCTAAGGATTTGACAGCTGTATATGCATTAACAAACATCAATGGAGATATATGTGGGTACTGCATTAAGAGAAATAGTGACGGTATGAGTAGAAATGTTAGCATAAATGAAATGATAGCACTGTGTAAGAGGTCACTAGTTGATAATGTGGAAGCAGTAACAAATCAGAATGGAAATGTTTACTTAAGAGGTAATGGTATAAGAATAGAAGACTTACCTAAGAGAATAGTAGTACAATAAGGAGAATAATAGTAATGAATATCAACAGGATTATTATGAGTAAAATGCTTGGATATGCAAAGTATACAATAACTGACAGAGCAATACCAAGCATAGATGGTTTAAAGCCAGTACAAAGAAGAATAATGTACACAATGCATAATCTTGGACTAGATAAAGCAAATGCATCACCAGTAAAATCAGTTAAGGTAGTAGGTGATACAATGGGTAAGTATCATCCACATGGTGATAGGTCTATATATAGTGCAATGATAATGATGAGTGATGCATATGAAGCATTAAATGCACCTTATGTACACGGAGATAGCTCTTTTGGTAAGCGTTATACAAGAGATATTGAGGCTGCTTCAATGAGATATACAGAGGCGAAGTTAGCACCAATCAGTAAGGAGTTTTTTGAGGGTATTGATGAAGGCTCAATAGAAATGGTGAGAAACTTTGATAATACAGAGAATGAGCCTAAGTTACTTCCTGTAAAATTTCCAAACATTTTAGTAAATGCAAGTGATGGTATTGCAGTAGGCATAAGCTCATGTATACCATCATACTCATTAACAAGTGTTTGCAAGGCGACTAAGGGTATGATACAGAAGACAATAAACAATAATGCAGAGCTTGCAGAAGCTTTAGGAGCACCACAGTTTACAACTGGTGGTTTTTTGCATGCAAGTAAGGAGTCCTTAGAAAAACTGTGTGCCACAGGAAGAGGCTCATTTGTAATATCTGGTAAAGTTGAGTTATATGCAGATAGAATAGTAGTAAGAGAAATTCCATATACTACTACTGTTGAAAAGATACTTGAAGATATAGACACTGCTGTTAAAGAGAATAAGATTAAGGGAATTAAGGATGCAGTTGATGCCATAGGTTTGGACGGACTTGAGATTGAAATAACACTTAAGTCCGGATATAACTCAAGAGAAGTACTCAATAAATTATGCAGATATACAACCCTTAGAGATACAATATCATACAATACAAGCGTAATCATCAATGATAGAGTAAGACAGGACTTAGGAGTTTGGGGAGTCATTGAGGAATGGGTAAAGTTCAGAGAAGAGTGCATAGTAAAGTTATATAATAACAGGCTGAAAAAGGTATATGAGGAAGAACATATACAGGAGACATGGTCTAAAATTAATGGACGATTAAAGGAAGTAATAGAAATATTAGTGAATCTTACGGAATAGCAGGCTAAACAGAAGTTAAAGACAGAGTTTGGGCTTGATGATATTCAGGCGGATTATATGCTTGACACAAAAGTAAGGGCAATTACTAAGGATAGAGTAGCTAAGGCGTTAGAGGAAATAGAGAAGATTGCACTTAAGAAGAAAGAATACGAGTTAATTGTAAATGACCAGAATCATAGACTGCATAAAATATGTGATGAACTGGACGAAATAGTAGAGAAGTACGGAAAAGAGCAGAAAACAGCCTTAGCAGATGAAATAGTTGAGGACAAAGAGGTAGAAAAGAACATAGTCAATGATGAAGCGACTGTAGTAGTCATTACTAAGAACGGTTTTGTGAGAAGAATAAGTGGATTAAAGGACCTTGCTGGAAAGTATGTATCTAATGACGGGGAAGAGGAAGTCACTAGGTGGAATACACGAAACAATGAATATGTATTAGTATTTGATGTAAACGGAACTGTACACAAAGTGTTAGTTGACGACATAGACCAGAGCAGGGGCAAGATGACAAGTCAGTTGCATAAAATGGCAGGACTTGAGAAGATGGAAGACATAGTGTATGTAGATGTATCTGGGGATTACTCAGGCTATTTCAATATTGTGTATAATAATGGCAGAGGACAGAGAGTATACTACAGTGATGTAAGCGGAAAGAGAAAGCAGTATAGGAATCTATATCCTAGCGTAGAGCAGGGCAAGTATAAAATTACTAAAGAAGATAGGTTCTTCATGGTGACACAGAGAAGAAAAGCCGCATACTGTGACTTGACAAATTTGGGAATTATATCAAGTAGAAAAGCGTTTAAAGTGGCTAGAATATCAAAAGGTGATAACATAGCCGGATTAATAGCATATGATTCAATTCCTAGCAAGGAAATAATAGACTTGAACAAGTACAATAAAGAGTATACCGTATTAATAGGTGATGATATTTTATGGTAGAGACATTAAGTTAAAGTGAGGATTGAAGATGTGGGACAGAATTAGTATTCCAGCAGGCATAGAAATGTCATTAAAGAGTATATTTGGGGCTATACTGATAAGCGGAATAGACAGAACAAACGAGGATAATGCTGAGCTTATAGCAGAAAAAGTTAGAGTGGCAAAAGGGTGCAGACCAAGATTCTTAGCTGAATTCCAATATAACATATTCTATAATGACTACGCTATACTGTATGAGATAATACAGACATTACAAGCCAAGGAATTTAATGCAGACCAGCTTAATACAATAATTAACACAAATAGGGACTTAATACTTAATAGTCCCTATATAGATAAAACGAAATATGGAATAACAGGTAATGGTAACTTAGTCATTGATGATGATATAATAGAAGTAGTAAGAGCATCATTATCAGAAAAATTGGATAAGTTATCAAATATGTATGTAACAGAAGATGAGTTTATATCTTCATGTAAAATATATAGTGATTGGTATAAGAATACATTAGCAGAGTATACAGCATTGAATATGTCAGCTATAATGTCAGATGCAGGAGCGGACATAAAGAAACCTGGTAAAAGAAGCAAACACTATCATGGATTACATGATATGCAGGAGTTCTATAATGAGAACATAAGCATTATAAGGTCTCTGTCAGAAGATAATAAGATAAACAGTTATGTCATTGATGATAAGTGGCTAAACAAGGATATGGAAGATGAAGACAGAGACGATAAGAAAGCCATGTTTAAAGTGGGCATTAAGGAAATTGATGACACTATAGGCAATTTGAGAAGAGGCTATATGTTAGGAATTGTAGGACCTCCAAAAGGTGGAAAGACTCGTTTTACTAATTACTTGGTTCAGAGAGCACTAAGCTTAGGGTATAATGTATGCGTATGGCCATTAGAGGGTTCATCAGATGAATGGATAGCGATGCAGATAGCTTGCCTATTAGCAAGTAGTTCTTACGAAAGTGCTATGAGAAAGGGTAAGGATACAGGAATAATAAGAATATCAAGTAAAGATATTCTTGAAAAGAAGTATAAGAACTCACCAGAAATAAGAAAGCAAGTAATAGGCGCAAAGCATGTAATGGCAAATAGTGAGGGATATGGTAGGCTGTCATTTATAGAGGGGACAGCATATGTAGAAGACTTTTTAGATGTGATAGATAACCATTATCAAACAAAGAATCCATTTGATGTGCTTGTAATAGACCAATTAGTAAATATAATGTCTAAGACTGGTAGAGGTAAGGCTGAAAGAATTTCAGAAGCATACATGCAGACGAAGAATTATCTAGCAAATCAGATGAAAGTACCAGCACTTGGGCTTATGCCTGCGCAGTTAAAGCAGGATGTAGTTGATTATTTGAGGAAGAATCCTGGAGAAACAATTGATGTAACATCTGGTGGAGAAAGTGCTGAAACAATTAGAACACCAGATGAAGTAATAGGACTATTTTCATCAAAGGAAGAAAGAAGTAATAATATAATGGGCATGTACAGTGTAGCATCAAGACACAACGAATCATTTAGAGATTTTCAAGCAAAGTGTTACTTAGAGTGTTGCATGTTCATGAGTCAGGATAAATAGGAGGATAACATGGAAGATAAGGTTGCAGATTTATTGAAAGAAATGGTAATATGTGAGTTGGGCAGTAAGGTAGTAGACGGTGTAACGTATTTTAGCTTAATAAAGGGCAATGAGGCTGATGAAAAGAAATATAAGCGTTACATAGCTATAGATAAATATTGCAAAGAGCAATATGGAGAAAGAGGAAGCTGTATTGAGATTAATAGTGTAGTAAATGGATATGTTATAAACATTGGGATTGAAATGGCTAAGAGTATTATATGCAAGATAGCAGAAGAAAGTAACATTGATAGTGATATTAGGAATGTAATAGGAAATAAGCCAGAGAAGAGCAGAGAGAACGAGTGTGAGAAGCTTGGAAAATATCTACTTGACAGATATAAGGACAATAAGATGGAAAGTGAAATTGTGCTATATAGCACAACAAAATCTGATGTTAGCAATAATGTAGGTGTTGATGCATCTGGTCAGAATATAAGAGTGTGTTACAGAACATTTGCAATAACACATAATGAGATTGAAGGTGTCAATGAGAAATATCTGGTACCACATGGTATAAGAATTAAGGAAATAAAACCATGTGAGGTACTCAGTAGAAGACAGGGTGTAGTGTTTGGAGTAACAGTAGAAAGCATAAAAGATTTTTTTGAGAGAAGACAGTAATGAAGGTAAGAGTAAGAGAACCACAGTTAGTTAATAATACAATGCAAATGGTAGACATTGAGACATGTGATATATGTGTAGGGCAGTTTTCAGCACTTGGAATAGATGGTTCAACATCAAACACAGGCATAGCTATAATTGATGAGAGCTCATCAATTATAAGATACACAATGAGTGTAGCAAGAGAAAAAGATGAGACACCTGTGCAGTACAAGATAAGGCTGAAGAGGTTAGTAACGGATATACTCAGAAAAAATAGAACTATTATGGATATTGGGTATGAAGAACCAATTGTGGAAAATATAGGTGCAGTAAAAAATCTGTTTATGTTGAGAGTGTTTGTAGAGGAAATAATAGAGGAAAATAGACCAGAATTTGACTATATTAGATTCGTAGAAATACCAAACATGACATGGAAGAAAAAGATGCTTGGCACAGAAAAAGTACCAAGTGGAACAGAGGCACAAAAGAAAGCAATAAGAGATAAGGTCGTAAGCTGTATAAATTATATGGATGGACTTACAGAAGACGAATATGATGCAATTGGAATAACTGCTGTCATGTGTAAGGTAAAGCAGGACGGGCAGGAAATTGATGAACTGAAAGCAAAGAAAAAAGCAAAGCCATTCCAGTACAATGTAGAGTTCATTGGGGCAGATGATGAAGATAATATGGTAACTGAACTAATGGATTTGGACAATATACCAGACAAGGTAATGAATAATGGAATACTACTGAAAGAGATAAATAAGCGTAGCAATTTTGATAAGTGTGTTTATGAATACATGGGAAGTGAAGACAAGGTAGTCATAATTAAGATGGATACCAGATGGTTTGGAGATGTCATACTAAAATATAAGTTGGGCGAATTAGCAAGCACATATATGTACATATATGCGATTATATGGAGAAAAACTAGGAAAATATAAATAAAGGAGTGCAATGGTATGACATGTGGAATTTGTAAAAGTGAAAATGTTGACTGTGAGAAAATAATAGATGCATACACAAGGAGAGAGTTAGATATATGTCAGGCGTGCAGAGATAGGATTAAGAAAGGCGTATGTATTAAGTGTGGAAAGAAGGACAAGCTAATAGAGGGTAAGTGCTATAGCTGTTTTCAGATATCCACAATGGATGAAGTAGATGAAGAAGAAGCTATTAGTGAAGACATTGATGTAAGCAAATTAACTGATGAACAGTTTGAGGCACTCACAGTACGGGCTACACTAGGAGAAAAGGCAATATTTGATGAGACAAGCAGAAAGCTGTGGTTAAGGGTTAAACTAATAGCCATGGAGGT
>JAEEGL013201500.1_pt1 | contig 11844 bp, 6 predicted proteins | sample 9134231 | NCBI WGS metagenome assembly JAEEGL01 (sample SAMN16246548, study PRJNA631951) | gut metagenome | biome: gut microbiome; feature: rumen; material: fiber-attached | host: Bos | place: Iran: Karaj | collected 2018-10 | reverse complement strand
TCGTCGGAAGACCGTACAAACCTTATCAGTATTACGGTCCCGATAACGCAACGGATATAATCATAGCTATGGGTTCCGTATCGGGAACGATAGAGGAGACGGTAGATGCGCTCAACAAGCGCGGACGCAAGACCGGATTCCTTCAGGTTCATATGTACAGACCGTTTGATACGAAGAAGCTTCTCGCGGCCATTCCGGAAAGTGTCAAAAGGATAGCAGTCCTTGACAGGTGCAAGGAGATGGGAGCAGCGGGCGAACCGCTCTATGTGGATGTATGTACCGCACTCTTTAATTCGGACCGCAATATCAAGGTCATCGGCGGAAGATACGGACTTTCATCGAAGGATACGAGCCCTGATCAGATAGCCGCAGTATTTGATAATCTCGCATCCTCGCGTCCGATAAACAGTTTCACGATCGGCATAGAGGATGATGTGACCCATCTGTCGCTTAAGTGCGAGCCGCTTGATTTTGAGGTGGGTTCTCCCGATATGATCTGCTGCAAATTCTGGGGACTCGGCGGTGACGGTACCGTCGGCGCGAACCACAATACAGCCAAGATACTCGGTGATCTGGCCGATATGTACTCGCAGGCGTATTTTGAGTATGATGCGAAGAAGTCGTTCGGCGTCACGAAGTCCAACCTGCGATTTTCGAAGAAGCCGATACGAGGCAGTTATTACGTCAAATCGGGTGACATAGTCGCCTGTCATAATCAGAGCTTTATCAAGCAGTATGACGTTGCTGCCGAAGTCAAGAAGGGCGGCATATTCCTTCTTAACTGCACATGGTCGGACGATGAGCTTGAAAAGGAACTTCCGAACAGAGTCAAGAGGCTCTTTGCCAAGAAAAAGGTCAGACTCTTTGTGATAAATGCGACCGCTATCGCGGAAAAGCTCGGCCTGGGAAGCCACACCAATACGGTGCTTCAGGCGGCATTCTTCAAAATATCGGGCCTTCTTCCGATAGATACGGCTATAAAGGAAATGAAAGCCGCAGCCGAGAAAGCGTATTTTACAAAGGGCAGTAAGATCGTCAAGATGAACACCGATGCGATCGAGATGGGTGCCGAGAACGTTCATGAGGTCGAGGTTCCGGCTGAATGGGCAAACCTCACCGACGAAGAGATCCCGGGTACTCCGGATGCACCTGCGGTTGTAAACGAAGTTTGTGATCATATAAACAGACAGAAGGGTAACGATCTACCGGTATCGACATTTGTCGACAGGATGGACGGATCGATCGAGATGGGCCTGACCGCTTACGAGAAGCGCGGAATCGCCGTGAACACACCGAAGTGGGATCCCGACAAGTGCCTTCAGTGCAACATGTGCTCGTTCGTGTGTCCGCACGCTGCGATCAGACCTCATCTTCTTAACGAAGAAGAAGTAAAGAATGCGCCGGCATCTATGAAGATCACGGATACCAAGCCTGCGGGAGATCTCAAATACTCGCTTTGTGTATCGGAATATGACTGTACGGGATGCGGAAGCTGTGTTGCATCATGTCCCGCAAAGGAAAAGGCGATAACGATGGGTCCCGTGGAGCTTACCGAAGATAAGCGCAAAGAGTGGGATTATTCGCTTACGATCACAGGAAAACCGGGAACATATAATAAATACACGATCAAGGGCAGCCAGTTCGAGCAGCCGCTTGTGGAATTTTCAGCCGCATGTGCGGGCTGCGGGGAGACTCCTTACGCAAAGCTCATGACGCAGTTGTTCGGAGACAGAGTGTACTGGGCAAACGGAACCGGATGTTCGCAGGCATGGGGTGCAACATATCCGGGAATTCCCTATACGGTAAACGGAAGAGGATTCGGTCCCGCATGGACAAATTCGCTCTTTGAGAACAATGCGGAACTCATGCTCGGTATGTATCTGTCCGTTACACAGCAGAGAAAGCTTGCAAAGAAGAAAGTATCGGCACTTCTTGACGCATCTTCCGATGAGAAGGTCGTAAGCGCCTGCCGTGCGTATATCGATTCATTCGATGATTATGACGGATCGCGCAAGGCCTCTGATGAGCTTATTGATGTACTTGAGAACACAAAGGACGATGCGAACGCAAAGCTTATCAGATCGATATTAAAGCGCCGCGACCATCTGTCGCGAAAATCATTCTGGATGTACGGTGGTGACGGCTGGGCATACGATATAGGTTTCGGAGGACTCGATCATGTTATCGCATCCGGAGCCAACATCAATACTCTCGTTATTGACACGGAGGTTTATTCGAATACGGGCGGACAGAGTTCAAAGGCAACTCAGATAGGAGCCGTTGCCCAGTTCGCTTCTTCGGGAAAGACTACCAAGAAGAAGGATCTCGGAGCCATATTCATGACATACGGAAATGTGTATGTCGCATCGGTAAGTATGGGAGCCAATCCCAATCAGCTGATCAAGGTATTAAAGGAAGCCGAGGAATATGACGGTCCTTCGATCATAATCGCATACACACCTTGCATAACCCACGGTATCAAAGCCGGAATGGGTGCCGCACAGGAAGAGATGAAGCGTGCCGTTCAGAGCGGATACTGGACACTTTACCATTATGATCCGAGACTTCCTCAGCCGCTTGTCGTAGACTCCAAAGAGCCGACGCTTGATTACGAGGAGTTCCTTGCCGGAGAGACAAGGTATTCGTCACTCGGAAAGACATTCCCCGAAAACGCGAAGAAGCTCTTTGCCCAGGGAGCAAGAGAAGCAAAAGAACGTTACGACAGATACAGAGCAATGGAAAAATAAGATGGATACAAAGACTGCTTCCGAAAAGATCGAACTCTTAAGATCCAATATAGAAAAAAGGATAGTCGGAAAGAGCGGGATAATCGACAGGCTCATAATAGCGCTTCTGGCCGGCGGGCATGTTCTCGTTGAGGACGTTCCCGGAGTCGGAAAGACATCGCTTGCAAGGGCGCTCGCCGATTCTCTTTCTCTCTCGTTTGCGCGTATCCAGTGTACTCCCGATACGATGCCCGGAGATATTACCGGAGTGTCGGTCTACAATTCCAAGACCGGTGAATTTGAAGTTGTCCCGGGACCGGTGATGAACAACATCGTGCTTGCCGATGAGCTTAACAGAACATCGCCCAAGACACAGTCGGCGCTGCTTGAGGCAATGGAGGAGCAGAGCGTCACGATAGACGGAAAGAACATGCCGCTTCCGGATCCTTTTATGGTGATCGGAACGCAGAATCCGATGGAGACCGCGGGTTGCTATCCGTTGCCGGAAGCCCAGCTTGACAGGTTCATGATGAAGCTTTCGATCGGTTATCCGAAAAAGGAGGATGCCGTAAACATGGCATCGGGTTTTCTTGAAGGAACTCTTCATGAAGCGACCGCTGCCGTACTTACGGGTCCGGATATAATGGAAATGAGGAGCGTTGTCGAAAAGGTAACGGTCAACGACAAACTCATTGATCATGCCGTTATGATAGTCGAGGCAACGAGATCGGATGCTGACATTTCATGCGGTGCCTCCCCGAGAGCACTTCTTGCCCTACTGCGATGTGCGCAGTCATATGCGACCCTTTCCGGAAGGGATTACTGTATCCCGGAGGATATAATAAATGCGGCTACACTTACCCTTCCTCACAGGCTTGTGCTGACGGCGCAGGCACGTATGAATCGTACGTCACAGGAGCAGGTGATCCGTCGTATCACGGATCATGTTAAAGTTCCTTCATGATGAGGACTGTCAATGCATATCCGCTTTGATAAAAAGGGCTTGATCGTATATTTCCTTATACTCGTATTATGTACAGTCTTTGCAAGCTTCTACGGAGGCCTGCTTCCTTTTATTCTTCTTGGCGGTTTCGTGCTGCTGCTTCCGGTTTCGTTTGTGTGTATAGTACTAAGCTATCGCTTTCTGTCGGTATATCAGGAACTTGATTCGCATCGCGTAGTAAAAGGCGATTCTCACGATATGACCGTGACGTTTGACAATTCCCTCTTTCTCCCGATACACAATATGATACTCACGTTGTATTCAGACAGATGTGATCATGAAGGGATCGCAGACGGACAGAGGGTTTCGGTGGGTCCGCGAAGTAAGATCACTCTTCACGCAAAGGCATCCTGCCTTTTTGGAGGAGCTTATTATATCGGAGTCAGGAGTATAGGCCTGTCCGATGCCTTTTCGATAATGACCGTCGAGTTTGACGTTCCGTATCACTTCAGGGCCATAGTATCGCCCAACATAACCGATGCGGCGAACGGATATCTGGATATAGAAAACACGATCAATTCGGTCGGAATAAAGAGCGACATGAAGATCGAGATGATACCCGGAAATGACATGCGCAATTACGTGCCCGGCGATGCACCTCGAAGCATAAACTGGAAAGTTTCCGCAAAACTGGACAAACTCATGGTCAGAGTGCCGGATAAGCAGGATACGAGAACAGTGACAATGGTTCTGGAAGCATCATATATTCCGGATCGAGACTGGGATACGGAGTATCTGCGGCGCAGAGACGCTTTTCTGGAATTTGCGGTCTCCGCGGCATGGTATTTCGCAAAACGCAACATGCCGGTTCTCATCATATATCCGTCCGGTAAGATAACCGAGAGACATGTAGGTTCCTACGACAGCTTCAGAGGATTTTACGAAGACGTATCTCAAGGTATGATCTACCGTTCCGAGGATGAGAAAGACAGGATGCACAGACTATCCGAGGAAAGGAGGATGAGCGGATATGGGGATGAAACAACTGTTGTCGTCAGCGAAGACAGATGGCCCGGCGAAGATTTTTGCGTCATTGCCGGATGACATCGGGACGGCACTGACCGTATTCGTATCGTGTGCCGCGGTTGTTGCGGTATATATCATGTCAGGGCATGATCCGGAATCCGTTTCGGTGCGAACCGTCATATGGAGTGCGGCCGCATTCTCCTTATGCTATTCACTGATCCTCTGCGTTTTCCGCATGTTTGCCGGGGAGAGACTTGCTGTTTTTGCCGTTTTGTCTCTTGCGATACTTATGTCGTTCATCCTTTGGGACGGTAATATCGCGTTATATGTTTATTTGCTTTGGGCAATAATAAGACTGTGTCCTAAAAGACTTCATCCGGAAGCGATTCTTTGTGCGGCTTCATCGGCGGTCATGATCTTTGCCTGGATCTATGCAAGAGGTTCGTTGGAAGATCCCGCGTTTACGTGGAAAGTTGTGTATGCTGCATTGTTTGTCCTTGTGCTGTCGCATCTTGCCGGACTGATCGGGTATAGGGAAGAAAGCCGTTATCCGTTTGCTTTTTTCATAGTGCTCATGGTATGTCTTCTTATTATCCCGTCAAGGAGCGAACCGATAAACTGGAAACCGCTCATAAATGCCGGGAAAAGAGCCGTGGAGAAGACAAAGGAAATAGGGTGGTCGATATCCTACCGTTTTTCGGATATGTTTGCTCTTTCCGCATACAGCACCGGATACAGTTCGTTTGATCAGAACGGGGACTCAATACGTTCGTCGGAGCGGACAGAGCTCGAAATTAAGACACTGGACAGCACGACTTTTACTTACAGGTCCGAGGGAAGCGGACAGAATGTTATGAGACGCCGGACAATTTATCTTGCCGGCGAAAAGATGCCGGATCACAGCCGGCTTCTCGATTTTCTCTTCGCAATGTATTCGCGGAAAGTGGATCATGACCGGGCTGACCTTTTTGCGAGAAAAGCGAATCTTGATATCAGATATGCGTATCTGAAAACGGAAGATGAGATACTTCCGTTGTGTCCGATAAAGATTACCGATGAAAAGGGCAATCCTCTTTCCGAAAAACCCGAAGAGTATCATAAAAAAGGGTATCGCATAGTATCGGATTATCTTGACATAGACTATGGAAGCCCTTATCTTGAGGAACTGATCGTATCATCACCCGGACAGATATCTAAGAAGTCCGTAAGCTTTGCGGAAATGTCCGAGTATGCATATAATGTGTTCGCGGTAAGACTTGCGGGGACGGTCGGTGAAGACGAATACGCCGCATGGCGGGATTCGGATGAATCACTCGAAGAGTATCTTGATACGGGCGGCGCAACCGACAGGATGAAGGAACTCGCTTCAAATATAACCGGGGAATATTCCGACGATTACGATAAATGCAGGGCGATAGAATACTATCTGCGTCAATATAAATACCGTACGGATACCGGAACGAACGGAGGAGGAAGTACCGGCAGTGCCGAAGGAATGAGCAGGATTGCGGATAGATTTATGTTTGAGTCCGGACAGGGGTACTGTGTACATTTTGCGTCATCGATGGTGATGCTCCTTCGCCTTTCGGGAATACCCGCGAGACTTGACGGAGGATACAGATACACGTTTCCTTTTGACAGGCAGGAGGAATACGAGGTTCGTGCAAGCGAAGCTCATGTCTGGCCCGAAGCATATATTTCCGGATTCGGATGGATAGGTTTTGAACCGACTTCAGGTATGTCGACCGCACAGGAGAGAACATGGCACAGAGAGCCTGTTTACAGTTCATCGGGGAAATCAGGTCAGAAGGCGGCGGCCCCTTATATACCCGACAATATTCCGTCATCTGTTTCGGAAGGATCAGAGCCGGAGAGACAAATACAGGGCAATATGAATTCTCTTATGAGAGTCCTTCGCACGGTTCTTGTCATAGTCGCAGCAGTAATATTGACGGCGGTCCTGATGATCACGGGAATGTTTGCTTATAAGGCAGTAAAGTACAGAAGAGCCGATGCAAACGAAAAACTTATAATGGATGTTGATGACATAAGGAGTATGATAAGATCCGCAGCGGGTGCGGATATCGAGGACAGGGGTGTACTGTCCGACTACGTACCGTATATTCCGGAAAAATACGCGAAAGAGGTGCGCGCGGCATTTGACATTTATTACAGGATCAAATACCGGAAAAAGGGCACTTCCGATTCCGAAGATCAGGTCACCGGTCGCGAGGGAACGGATACAAGAACGTTGAGAGATTCAATGCGAAAAGAATACAGACGGAGGATGTCTAAAATATGGCAACCCTACTGATAACGGTTATATATCTGGCTTTTATCGGACTCGGACTTCCGGACTCCCTTTTCGGAGCCTCGTGGCCTTCGATCTATACCGAATTCGGCCTGCCTTTATCGACGGGCGGAATAGTCACGGGCATTTGTTCCGGAATGACGGTGATTTCAAGTCTTATGAGCGCAAGGCTCATAAAACTGCTCGGGACGAATAAGCTGACTGCCATATGCACGCTGATCACGGCCTTATCGTTGTTCGGATTCAGTATGTCGGGAAGCTTTATATATTTATGTGTTCTGGCAGTACCTCTCGGACTCGGAGCGGGATCGATAGATACGGCGCTCAATAACTATGTTGCTTTGCATTATAGCGCATCACAGATGAGTTTTCTGCACTGTTTCTACGGGATCGGCGTTACGGTCAGTCCTTTTATAATGACGCTTGTGTTCGGAAACGGAATGAATTGGAGGACCGGTTACAGGATCGCCTCTTTCATACAGATGGGGCTCGCGTTATTACTGATTGTCACCCTTCCGATATGGAAAAAAGTTCACAAAACGGATGCACAAGAGGAAGAGAAATATGAGACGCTGTCCATAAGGGAAGCGGCTTCTATCAAAGGTGTCAAGGTCATGTGGCTTCTGTTTGTAACTTCATGCGTCATCGAATCTTCGGTCGGAAACTGGAGCAGTACGTTTCTTGTTGAACACAGGCATGTAAGCAACGAACTTGCCGCGGGTTCCGTGACGTTCTACTATCTGGGCATGACTCTCGGAAGACTTATATCGGGATTCCTGACCAGGAAACTTCACAGCTGGCAGATTGTTAAGCTCGGTCTGATAACGCTTGGGACGGCTATCCTTATGCTGATATTTATCCCAAACAACACGGTCACGATCATTGCCCTCATGATGATCGGACTCGGAAACGGACCGATGTTCCCGAACTTCAACTATCTTGCTCCCGAGAACTTCGGCAAGAGCCGTTCTCTTGCGATAATCGGAACCCAGATGGCATTCGCCAGTCTGGCTATAGTGACGGGTCCCATTATCTGCGGTCTTTTGGGACAGGCGCTCGGAATGGGATCTTTCCCGTTCTATATAGCAGTCTTCTTTGGTATTATGGTTGCTGCTTTCGTGCGGGGCAGCAGGATCTGGAAAATGCCCGGACTGTTTCGTTTTAAACGATGATCTTAGGAGGATCTGACACATAATGGAATTTAAGCTTCACTCGGAATATCAGCCTACCGGCGACCAGCCGCAGGCCATAGCAAAGCTTGTTGAGGGTTTCAGACAGGGTAACCAGTTTGAAACTCTTCTTGGCGTAACGGGGTCAGGTAAGACATTTACGATGGCCAATGTCATTGCGGCACTTAATAAGCCTACGCTGATCATCAGTCACAACAAAACACTTGCCGGGCAGTTGTATTCGGAGATGAAAGAATTCTTCCCCGAAAACGCGGTGGAATATTTTGTCAGCTATTACGACTATTACCAGCCCGAGGCATATATACCGTCGTCTGATACGTATATCGAGAAGGATTCGTCGATAAACGACGAGATCGATAAGCTCAGACTCTCCGCGACGACATCGCTGTCGGAAAGACGAGATGTCATTGTCGTTGCATCGGTTTCGTGCATATACGGCATAGGATCTCCTTCCGATTATCAGAACATGTGCGTTTCGCTCCGTCCCGGTATGCAAAAGGACAGGGACGATGTTGTCCGTGAACTTATCGAGATAAGCTACGAGCGCAACCAGATCGATTTTGCCCGCGGGCGCTTCCGTGTTATGGGCGATACCGTGGAAGTCTTTCCCGCATGGGAGAGTGAGTACGGGATCAGGGTGGAATTCTTCGGCGATGAGATCGACAGGATATCCGAGTTCGATCCCCTGACAGGTAAGGTCCACTCAACGCTTAACCACTTTGCGATATTCCCGGCTTCCCATTACGTCATCCCGAAGGACAAGCTTGCACGGGCGGTGTCTACGATCGAAGAGGAACTTGCCGAACAGGTGAAATTCTTTAAGAGCGAGGATAAGCTGATCGAGGCGCAGCGAATAAGCGAGAGAACGAGATTTGATATAGAGATGCTTCAGGAGACCGGATTCTGCTCGGGAATCGAGAACTATTCAAGGCATCTGACCGGCGCCAAAGCGGGCGATCCGCCATATACCCTGATGGACTATTTCGGCGACGATTACCTTATCATCGTCGATGAATCTCATATGACGATTCCTCAGCTCGGAGCGATGTATAACGGCGACCGTGCGAGGAAGACATCGCTTGTGGATTACGGCTTCAGACTGCCTTCCGCGAAGGACAACCGTCCCTTGAACTTTGGCGAGTTTGAAGGTAAAATAGACCAGATGATGTTCGTGTCGGCAACCCCCGGACCGTACGAGGAAGAGCACGAACTCGACAGAGCCGAACAGATCATCCGGCCGACGGGTCTTCTCGATCCGGAAGTTACGGTCAAGCCCACGAAGGGGCAGATAGACGATCTTATCGGCGAGATCCGCAAAGAGGTCAAAGCGGGCAACAAAGTACTTGTCACAACGCTCACCAAGAAGATGGCCGAGGATCTTACGGCATACATGAAGGATGTCGGAATACGTGTACGTTATCTTCATTCTGATATAGACACGTTTGAGCGTGCCAAGATCATACGCGACATGAGACTTGACGTGTTTGATGTGCTTGTCGGTATCAATCTGCTTCGTGAGGGCCTCGATATACCCGAGATAGGGCTTGTTGCGGTGCTGGATGCGGACAAGGAAGGATTCTTAAGATCCCGTACGTCGCTCATACAGACTATCGGAAGAGCCGCCAGAAACAGCGACGGACGCATAATCATGTACGCCGATACGATGACCGATTCGATGAAGGTGGCGATAGACGAGACCGAGAGAAGACGCCGTATCCAGGATGAATACAACAAGGAGAACGGTATCACTCCGACTACGATCAGGAAGGCGGTCCGCGATCTTATCAGTATTCACAAGGAGATCGCCAAAGAGGAGGCGGGATTTGCAAAGGATCCCGAATCCATGGACGAGAAGGAGCTTAAGAAGCTTATTGCAAGTGTGGAAAAGGGCATGAGGCGTGCCGCTGCGGAACTCGATTTCGAAACCGCGGCAACTCTTCGTGACAAGATGATAGATCTCAAAAAGCATTTGGAGGATCTGTAATTGGGCAGGATATCAATAGTAGTACCGACATATAACGAGTCCGAGAACGTCGGCAATCTCGTTAACCAGATAGATTACGCACTCCGCGGGATAGAGTACGAGGTTATATTTATCGACGATTCCACGGATGATACGCCTGAGGCGATCAAAAGAGTTATGGGCGAAAATCACAACGTCCGGATGGAACACCGCGAGACGGAAAAAGGGCTTGCGACAGCTGTGCTTAAGGGATTTTCGCTTGCAAGCGGCGACTATATAGCCGTAATGGATGCGGACCTTCAGCATCCGCCTGCAATTCTTAAGAGCATGTATGCTGTCATGGAGACGGGAGCGGATTTCTGTGTGCCTTCAAGGTTCATACCGGGCGGAAGCGACGGGGGACTCGGGCCGTACAGAAAGCTCGTGTCGGGAGTCGCACGTTACATCGGAAAGATCGCACTGCCTTCGCTTCGCAAGATCACCGATCCGACAAGCGGACTGTTCATGTTCAGACGTGCGGTGATAGAAGGCGCCGACCTGCAGCCGATAGGGTGGAAGATAATGGTCGAAGTGCTTGCTATGGGTACGTACAAGAGCGTTGTCGAGATACCGTACAAGTTCCAGGCTCGTCCCGCAGGCGAATCGAAACTGTCCTCTAAGGTGACCGTTGAATACTTAAAGCAGGTCGCTCAGCTCATGCGCAGAGGCAAGAAGCAGTCGGGTGTAACCGTTTCCAGATGGTCTCCCGAGAAGCTCAAGAATGAATTGGAAAAGATCAGATAATGGTATTTAGTTCGGTTATATTCCTTTGTATGTTTCTGCCGGCGACTCTGCTCGGCTATTATATACTGCCGCAAAAGGCGAGAGGTATATGGCTTCTTGTTGCGAGCCTCGGCTTTTATGCATGCGGGGGACCGAAGCATCTCATATATCTTATCGCATCGATAGTATTTAACTTTGCGGCGGGTATCGTTATATCCTCTCTCGGTACAAGGACACATCAGAAGATCGCTCTTGCGGTCGGAGTGCTCGTCAATATCGGCTCCTTGATCTGGTTCAAATACACGGGTTTCTTTGTGGAAACATATAACGGGATATTCGGTAAGGATGCGGTGATCCCGAAGATCATCCTGCCTCTCGGGATATCTTTCTACACATTCCAGTGCATATCATACATAACTGATGTTTACCGCGCGGGTGCCGATGAAGGTCCGAACAGGATCGCAACAAAGGACCCGTTGAAGTTCGCGCTTTATATCACCATGTTTGCACAGCTCCTTCAGGGACCGATCATAAGATTTGCGGATGTAAAGGATTCTCTTGAAAAACTGTCGGCAACGACGGACCAGTTCGTAAAGGGTATCGAGCGGTTCATAGTCGGTCTTGCGAAGAAGGCGATAATAGCCAATACGATCGGTGAAGTATGCGATAAGATATTTGCTATGGATACGTCGGGCATGTCTACACAGGTGGCATGGCTCGGTGCGGTTCTTTATACGCTTCAGATCTATTTCGATTTTGCGGGATATACCGATATGGCTGTGGGTCTCGGAAAGATGTTCGGATTCGAATTTGCCGAGAACTTCAATTATCCGTATATTTCAAGATCCGTAACGGAGTTCTGGAGAAGATGGCATATCACACTCGGAAGCTGGTTTCGGGATTACCTGTACATTCCGCTCGGA
>JAEEGL012966580.1_pt1 | contig 11844 bp, 9 predicted proteins | sample 9134231 | NCBI WGS metagenome assembly JAEEGL01 (sample SAMN16246548, study PRJNA631951) | gut metagenome | biome: gut microbiome; feature: rumen; material: fiber-attached | host: Bos | place: Iran: Karaj | collected 2018-10 | reverse complement strand
AGCAGGGAAAACTGCCCTTGTAATAAAAACCTATAAAGCAGTACGCAGCCACCATCAGCACAGCGATGATGGCCAGCGCAATGCCGGTCCCCTTTAATACTTTTTTCATAATCCCCTTTGTATATCCTTAAATCTTTTACTTCTTTTTAGCCTTAAGGTCTGCAGCATCGAAAGCCTCACTTATGGATGCACCTGCAGGCACCATGGGAAATACCTTGTCGTCCTCCTCGATCACACAGTCGATGAGCACAGGCACCTTGGACTTAAGGGCCTTCTTGAGAGCCGGAACAACCTCACTCTTTTTGGTCACACGTATGGCATCGCAGCCAAGTCCCTCAGCAACCTTGCAGTAGTCCACATTGTCCTCAAAGACGGTCTGTGAATAATGCTGCTGATAGAACAGAGTCTGCCACTGTCTCACCATGCCCAGAACGTGATTGTTTATAACGATCTCAATTATTGGCAGCTTGTATCTCGATGCGGTTGCCAGTTCATTCATATTCATCCTGAAGCATCCGTCACCTGCTATGTTGACGCATACCTTGTCAGGATTGCCCACCTTGGCTCCTATGCAGGCGCCAAGTCCATAGCCCATGGTTCCAAGTCCACCGGATGTAAGGAAGGTCCTTGGCTTTTTAAACTTGTAGTACTGGGCAGCCCACATCTGGTGCTGTCCCACGTCTGTTACGATAATTGCATCATCATCCGTAAGCTTGCTGAGTTCCTCAATAATATAGGGACAGGTCAGCTTGTCAGTTTCATAGCTGAGGGGATATTTCTTCTTGTAATCATTTATCCTGGCAAGCCACTCCGAGTGATCCATCTGCTCTATTCTCTGGTTCAGAACAGAAAGAACAGACTTAAGATCTCCGATAACAGCCACGTTTGCCCTGATATTCTTGTTGATCTCTGCTGCATCTATGTCGATCTGCAGAACCTTAGCCTTAGTAGCAAAGGTCTTTGCATTGCCTATTACCCTGTCGGAGAACCTGGCTCCAAGGGTTATCAGAAGATCACACTCGCTCACACCAAAGTTGGAGGTCTTGGTGCCGTGCATACCTATCATGCCGGTATACAGCTCATTATCTGCATCAAAAGCTCCCTTGGCCATCAGAGTATCACACACAGGAGCATTCACCTTTTCGGCAAACTCCAAGAGCTCAGCAGATGCCCCGGAAATAACTGCACCTCCGCCCACATAAATGTAAGGTCTCTTTGCAGCCTTGATAAGCTTAAGTGCTGCCTTGATATCATCCTCGGTGTAGTTCACAAAGGGCTCATCCACTTCAATCTTCTGCTTCTTATAATCGCAGGTATTGGCAGTGACATCCTTGGTGATATCCACAAGTACAGGTCCCGGTCTGCCGGTCCTGGCAATCCTGAAGGCCTTCCTGATAGTAGCCGCAAGATTCTTTACATCCTTGACAATATAGCCGTGCTTGGTTATAGGCATGGTAATTCCGGCTATATCCACCTCCTGGAAGGTATCCTTGCCAAGAAGAGGAAGATTAACATTGCAGGTTATCGCCACCATTGGCACCGAGTCCATATATGCAGTGGCAATGCCGGTTACCAGATTTGTAGACCCTGGTCCCGAAGTAGCCATGCAGACACCAACCTTTCCGGTGGACCTGGCATAGCCATCTGCCGCATGTGCCGCACCCTGCTCATGGCTGGTCAGAATATGTAAAAAATCATCCTGCTGTTTATACAATTCATCGTAAATGTTAAGTATCGTCCCCCCCGGATATCCAAAAACTGTATCAACACCTTGCTCTTTAAGGCATTCTAAGACGATTTGTGCTCCAGTAAGCTGCATATTTCATACTCCTCTGTTTATAGCTTTGATCTGATGGGCAGATGCCCCGGACTAAATCTTTGTCAACTGCGTGGAATCTCCAGTACAGCCCCGCGGTTACCGCTGGTAACAAGCTCTCTGTAGCGGGCAAGATATCCTGTTGTAACCTTGGGTTCCCTTGGCTGCCACTTTTCTCTTCTCCTGGCCAGCTCCTCATCGGAAACCTTTACATTCAGCGCATTACCGGGAATGTCAATGCTTATGATGTCCCCTTCCTCGATAAGCGCGATAGGTCCGCCCACAGCAGCCTCCGGTGAAACATGTCCGATGGAGGCTCCGCGGCTTGCACCTGAGAATCTTCCGTCAGTGATGAGGGCAACAGTTGAACCAAGTCCTCTTCCGGCAATTGCTGATGTGGGATTGAGCATCTCTCTCATTCCAGGGCCGCCCTTAGGTCCCTCATATCTGATGACAACAACATCACCGGCAACGATCTTGCCGCCAAGGATAGCCTCAATGGCATCCTCCTCGCAGTCGAATACCCTTGCAGGTCCCTCGTGAACCATCATCTCGGGAACCACTGCTGACCTCTTGACAATTCCTGTGTCAGGGGCAATATTTCCCTTGAGAACAGCGATTCCGCCGGTCTGCATATATGGATTATCTATAGGTCTGATAACCTCAGGATCTTTATTGACAACACCCTCCAGGTTCTCTTTGATTGTCTTACCTGTAACTGTGATGAGATCTGTGTTGATGAGATCTTTCTTGACCAGCTCGCTCATAACTGCCAGAACGCCGCCTGCCTCATTGAGGTCCTCCATGTATGTGGGACCTGCAGGAGCAAGGTGACAGAGGTTTGGAGTTCTGGCTGAAACCTCATTGGCGATCTCCATGTTGAGCTCAACCTGTGCCTCGTGGGCAATTGCAGGCAGATGGAGCATTGTATTTGTAGAACATCCAAGAGCCATATCAAGAGCCAGGGCGTTCATGAATGCCTCTTTTGTCATGATGTCTCTCGGCCTGATATTCTTCTCTATAAGATCCATTACCGCATATCCGGCCTTCTTGGCCAGACGGATCCTAGCAGAATATACCGCAGGAATAGTGCCGTTTCCGGGAAGTCCCATACCGATAGTCTCTGTGAGACAGTTCATGGAATTGGCCGTGTACATACCTGAGCAGGAGCCACATGTCGGACAGGCCTTCTCCTCGTACTCGCAGAGCTTTTCCTCTGTAATAGTTCCGGCAGATGCACTTCCCACAGCCTCAAATACAGATGAGAGGGATGTCTTGTGTCCGTCAATCCTTCCAGCCATCATAGGGCCGCCGGATACGAATACTGTTGGAATGTTGACCCTTGCTGCAGCCATCAGCAGCCCCGGCACATTCTTGTCGCAGTTGGGAATGCATACCATTCCGTCAAATGCATGGGCTTTGGCAAGGCACTCGGTGCTGTCAGCGATGAGATCCCTTGTAACGAGGGAATATTTCATTCCGATATGTCCCATTGCTATGCCGTCACATACAGCAATTGCAGGAACAACCACCGGCATTCCACCGGCTTCTGCAACAGCCAGCTTAACCGCCTCAGTGATCTTGTCCAGGTTCATATGTCCGGGAACGATCTCGTTGTAGGAGCTTACAATTCCTACCAGAGGTTTTCTCCTCTCTTCCTCAGTAAACCCGAGGGCGTTAAAAAGACTTCTGTGTGGAGCCTGCTGAAGTCCCTTCATAACTGAATCACTTGTCTTACTCATACACTTGTCTCCTTTACTTGGTATATAATATAAAGTTTTCATTTTCATAGGTGACGCGCATCGTATCTATGTAATCCCAGTTTATGGTCTCATAGGTCTGGTAGAATTTCCAGAAATCCTCACCGGAATACCCCGGCGTCATCATATCTTTATCAATGATAACACAGTCGGCGTCCTCCACGTCAGTCTTGTTGCAGTCAATATCCCATCCGAATTTCAAAAGATACTGCTGGTCGCAGTCAAGAACTGCTATGTTACGCCTGTGTGTAACATCCGCAATGTATAGCGTGCTGAAAACATCTGTCTCCCGGCCTGCCAGCTGCAGACTGAAATTCCCTCCGGCTGCCCTCACAACAAATACCGCTATAATAACAGCTGCCGGAAAATAAACACCAATCCCGGAATACCACTTATCTCCCTTGATGGCGGTCTCAAACTCCCGGTGAACAGGTCTTTCGGAATCAGAGGCGGCAGAGTTCTGCCTTATCTCATAGTTGTACATTCTCACAGCTGTATTTATTATACGCTCAAGGCACGTACAGACAGAAACAGTAACTATAAACGCTTCGTAGCTGAAGACCCGAAGATATGGGAGCTTGAGCTGAAGGATCAGCATCAGGCCTGTGATGAGAATATTGGATACAATGATAATATTTATCACGGTCCTGCTGTAGGAAAAGTGTCTCACACACTCATAAACAGCAACAATGAGGCCAAGGATCAATGCATAGGAAATAGCATTCGACAATCCCGGGAGCATATAGTTAAAAAGACTGCTCACCCACGGGATGAACTGCATCCTGAACTCCTCGGGCGAAACGCTCTGTATATAGGGCTGGCCAAGCATGTAGTCTATCCCGGTCTTAAGGCACCCAAAGGGTGCTTTTAAAAGAACTGCCCCGTGGCTCATACCGTAGAAGGCCGAGGTCTCATTCTTTACCAGAAGGTTGGAGCCGATGGCAAACCATATCATGGCATAGAGGGCTGTTGTGATAAGTGCTGCGATCACGCCGTGAATAAAGAAAACATTAAATTTCCTCACATAGGCATTGTCTGACAGCCTGGGTCTCATCCCCCTGCTCTTGTAGCCATTTATCAAAAGACATGCCGATATCGCAAAACTCATGGGCAGAACCCAGTAGATACTGCTGGGCACAGTATACAGCCCAAGAATAAAGGAAAGAGCCAGCAAGCGGTAATACCATTTGTTAGTCTCCTCTATGCTGCATATCCTTCCTGCCAGATATACGGAAACCAGAAAGCATGTAGTTCCCAGGGTATATCCCCTGCCCTGGACGCTGTAATCATTGACTATCTGCATGCAGGAATACAGGAGCATAGCCGCAAAGGGCAGCCCGTGTGAATAATATCTCCTGCAGATGATATAAACAAGAATCAGATTGGCAACAGCGCATATATATGAAACTCCGCGAAGGCCGATATAGGGATTGCCTGTGTAGTCCAGTATTGCCGACAGCACCGAATAACCGACATGGTTATTGGGCAGCGGCCAGTGGATAGCTGCGTAGAGCGGCCCCCTGCTGATGAAGGTATAGTAGGTATATAGCTCATCATACTGCGGGGTTATGGCAAGCATCCTCCACAGATAATACAGTGACATGGCAATGATAAAAAGGGTTGCCGCCATGCTCTCCGGCTTATGTGGCAAAAAGTTGTATATTCTCTTTTCAGTATTATAGGTCAGCGATTCGTCCAACGAGAATATCTCCCATCTCAGTACATCCTACCTGTTTGAACTGTGAACTGTCGCCTGCCCCAAGGAGGTCAACGGTCCTGTACCCTTCCGAAAGAGCTGATCTGACAGCATTCTCTATGGCATCTGCCTCTTTGGTAAGATTAAATGTATATCTCAGCATCATGGCTGCCGAAAGCACCGTCGCAATCGGATTGGCAATGTCTTTGCCGGCAATGTCAGGTGCGCTTCCGTGGCTGGGCTCATAGAGTCCAAAGCTGGTGTCATTCAGGGATGCGCTTGGAAGCATACCGATGGATCCGGTTATCATGCTGGCCTCATCAGAGAGAATATCTCCAAACATATTCTCTGTGAGGACCACATCAAACATAGAAGGCTCTCTTACCAGCTGCATTGCACAGTTGTCCACAAGCATGTGTTCAAGCTCAACATCCGGGTAATCCTCTGAAACCTCATTGACCACCTTGCGCCAGAGCCTGGATGAATCCAGAACGTTGGCCTTGTCGACACTTATGACCTTTTTTCTCCTCTTGCGGGCGATCTCAAAAGCCTTAATGGCGATTCTTCTGATCTCGCTCTCCTTGTAGCAAAGTGTATCAACAGCTGTAACTTCACCATCTATCTCTTTGGTGTATCTCTCTCCAAAGTAAAGACCTCCGGTGAGCTCCCTCATGATCATCATGTCAAAGCCCTTCCTGGCAGCCTCTTCTTTAAGGGGGCAGGCCTGGGAAAGCTGGGGATAAAGATATGCAGGTCTCAGATTTGCAAAGAGTCCAAGGGCTTTACGAAGGCCCAGAAGCCCTGCCTCAGGGCGCTTTGATGGCTCCAGCTTGTACCAGGGCGATGTGGAGGTATTGCCTCCTATAGATCCCATGAGTACGGCGTCGGCACTTTTGGCAGCCTCAATGGTCTCCTCTGTAAGAGGCACTCCATAAGCGTCAATTGAGCAGCCACCCATCAGCACTTCCCTGTATGTGATCTCATGTCCGTATACTTCTGCAACCCTGTCGAGAACTCTCATTGCCTGGGTCACGATCTCGGGACCAATTCCATCCCCCTTGATGCATGTAATATTCATTTTCATAATCTTTCCTCCTTCAGATTTCCTTTTTGTACTAAAAAAGAATGCTGCTCGCAGCATTCTCGCGCCGAGCGCGGTTGCATTTATGCAACATCTTCATTGCGCGCGAGTGTGCATCCATAGCGGAGCGTTTTCAATTTCTTATGAAATTGAAAAATAAGCCCGATTGGCATCTACCAATCAGGCTTTTAAAGGCGCGAAAAAATCACTTCTTTTTTGAATCAGAAGCATCAGCTGTAGCAACTGCATCTTCAGGCTTCTCAACCTCAACAATGGCTTCCTTCACCATTGGGATACGGCAGTTCTTGTTGTTACCAAACTCAACGATAACCATGTCGTCATTGATATCAATAACCGTTCCGATGAATCCGCCTGTTGTCCTGACACTGTCACCAACGGCAAGAGCTGCAAGGACCTGAGCCTTCTGCTTCTGCTCCTTCCTCTGGGGACGCATGAAAAGAAAATAGAAAACAGCGATTACAGCGGCATAAACCACTACCATTGAAATAATGCTTGTTGTGTTATTAGCTGCTTCAGTTGTTAAAAATAAACCCATAACTTCCTCCATACCATAAAAATAATAATACACCAATCAATAATACTAAAAACCAGCCATAAATTCAAGTAAATATGAGCATCTTAACCTTTGCGCCAGTTTCTGGCAATGTTGTAGGAGGTGGCGACGGTCTCGGAGTCAAACTCCATCATTCCATCCAGCTTCCTCTTTTTATAAGCGGCAAACCCACCCTTCGATATGGCATCCCTTATCTCCTCCATCATGTGGTTGTAGAAGTAGAGATTGTGAAGGACACACAGACGCATTCCCAGCATCTCGCCCGCCTTTAACAGATGCCTTATATAGGATTTGGAATATCTCCTGCAGGCCGGGCACTGACAACCCTCCTCAATAGGAGTGTCATCCATCTCATATCTGGCGTTGAGGATATTGATGTGACCTCTGTTCGTGTATAGATGTCCATGTCTTCCGTTTCTGCTGGGATATACGCAGTCAAAGAAGTCCACTCCCCGCTCAACGGCCTCCAGGATATTTGCAGGCGTCCCAACACCCATAAGATAAGTTGGCTTGTCAACGGGAAGATATGGAACAACGGTCTCAAGGACGTGATACATCTCCTCATGAGTCTCACCTACTGCAAGGCCTCCAACTGCATAGCCGTCAAGATCAAGCTCGCTTATGCGCTTTGCATGCTCTATCCTTATGTCATCAAATATCGCTCCCTGGTTGATGCCAAAGAGCATCTGCCTGGGATTGACTGTATATGGCAGGCTGTTGAGCCTGTCCATCTCGCTCTTACAGCGGAGCAGCCATCTGGTGGTCCTGTCCACAGACATCTGAACATATTCATGCTCTGCCTTGGCAGAGGGACATTCATCAAAGGCCATGGCGATGGTTGATCCAAGGTGAGACTGAATCCTCATGCTCTCCTCAGGACCCATGAACAGCTTATGACCATCAATGTGCGAATGAAAATAGACGCCTTCTTCCTTTATCTTCCTGTTCTTGGCAAGAGAAAAGACCTGAAATCCTCCTGAATCAGTCAGAATAGGTCTTTTGCAGGACATAAACTTATGAAGTCCCCCCATTCTGTAGATCAGGTCATCTCCGGGTCTGAGGTGAAGGTGATAGGTATTGGAAAGGACAACCTCTGTTCCTATCTGCTCAAGATCCTCAGTGGACACGCCGCCCTTTATGGCAGCCACAGTTGCCACATTCATAAAAACAGGTGTGCGGATAGTGCCGTGGACCGTCTCAAAATCAGCCCTCTTGGCACATCCATCCCTATTTAATATCTTATACATTTATAAAAAACCTTTCGAAACATTAATCCACGTATTTGTTCCAGAACTCCTCAAGACACATGTTGCCCTGTGTGATCACAGTTGCTGCATCAACTCCCACGTACCTGAAGTGCCATGGCTCATACTCAATACTGGTTATTTCTTCCTTGCCTGCAGGGTAACGCAGTATGAATCCATACTTGCTGCTGTTCTGAGCAAGCCACTTTCCGGCCGGAGTCTCACCAAAGCCCTCATCCAGTGAGGTATAGCCGTCAGTGATGATGTCAACAGCCAGCCCCACCTGATGCTCAGAGGAACCGGGAACTGTCACTGCCTGGGAAGCAAGCTTGTAGGCATCCATATAGGACATCCCGCGGCTCATATATCTCTTCACCTTGTTTCCAAAGAGCATGGTCTGTCTGTCCAGGTCCCTGTAGGGTGAACATACTATAAGGCTTACTCCGTCGTCCCTGGCAGCCTTTATCATGTCGTAAAGAGGCTTTATAACCCTCTCATCGCACTTCATGCCGCTGCTGATCTCTCCCAGTACAAACTGGTAATCGTCCGGAATCGGATGCTGCTTGTTGATCAGGATAAGCTTCCAGTCGTCGCTGCTAAATGTCCTCGCAGCCCCTCTGACGTCTCCTTCTGTATCAGTGTCCGAAAGGCTGTCAGGGTCCACATCCACCAGTATGTCTGAGCCCGAAACCATGCTCTCTATCTCTGCCACATCAGGATTGACCTGCGCCAGGTCACCAGCCAGATCATCCTCGTCCACACTATGCGGTTTCTGAAGCTGTACATCGGATCCGACGGAAGAAGCCACAGCCGGACTCACTCCCAGCGAAATTGCCGGATAGGAAAAACTGCTGCTCATGGCAAAAAATATAAGTATGCATGCCAGAGCCATAAATCTGCTGGTATTGCTTCTTAAATAATCAACGATGTTATAACCTGTTATTGATACAAATAGATAGGTAAAGCCTAAAAACGATAATCTTTTATGTTTTGTGTTAAATCTCTCTACCTTAGAGATCACTTTGCTCTTAAAGGAAAGCTTCCTCTCCAAGTTAATGGCGTTCATTCTAAGAATTCCCCTTTTACCCCAGCTCTCTCCCATGAACTGCGATAGTTATTTATAACGTACCTAGCCATTATATTACTAATCCATAAATATTTCACTCTTTTTTTATAAATGAGTGAAGTCATGTTCCTTTCTCTGCAGATCGCGCTTTTTGCTGTAGAAAGACGTGATATAGTCTGCTCTGGATGACATATTGGAAATCATCAGGTCCAGAAGAGTTATGGCACACATACACTCAACCACAACCACAGCCCTGGGAACCACCACGGGATCGTGTCTTCCTTGAATATTGATGGCAACCTCCTGGCCATCCCTGTTAACAGTGTTCTGGGTCCTGTAAATACTGGGTGTAGGTTTTAAGTGAGCCCTCAGTATAATATCTCCGCCGTCAGATATACCGCCCAGAACTCCCCCGCTGTGGTTGGTTTTCTTTTCTATATGGCCCGCATAACTCTCAAAGGCATCATTGTTTTCAGAGCCCTTTTTTAACGAAACAGCGCATCCGTCTCCAATCTCAACCGCCTTTACAGCTCCTATGCTCATGACAGCCTGGGAAAGAAGCGCATCAAGCTTGTCAAATACAGGCTCACCAATGCCCACAGGAGTTCCCTTTATCCTGCACTCAATAACTCCGCCTGCGGAATCCTTCTCCTCGCGACATCTGTTTATATATTCCACAGCTCTTTTGTCTGCCTCGGCATCAGGCATGGCTGTTGCAGTCAGAAGAATGTTCCCGGGATCAAAGTTCTTTTCATCTATCTCAATATCACCGATGGATCTTGTAAATGCCATAACCTCTATCCCCATCTGGGAAAGGAGCTTTGAACACAGTGCCCCGGCGGCCACCCTTCCTATGGTCTCACGCCCGGATGACCTTCCACCGCCCCGGTAATCCCTGAAACCGTACTTCTCATCATAGGTGTAGTCAGCGTGCCCCGGCCTGAAGACATCCTTTATATTGCTGTAATCTGCAGATTTCTGGGATGTGTTCTTTACAAGGAGCGAAATTGGAGTTCCTGTTGTCTTCCCCTCAAAAACTCCCGAGAGTATCTCAACACTGTCGCTTTCCTTTCTGGAGGTTGTCACCTCTGATTTCCCCGGCTTTCTCCTGTCAAGAAATCTCTGGATATCCTCTTTTGCCAGCTCCATGCCTGCAGGAAATCCATCCACAACAACTCCCAGGGCCTCACCGTGGGATTCACCCCAGGTTGAAACACGTATGTTTTTTCCAAAAACAGATCCGGACATAGCACTCTCCTTTCTATAAAGAGAAAGTGGGAAGCCCTTAAGCACCTCCCACTTTATTTCTGATTTATTGACAATTATAATTTGTGGAATACAATGCAGTTGGGTCTTGAGACGGCCATCTCGGGTCCGTTCATAACCATCGTGCCGGCATCCATATTCACGGTAAAGAATGTCAGCGAATCCGATTCGTGATTCAAGGATATCAGATGCTTGTTATCAGGGAAAAGAGCTGCATCCTTGGGATACTCACCTGCCACGGGGAGCTGTATCTTCTTGGTGAGAAGACCGGTCTCCTTGTCAACCGTAAACACGATTGCATTGTTTTCTCCTGCCGTTGAGCTCACAAGATAGTTGTAGTCCTCAGAAAACGTAAGCGCACTGCAGGCAACACCGATGGAATCCGATTCATCTGAGCAGGACACCTCCTGAATCTTGTTGAAATCGGGAAGTCCTCTCTCATCCTCTGTGTATTCATATACATCAATGGCGCACTTCTGCTCAAGGCAGACATAGAGGAACCTGCCCTCTTTGGAAAACTGCATGTGCCTCGGAGATGACTCCTGATCGCAGTGGATGACATCAACTTCCTTGATCTTGCCGGTCTCCTGATTGAGTGAATAAATATTTATCCTGTCCATTCCAAGGTCAGCTGCCAGAAGGTACTTGTTGTCCTTGGAAACCTTGATGCACTGTACATGTGGAACGTGGTTTCTGCCTGCGGCAGTTCCCAGTCCCTTGTGAAATCTCTCATCAGTGATCTCTCCGATGCTTCCGTCCTCATTGAGCTTGAGGATTGTGACCTTGCCGTCATGATATCCTGCCGTAAAGAGGTACTGGTCCTTCTGATCCATGTTCAGATAGCAGCCCCTCATTCCATTTATAGAAGCCTCATTCAAAAACTCAAGGCTACCGTCAGGGAGGATATGATAAGCCTCAACACCTGTGTCGGTTATCGAGTAGAGGGTCTTCTTGTTGTGAGATATACCAATATATGAAGAATTGGTGATCTCTACCTCCTGCTTCTCAGTCATCCTTCCATTTTCAAGATCAACATCATAGATCCTGATTCCGCACTTGGTGCCAAGTCCGGATGTATAGCTTGATACATATGCCACATACTTGTCATTTGCAGCCATCACTTATGCCTCCTAGTTGAAAAACCCTATTTATGTCATTCTAACACAAGAAGTTCAATCTTGACACATGTTTTTACACAATTAAAATGAAATAGATTGTATAATCTAGTATTGGAGGGGGTAATTAATATGGGCAGAAATCTAATCACTCTTGAGCATATTTCCAAAACCTATGATAAACATGTAGTTCTTGACGACCTGAGCCTGGAGATCCACGAGAATT
>JAEEGL012420697.1_pt1 | contig 11844 bp, 10 predicted proteins | sample 9134231 | NCBI WGS metagenome assembly JAEEGL01 (sample SAMN16246548, study PRJNA631951) | gut metagenome | biome: gut microbiome; feature: rumen; material: fiber-attached | host: Bos | place: Iran: Karaj | collected 2018-10 | reverse complement strand
TCTGCCTCGATATTTACAACGCCATTTTCCATGTATTCAAAATTATTTATAACAACGGCAATCCCGTATGGAACTTCATCACCTAAAGCCATTAAGGCTTTCTCTCTAATATATTCAGATACGATAAAGCGTGTTGACTTGTCTGTAAACTCGTCATCCGAGAATTGTTTTTCACCCTCAGGTAAAAGCTTTACAAGTTCCTTTAAAACATCATCTACATGCTTTTTAGTCTTAGCTGAAATTGGGATAATTGCTTTAACATTTTTGATGTCTTTTAACTTGTTAATTTTAGAGATAATTCCAAGTTCATCAGAGGTATCGCACTTATTGATAACTATTACCATAGGGGTACCTAATTTTGCATACTTTTCTATCTCTAAAACCTCTTCATCTTCCAATCTTTTATCGCAAGCGATAACATACACCAAACCATCAACGCATTCAATAGATGTTTCAACGTTTTTCATCATGTATTCAGATAGCTTATTTTTTGGCTTATGAATTCCTGGTGTATCTACTATCATCATTTGATAGTCGTCGCCATTTACAATGCCTAAGATTCTATCACGGGTCGTTTGAGGCCTAAAAGAGACAATGGAAACCTTTTCCCCAACCAAAGCATTTGTTAGCGTAGATTTGCCCACATTTGGACGTCCTATGATTGTTATATATCCGCACTTAAACATCTCTTGTTAAATTTAATCCTTTTAAAATTTCTTCTGCATGTTTCATCATTACAACTTCATCATCTTTTTCAATGTGGTCAAAGCCTAATAGATGTAATAAGCCATGCAATACTAAAAAGCCAAATTCTCTTTCTTTAGAATGGCCAAATTCTTTTGCTTGTTCAATTGCTCTTTTCTCGCAAAGCATCAATTCGCCAAGCATTATCTTCCCACTCTCAGGATCTACAGCATAAATGTAATCTTCTTTTTTGTATGGGAAAGAAAAATTAATAGATGGAAAAGATAGAACATCTGTTACTCTATCTATCCCACGTGTTTCTCTGTTTGTATCTTTGATTCTTTTTTCTCCAACAATAGTTAGCTCAACTTCAAAATCATCTTTTAATTTAAAATGCTTTAAAGTGGCCGCGTAAATTGAATCCAAAAAGGCTTTATTTACTTTCGTTCCTCTAGTTGTATAGAAAACCTCAAGAGCCATTATCTACGCTCCTTAGCCTTGTCGTAATCGATTCTATCGTGGAAGATTGATGGAATAGCTTCGCATACACTTGTCTTGATCTTAGCTAAATCTTTCATTGAAATATCACAATCAGACAATTGTCCATCTAAGATTCTACCTTGAATGATGTTATATACAATTCCTTCAAGCTCTTCTTTTGTTTGAGGCTTTTTCGCACGAATTGTAGCTTCACACATATCGCAAATCATAATAATAGCGCTGTATTTAGTAGATGGTCTTGGATTTGAATAACGATATCCATCCATATTTAAATTCTTTTCTGTAATTCCCTTAGCCTTTAGATAGAAGAACATCAATGTTGAATCGCCATGGTGTTCAAGAGCTGCACGAATAACTGTATCTGGCATTCTATGCTCTTTTAAGATTTGAGCCCCTTCTGCTGGGTGTTCTGTAATCATCTTTACAGATACATCAATAATTAAGTCATCGTGTGGGTTATATCCGTCAGTTTGGTTTTCTGAGAAGAATTGTGGGTTGTTCATCTTACCTACGTCGTGATACATAGCACAAGCTCTTGCCATGAATGGGTTTAACCCAATAGCAATAGCACAGTTCTCTGCTAAAGTTGATACTGTTAAACAGTGAGCGAATGTTCCTGGTGCTTTTGTTTTTAATTCACGAAGAAGTGGTTGATTTAGAGAACAAATCTCCGCAAGCTTATAGTCTGTCCAAATTCTAAAGATATATTCATACAATGGTAATAATAATGTTTCAAAAGCAACAGCTATTAAATTACCAAGTAAGATGTAAATACATAATCTAAATACTTCAAGTGGTTCTGGATCTGGTTGTAAGAAACCAAATAATAATCCAAGTGGCATCATTGCAAGACCTATAATAATTGTACCGACAGTTACCTTTAATCTTGTGAATCCCTTATGCATTAAGAATGTAGCTGCTACAGCAGATAACATGCTTACGAAAATACCACCAACTTGCATAACATTTAATCCGCCAGCCAAAACGGATTCCGTTGGAAGCGCAACAATAGATATAATACAAGCAGTAAATACGCCTGTAACAATACCTATTCTTTGGCTAATTAACATTGATACAATTAAAGATGCTGCAGCAATTGGAACTGCAAATGGAGAGAAATATTTAAAGATAAAGAAAGACAACATTGAATCTAATACAATGATTGAATTTATGATTAAAAATTCTCTTAATTTTGAAAACTTTTTATATGATGGCTTGATAATCCAAACCGAATATATATGAACAGTTGCAAGTGCTACAAATACAAGTAGCGCGATAGGAGCAATAATATATCCTAATTTTTCTAAGCCTTCAAATCCTTGTGCTACGATAGCTACACCAAATACAGTAATAATTCCTGCTACTACAAGTAATGCCGCAAAGTACGCACAATTGGCTCCAAACTCTTTTTTGTTAATTGACATTTTATACCTTTCCCTTTTCCTCGCTCTCGGCATACGCATCAACAATTGCCTGAACAAGTTCGCTTCTTACTACGTCTTTACTTGAAAGCTTAATAATAGCGATATCATCTATGTTGTTTAATATTTTAGTGGCATGTATCAAACCAGAAACTTCTTTATTTGGTAAGTCGATTTGAGTTACATCTCCAGTCACTACAATTTTACTACCTTCTCCCATACGGGTCAAAAACATCTTCATTTGCTCTTTTGTTGTGTTTTGAGCTTCATCAAGAATAATGAAAGCGTTAGATAGTGTTCTACCTCTCATATATGCAAGTGGCGCAATCTCGATTGCTCCCCTTTCTAAAAGTTTTGCATATGTATCAAGACCGAACATTTCTTGAAGCGCATCGTATAAAGGTCTTAGATATGGATCTACCTTAGCGCCTAAATCTCCAGGTAAGAATCCTAATTTTTCACCAGCTTCTACGGCAGGTCTTGTTAGAATAATTTTGTCTATTTGTTTATTCTTAAAAGCAAGTGCTGCAAGAGCTACAGCTAAATATGTTTTACCAGTTCCTGCAGGTCCAACGCCAAATACGATGCTCTTTTTCTTAATAGCATTTACGTATTTTGCTTGTCCTATTGTCTTTGCTGAAATTGGTTTTCCTTTTGCGTTTATTGAAATAACTTGTGTTAAATCTGCAAGCGAATCTAATTCATCTTGCTCAACAAGTTCCATTACTAAATCTATAAAATATTTGTTGATGTTTTGAGATTTTGCCTTTTGAAGTAAAACTTCAATGACACACTTAGCCTTTTCAACATCACTATCTTCGCCGCTTAATTGAAGATGTTGGTCGATTAGTTTAACATTAATGTTATATTTCTTCTTGATGTACTTAATATTAGAATCATGCATCCCATAAAGGGCAATTTGATCTTGCATATCTAATATGTCAATTAAGGCTTCTATAGTTAAATCCCCCTAAATGAAATCTGGATCGCTCTTTGGTCCACCTTGAGCGCTATTTCTTAATTCACTTAAGAAATCACTTTCCATACCATAACCGAAATCTTCAGGTGGGGCTTCTGGCTCATCTAGAATTACTTCTGGAGCCTTTACAGCAACTCCCTCATCCTCATCTTCTTCTTTGTTATTCTTTGGCTTATTTGAATTATCTTCAATCTTTTCAACGTGTTCTAGAGGTTCAAATCTCATTTCACTCTTTACCCATGCAAAGTTCAATTTAACATCTGCTTCGCCGCTTCTGTTCTTAGCAACTACAACATGTAAAGGAGCTTGGTTATCTTCAACTCTGAAATCACCAGGCGTTAAGAATAGAATCATATCGGCGTCTTGCTCGATAGCTCCTGATTCTCTTAAGTCTGACATCTTTGGATCTCTTTGCTTTGGTGCTTGTCCTTGAACAGCTGGGCCTTCGTCTCTTTCAAAGTTTCTTGACATCTGTGAAAGTACGATAACTGGAACGCCAACGTCCTTTGCCATGACCTTTACCATACGAGAGATATCTGTCATTAATTCATAACGAGATCTTCCTTTTGCGTTTGTATCTGCGATTAACTGCATGTGGTCGATTACTACTAAATCGATTCTGCCTTCCTTATTTTGAAGTCTTCTAACCTTTAGGTGAATATCGTTCATTGATACATCTGATGAATCATCTAAGAAAATCTTTGATTCGCTAATTTTCTTCTTAGCATCATATAGCTTTTCCATTTGAGCCTCTGTTAGATTGTATCCACTTGAGATAAGCTTTGCATCAACACCTGAGTTTGTAGCAAGCATTCTCTTTATCAATTCATCCTTTGACATTTCTAGGTTGAATACTGCGATAACTTTATTTGGATCTTTATTTGCTACGTTTGAAACAATGTTCATAGCAAAAGATGTTTTACCACAACCTGGACGAGCTGCAAGAACTATCATTTGGCCAGGTAAGAATCCACCGTTTGCAATCTTATCTAAGTTATTAAATCCAGTAGATAGACCTGTTCTTCTTTCCCCTGCTAGATATAATTCTTGAATATCACTAATAACTCTATCTGCACCTTCGTTTACAGCTTCAAGTTCGTGCTTTTCATCTCCAGCATTTAGGTTATATAATTCGCCTTGTGCATAGGCTACGATATCATCACTGTGTTCGTTGTTATAAACTCTGTTTTGTACAACGTCTGTAATTTTCAAAACATTTCTTAGAGTAGATAATTGCTTTAGTAGTTCAACATCTTGTTCGTATGTAGCAGAAGAATAAGAAGCAGCGTTAACTTCACCAAGATAAGATAAACCGCCAATCTTAGTTTTAATTTCTTCTGTCATTGATGTTGATGCACCAATGTAATCAAAAGAAGCGCCTATTCTATTTCTTTCGAATAAGTGCTTATAAATTTCTTGATGTCTAGCTGAATAAAAATCTGATGGTTTAACCTTCGCAAAGATATCTTGCGCAGCATCCTTATCGTTCATAATGATTGATAAGATATTTCTTTCTAACTCTTCGTTATTTGGAACATTTTTAACTTTTGGTTCGTATTGCTTTTTAGTTTTACTACTATTTTCCATGATTCCCTCTAAATCAATAATGATTTAATTATACATTCGTGTTTTTTTATAGTCAATATAGGTTACATAGCAATTAGCTCTTCAAGCGTTGCCTTAAAGAAGTCCATTGCCTTTTGATATGGCTCATCGCTAGTTAAATCTACATGAGCTAATTTTAATATTTCAACTGGGCTCATTGATCCGCCAGCACATAAGAATTTCTTGTAATCCTTAACAGCTTCATCGCCCTTAGATAAGATATCTCCCGCGATGCAAATTGCAGAGATTAAACCTGTTGAATATTTATATACGTAGAATGATGAATAGAAATGAGGGATTCTTGCCCATTCGTATCTAATTAGTTCGTCATTTACTACATCATTTCCATAATATTCTTTGTTTAAATCGAAATACATGTCGCATAAACCATCTGGAGTAATAGGAATATCCTTCTCTACAAACTCGTGTGCCTTTTCTTCAAATTCAGCAAATTGAGCTTGTCTAAAGATAGTTGTTCTAAACATGTTTAGAAGATAAGATAGAAGATACTTTTTATAATCTCCTGTAGCCTCTTTTAGAAGGTGCTTAACAAGTAAAGTTTCGTTTACTGTTGATGCTACTTCTGCAACGAATATTTCGTATTCAGCTTTTGATATTGGTTGAGTCTTGTTTGAATAATATGAATGCATTGCGTGGCCAAGTTCATGAGCAATTGTAAATACATCATTTAGAACTGGCTTATAGTTTAAAAGTACATATGGATGTACGCCGTAGCATCCTGATGAATAAGCACCACTTCTCTTTCCTTTGTTTTCACAAACATCAATCCAACCATTAGAAAATGCTTCATTAAGTAGGTTGTGATATTCATCCCCAAGAGGAGCTAGAGCTTCTAAAACTATTTGCTTTGCTTCATCATATTCGATGTTCTTATCTACACCAGAAATTAAAGGCATATGCAAATCATACATATGAAGTTCATCATATTTTAATTCGTCCTTTCTATATTTCATATATCTATGTAATGTAGATAAATTCTTGTGAATATTTTCGATTAATTTCTTATAAACATTGATGTCTACATCTTCATTTGATGTAGCTCTATCTAAGCATGATTTATAATTTCTAACTTGGCTATAGAACCAATCCTTTTCCAAGTTACCTTTGTATAGTGTTGTAATCAAATTAATGTTTTGCTTATAAGCATTGAACATTGATTCGAATACTTTTTTTCTTTCTTCTCTAGAACCTGTTTGAAGATAGTAACTATATAGACCATGAGATAATTGAACCTTTTCTCCATTGTCTAAAGTTACATCTTCAAATTTGATATCTGCATTATCCAACATAGAGAATGCTTCTTCAAATAGTTCTGTGAATTTTGATGTTTTAGCAAGGATTGTCTCTTCTTTTGTAGATAGAGCGTGTTCCTTGTTCTTTACAAGTTTTTGTAAGGCGTAAGAGTATTTTTCAAAGTCCTTATCTAAAGATAATTCCTTCAAAAATTCAATAGGATTTTCTAATAGTTCTGGAGTTACAAATGCGTTTAGAGAAATTACTTGAGTAATAACTGAAATTACCTTTGATTTCATTTCTTTATATTTTGTAACTGTGCAGTCTTGATCTTGTCTCATATGAGCATAAGCGTATAGCTTACCAAAGATAAAGTCTGCTTCATCAGATAGATTGTACATTTCAAGGATGTTTTCTCTAACGTTCAACTTTCCTTGGAATCCATTAATCTTCTTTGCGATTGCAAGAACCTTCTTTAAGTCCTCTTCCCAAAAATCCTCTGTTTGATATATATCTTCAAGCTTCCACTTTAGATTATTATCAATCTCTTCCCTTACTTTTACTTGCATAATTCCTCTTTTTAATCTACAGGCAATAATAAATCGTTTTCTTTAATCTTGCCCCATTTTCTTAATCCATAACATACAGCAAATGAGATTACGGCTGGTAATACGAACTCTAATAGGATAACGCCTAACCAGATTTCCCATCCCATTCCACTTTGTGTAAATGTATCGATAACACCAACTAATCCTGATGTACCCATACCGCCACCAGCTGTACCGCACTTTAATTTAAATACGCATGTAGCGATTGGTCCACAAATAGCTGAAGCTACAATTGGTGGTACAAATGTCCAACCATTCTTCATAATGTTTGGAATTTGTAACATACTTGTTCCTAAGCCTTGTGAGATAAGTCCAGAGAAACCATTTTCTTTGAAACTCATAACAGCAAATCCAACCATTTGACATGAACATCCAACTACTGCTGCACCGCCAGCAAGCAACATAGCATCAACTAAAGTTGGATCTGTACCTGCTAAAACTGGGCTTGCTACTGCTACCCAAATAGCTGCAGATGATGTTGGCATTGTCAACAAGATACCCATGATTACGGCAATGATAATTCCCATAAAGAATGGAGTTGCGTTTGTTGCTATAGCGATTAGTTTTCCTAATTGATCTACTAACCAGATAAATGGCCATGCTACATATAAACCAAAGATTGAAATAATCATCATTCCAAGAGGAATTAAGATAATATCGAACTTTGTCTTACCTGCATATAAAGATGCTATTTCAATTGCCATCAATGCTACTACGTATGCACCGATTGGGTTACCTGGCGCACCTAACTTTAGTGCTAGTGTTCCAGCGATAACTGCGTTTGAAAAAGCTCCGGCAAAGCCTGCTACTGCCGCTGTAAAAATTACAAGTGGTTTTGCTTTTAGCTTGAATGCGATACCTACACCGATACCAGCACCCATTAATGATTTAGCGATTGAACCTATTGTATTTACAATATAGAAAGCCTTTGAATCAGCTGGGAAAATCTTAGCAATTGTACATAGGATTGTACCAGCAATTAATGTTGCGAATAATCCTAATGCCATTCCAGTGAATGCATCAATAAACCATCTTTTTGCTAAAGACTTTGTTACTTTTGCAGCTGGGCTGTTCTTTCCACCTCTAAAGGCTTCTTTGAAGCGATCTGATACGCTTAGTTTTTCACTTGCAGAAGCTTCTGCTTGTGGTTGTGGGTTTGAAACTACTTCTTCCACTTGGGGCTCTTTTTGCTCGATATCAGCAATTCTGTTCATTTCTTCCATGAAGAACCTCCAAAGTTTTAATTTGCTATATTATTATATATATGCGCGTAGGTAATGTCAAAAAAATTAGGATGCATTTACGCACCCTAATTTTATTTTGTTTCTGCCTAACTATAATTAGTCAGCCTTCTTCTTGTTATATGCTTCCTTATCGCCTACGAATACAGCCTTACCGTCTCTCTTTACATATGTATCTTCGCCAGCATTTTCTTTAGCACTCTTGTAAACTTTCTTTGCTGTGTCATTATCATCATAATATGTGATTGTACCAGCATATTTGCTGTTAGATACTGTTAATACCTTAACAACGTGATTTGTTGTGTCATCAACGATACCAATTAGGTTCTTGATAGCTCCGCCAATGCCAGATGTTGTGTCTGCCATAAGAACTGTGTAACCAGCCTTTTCATAGCTTTCTTTAGCCTTAGCTGGATCAGATGAGATACAAGCTGCTAAAAGTACTGTAGATAATACAACTAGTAAAACTACAACTGCAATAAGTGTTAAACTCTTTTTCATAATAAAACCTCCACATTTTTTTGCTTTGTAAATATTATATTTAATCTAAAAAATGATGTAAAGGGATTGTAAAGAAATTGTAAAAATTTTACATAAAAAAAAACTCCACCTGCGTGGAGTTGATTTTATTTCTTATGTTCATTATCTACTTTTATAATTGTAGGCCTTACATATTTTGACTTATCTGAATCATCTTTCTTCTTCATTTTAAAAGATTCCCATCTAGAAAAAATAACGATAATTGCAATTAAAGCAGCAGCTAATAATGCTAAAATCACATAGAATTTAACATCAGATAATAATCTTGTATCAAAGGCTTGAGCTGCTAATAATATTTCCATATGCTCTATTATAGCACACTTTATTAATATTCTATATTGAAATTCTTATAATTATTATTTATAATTAAGTGAAAATATTAATATATTTAAAATATAAAAGGTTGAGGTAGAATATGGAAATTACTAAGGAATCAAAGGAAAAAGCAGTTTCATATATCACAAGCGAAATCGAACATATTATTAAGGACTACGAACCACGTGTCCCTGGTTCTACTGGTGAAAATCAAGCGCTTGATCACATGAAAGATGAACTTGCTTCTATGTGTGGCGAAGGCAATGTTGTTAAGCAACCATTTAGAGTTGCACCAAGAGCATTCTTCGGCTGGACATTATTCGTTACAATCTTCACTATTTTGGGTAACGCAATTTATTATATGACTCCAGTATTCTCAATACTAAGTTACGTTATTGCTATTGCCCCAATGTTTTTAGAATTTGTTTTCTATAAACCATTTATCGATCCACTATTCGAATACGGAACATCTGGTAACGTTATTGGTATGTTAAAGCCAAAAGGCGAAATCAAAAAGCGTATCGTATTTAATGGACATAGTGATGCTGTATATGAATGGCACTGGCATTATGTTGGAGGATACAAATTATTCTTAACTTCAATTATCGTTGTTGTTGCTGGTTTTGCATTCTCTTTAATTCTTGCAATTGTTACATGTATTGTTAACGGACCATTTGGAACACCAACTGGTTGGACTCTATATACAAGCTTTGCTGGATTAATCTTCATCCCTGCTTACATTTGCTTCTTATGGTTCTGCGATTATAAGACAGTTGTTCCAGGCGCAAACGATAACCTAACAGCTTGCGAAATGGCTATTGCCGCTATCAAAGTTTTAAAGGACAACAAGATTGAATTAGAAAACACAGAAGTCGTTGCTCTTATCACTGGTTCAGAAGAAGCTGGTTTAAGAGGCGCTAAGGCCTTCTGTAAGGCAAATCCAGAGTTCGGTAAGGAAGAAGGTATCGAAACTGTATTCGTTACATTTGAAACACTAAGGGAACTTGAACACCTTGTTATCTACTCTAGAGATATGAATGGTATTACTAAAAACGATTTAGGCGTTTGCCAATTAGCAAAGAACGCTGCAAAGAAGAATGGTATGAATCTAAAGTATGGTTCAGTATTCGCTGGAGCTACTGATGCTGCTGCATTCTCTCAATCAGGTCTAAAGGCTACATGTTTAGCTGCTATGGATCCAAACGTTCAACAATACTATCATACAAGATTAGATAACTACGACAATCTATCTCCAGAATGTCTAGCAAAAGTATTAGATATTACAATGGATATGATTGATGATTTCGACAAGAGCGGATTACCACCAATAGAAAAATAGGACATAAAATCAAATATATTTCTGGAGTCATTAAATTGGCTCCAGATTTTTTTATAAATTTTTCAAAATTAAATAATATTTAATATTCATTTCATAAATGTCCTTCATAATAAAAGTGTAAATTATCGGACTCGGGCGCTCGGAGTAGTGCACCAAGCGCTTGAGGTCTCCTTAACAAGATGAAACTGGGAAGCAGAAATGCTTCCCTCTTTTAATTAATTTTTACAATTAATTAAAAAATTTTAATCTTCATTTCATACAACTATAAGATAATGAAAGTGTAAGAAATAGTTAAATAATCTTTTAGATGATCTCGGGTGCTAGGAACGGTGCACCAAGCACCTGAGAGTCTCCTTTAAAGTTCTGTGAAAGCAGTACTTTTTTTATGCAAAAAATGGGCGTCTCTTTTTTGATATGATACCTCCAAAGTGGACACTTGAAAAAGTAAAAGCTTTGGAGGTTTTTTAATGGATAAAAGAATTAAGTTTACAAAGAAAGAAAAGATAGCAATAGTAAAAAAGTATCTTGAAGGAAACTCTGGAAGTACTTCTCTCGCGAGAGAAGTTGGCTGTAACAGAAAGACAATTTTAAAATGGGCATATGCATATAAAGAGCGAGGAGAAGCTGCATTTAGAGATAGCACAAAACATAATGCTTCTTATACGAAAGAATTTAAAGCGGAAGCCGTAATTTGGTATTTTAAACATGGCTCTATGCATTTAACATCGGCGAGATATGGTATAGCAGGAAGTGTGCTAGAAAATTGGATAAAAGCATATAAAGATGGTACACTAAAAGACAGAATACCAATGCCTGAGGTGTACCATATGAAAGGAAGAAGAACAACATTTGAAGAAAGAAAAGAAATAGTACATTATTGTTTAATGCATGACAAGAATTACAAAGAGACTGCTAAGATATATTCTCTACCATATTCAAGAGTGTTTAATATGGTTAAGAAGTACGAGCAAGAAGGCGAAGAAGGCATTATGGATGCAAAGACAAAGAAAGAATCTAAACCATTAACAGAACTAGAGAAACTACAAAGAGAAAATGAGAGATTAAAGAAAGAATTAGAGCTTGAGAAGTTAAAGCGTGAATTAGTTCAAAAAAAAATTTCTCTCGAGAAAGAACGTTTACAAGAGTTCAAGAAGAAGATTCATACAAAGCAATAGAGTTATTTAAAGAAAAATTGTCTATTAGACAATGTTGTGAGACATTAGGCGTTAGTAAGAGCGCATATTACAAATATTTAAAACGAACTGTTCCAGATAAAGAACAAGAAGATTTAGAGCTTTCACAGATTATATTAGAATATGATTTAAAGTTTAACCATACGCTTGGATACAGACGTATG
>JAEEGL011220096.1_pt1 | contig 11844 bp, 7 predicted proteins | sample 9134231 | NCBI WGS metagenome assembly JAEEGL01 (sample SAMN16246548, study PRJNA631951) | gut metagenome | biome: gut microbiome; feature: rumen; material: fiber-attached | host: Bos | place: Iran: Karaj | collected 2018-10 | reverse complement strand
TCGTGCGAGAGTTTTTGCCCTCGTTAGCACAGAACGTGCTTCCTTGTATTTTTTAAGGCAGATAGCGAAGAATCCGTGGTTGTATTCCAAGTTGAAAGCATCAAAATCTTCCATAGGGAAATACTGCTTAGCTTTCACTGCATTGTCATAGGCTGCTTGATAGTTGAAAAGTGCACCAAAACAAGAAGATCGAAATGCGTAAATAGAACTAAGCCGCTGGTCAATCAGCGCATCCTCTAGTCGAACTACTGCGAGGCATTTGTCATAATAATCCAACGCCTCTACATATTGTTCGTGATCAAAAGAACAATTACCACGTGCTTGCCACACATCTTCTAATTTACTTGTGCCAATAGCTAATGCCTCTAATTGAACCCAGATTAGTCTTGCTTCATGACGACTGTCAGTATTTTCAAGATTAGTGGCCACCTCAATAAGAATATCTATCTGTTGGTATTTGCAGAGATTCTTATACCCCTCTGTATTAAGCATGATGTTAAAGAAGTCTGTCCCCTCCCATATCAAGCCCAACGACACAGCAATGCGAGCACACTGCAAACTAACTTGGAATTTTTCAGATTGTTCTGTATGGGATAGTGCTTTGTACAAAGCACTGATGGCTGCATGTGCATCTAATAAAGAAGCACTAATCAACTCCAAGTCTTTTTGATGGTTAGGGAATAGTTCCTTCAAACGCTCTATCTGCAATTTCACCTCTGAAGTAGGTACATCTCTATTTGCCAACATATTTTGCAGATGCTCGTATTCAAATGTCCACTCCAAACCAACACCTGTCAAACTCTCTGGAATTTCACGATCTTTAAAGATATTCTGAATCACACTCATGGTTTCTGCCGAAGGAATCGTTTTCTTTGCAAAATCCAATCCCAGTTCGTAATATGTTTCTGCCAAAGGATACAATCCAGTTACTCGATAGTTGTTGATATATGAAAGACACGCATCTATTTTTACAGATAGAGCATAGCCTGGATGGGGCAACTGGAGGGAGTCAAGTTTTTCGTTTATGACATATTTTGCATGTGTTGTTGCCCCAATAGAAGTCAATCGATGGACTTCACTGGCTGTAGATATATACATAGCACCATCTGTTGAAGCGTAGTGACGAGCATGAATTGTGGCATAATTGCAATAATTGTCATTTGACTCTCTTAGTAACCCCCACTTGCCTTCAATAATTGATTGTACATACATTATTCTCGCCTTGATGGGTGCTTGATTATTAATCTGGTCTATAGTCCACTCTGCTTGAATAATGTTCTTTTTGACTAATGATTCATTATTGTTATACCTCACAGCATCAATTAGATGATGATATATTTGTATAATACTGAATTGAGGCAGACCATTTATATTTACTTTTTTTACCCAATCATCGCACACATCAAATACATCCAGTAAGGCAAGTTGATAAGCGATGTAGATAGCCGCAGTGTTTTTTAAGACTTCATCATCGGTGCTTTCCCAAGACTGATATGCTGCAGCAAGACAGTCTCCTATTTGCCCATGATTTTCAAACCACAAGGCTGAGACAAAAAATGTAAAAGGTAAAGCATCGGTATCATCTTGCATGCATCCGATAGAAAGTGCCTCGTCAAGTAAACATTGGGATTCATCGTACCAAAAACCATGCAATAGAATATGGGCTTCGCACGTTAACAGTCTTCCATAGAGAAGACTCTTATTGTCTATTTTGTCTTTACAAAGCCTTATCGCTCTCATAATCTGCAATTCATCATTGTTATGGATAGAAGGATCTGGCTGTGCATACACTTCATAATACCGCAGGAGATTGACGATTAATTTCCCGAACTCTTCATATACAATTCCATCAGGGCACATCAATACAACATAATTAATGATGTTTATCCCCATTGTGAAGAAGTCTCGCACATGAAGCAAGTTATCATTGGCAGATAATGTCGTTTTATCCACTAACTTTGTAATGATAGAGTTGAGGATATCTACTGGCAATGTGACATCTGAAAGAACATCGGCTACTTCTTGAGGGGCATACAATATATTTTGTCTTTCTACCAGAAGTCCACTCTTCAGAATGGTGTCCAGATTCTTTCCAAAAGTGTGGGGGTCTGTCCCCCAGACATCACATAAATGTCTTATGCTAACCCCTTTGCAAAGTATGGTACAACCTTTTAAGATTGTCTGCGCCGACTCTTTGAGTTGATCATAACGGCTCTTGATTTCATTTGATAGTGTTATATTCATAATTTAACTTGTCAATTTAGTGGTGAACTTGTATAGTCTGGCGTAATATCAGCGACATATGGTTTATACCCATATGCGATCTCTGTCCCCCTCATGTCATAAGCCTTACCGTTTACGACAACATAATGTAGTTTACCATACCCATAGTCTTTCTGCCCAATGGTAAACGAGTCAGGTATTGTTAACACCTTGCCATACTTGTTATAGATAGAGCAAGAATCTGCATAATAGAGGAAGTAAAAAGTATCATTCTTCACTTCATACTTACTGTAATACTGTGTATAGGAGGATTTTAATTGTTTGGTCTCCATGCGATTTCCACGTTCAAGCACATGTGTATAGAAAGGTGATCTAACTACTATTCCATCTGGTGTTTCTTTAATGTGTATTTCCATGGCAATACCAATGAAAAAAAAGAAGCAGAGAGCACAGCCAACAAGACCAAGGTAGTCTCTCAATTTTTCACGCCAATCAGTTGAGTCACCGATAAGTAACCCAACGCAAGTAATAGCCATACCCACAAACATTCCCATTCCTCTCTGGACATAGTCTTCAACGTAGAGACAGAATGCAAAGAGAAGAATTGCGACAATCAACTTAATAACATACTTAATCATAATTGTAAATTTATAATATTTCTCATATGCTCTGCACTCTAATAATAGAGGCACAGAGTTTTTCCTTTCTCCAGACGTGTTACGGATAATCTGGAATCCATCCATCAAAGGTGCTACTACTGCCATATTTGCACATCAAATACCCCACGAATAAAATAGTGCCAAAATAAATCAGTAGGTAAAAGCATCCCAAGTTATTTTCCTTTGTTTCCATTTTATCTTACATTTTTTGTTTCCGCTGCAAAAATAGTGATAATTCTGGGAAAGGGTTACATAAGCCAAAATGTATATATATATGTACATATTTGACATACTTCCAATTAACCTACAATTGTATTCAGACGTGTTCAAACCATGATATGCCCTGTTCTTGTATTTGTGTGAGTAGTTCAAGTCCGTGTTTACATTCAGAGTTTCCCAAGGCAGCCCCACGGCTAAGCCATTCCTTCGCCTGTTTATACCCCGTCTCCGTTTTTTTACGTAGGAGCAAACGAGCTAGAGCTAACTGAGCATCGGTATAGTTCTGTTCGGCAGCTTTCTTTAACCAGAACATAGCTGCGTCGATGTTTTTAGCTACGCCATCACCCTCGAGGTAGTTTAGCCCCACGCAGTAGCAAGCCTCAGAATCATGTTGTTTGGCAGCTTCATAGCACCAATAGAAGCCTTGGCTTTTATCTTGTGGAACACCATCCCCCCAGTGATAAGCCTCTCCCAACCTACGCTGAGCGACTATATGACCAGCATTGGCCGCTTTCGCTAACCACTGCATGCTTTCGGTATCATCTTGTTCTACGCCTTGTCCTAATTCATAACGTACACTAAGTGCATACATAGATTCCGGCAAACCCTTATCTGCGGCTATCTTGAACCACTCTACTGCCTTTGCATAATCTTTGGGGACTCCCTCTCCATCTCTGTAGGCCATGCCGAGACTTTCTGCTGCTGGGGCATATCCTCCTTCAGCGGCTGACACTAATAGCCGTGCAAACTCAGACATATTACGGCAGACACCCTCACCAAAATAATAGCATGATGAGAGATCATACATTGCCGATGCTACACCTTGATTAGCAGCCTTACTGAGGTATTCTACAGCTTTCGATGCATCTTTGTGGCAACCGTTACCTGTAATATATAGTAGCCCAAGCATCCACTCTGCCTCTGCGAGTTGGAACCCAGAAGCCATTGAAAACCATCGGAATGCTTCTGTAAAGTTGCCCTTTACGAAACAACTCAGTCCTCGCTGAAAGAAATTCTCAGCAAACTGTTTGCGTTGAATCGAACGAGTCTTGCTACTATCTTTCACAATTGACTCAAATGTCTCTTTTTTCATAATACACATATTTATATTTGTACCTGTAGGGGGTGTCGAACCCCTACCTTTCGGTTCATGTGCGTGCCCGCCACCTACACGATTATCCGCGTTATTCACACACTACAGGTTGTAGAGAATAAGGAATTATACGCTCTAGGAACCATAGAGCGTATCATATATCTCGATCCATGAGCTTTCGCCCATGGTGCCTACCCGGGCCAACTCGCTCGCATCTTCACAGATGGTCTTGGCAAGACTCCCTTTCGTTTACGACCGACAAGTTCTTCAAACCATTAGTTTGATCTTGCCGTTGTTTCAACCGATACACCATCATCCCTATTACTACGTCTCACACGGTTACTTTGCGACGGAGAGGTGAGCCAAGCTGCTTTGAAACCATCCCGTTATGAGTTAGCGCTGCACGTCCTTGGTAGATTTTTACTTCTTCCTTCAACGAACATAACCGACAACCTTTCGCAAGGTTTGATTCTTATGTATCAGTGTATGTCAAAGAAACGCTTTGAAAAACAAACTCACATTCAAACAACGAACGATTATTGAATGATTTCGCTTGCAAATTTAGGAAAAAAACGAGTAAGTTTTACATAAGGTAAAATGTGTATATATATGTACATATTTGACATACAAAAAAACGTCCACACTTACGTGCAGACGTCCCCCAAAAATGTGTATATAGTATATTGTCCTAGTTGTTTAACTTATGTTCCGAGAACCAGTTACTAACCTCTTCTTCCACTTCTTTAGTCTTGTTCCTTATCTCTTTAAAGGAACTTTTTTTTCCAGCAGTCCTATCAACTATTTCATCTCGGATAAAATTGCCATATTGGTTTATGGGATTTTTGCTTTTAATACTATATTTGATACCACAATCTTCAGTTAGAAACCTGAAACATGCGGGACCATTAGGACGTTGATCTTCAAACACAATACTCTTCTCTTTACCATCCTTCTTTATCTTAATCTGAAGCCATCTTATATAGAATGACCCAAAAGCCATTGATATGTAATCTTGTTTGTTCGCCTTAATTGTGAAATCGTGTTGATTATCATGTTTTTTTAGAAAATCTGTAAAAATTTTCGCCCATTTTTCTTTATCATCATCTTCTCTGAACAATGATCCAAAAGGGCGTCCTGCCTTGAACTGTTCTACGATGCGACCAGGCTTGTATTGATTGCCCCAGCTAGCATCTGGTCTATCAATATTTGAAACGCTATGGGAATTTCCAGACTTAAACTCAGTTTCTAAGTCAAATGGTTCAATAAGGTGCTTGCCATCCTTCAGGAACTTTATAATCGTAAAAAACTTACTATAGGTATATTCATTAGTTATTTTTATATGAAGTACCAGCGTTTGGTCCTCTTTGCTTATTGGTATCCTCATAGTATAAATATTATCTATGTTTTTTAGTTCTTCCTCAATTTTAATCTGTTCGGTGGGAATGGGGCCTCTGTCCCCATCAAGGAAAAAAAGATTTAACAACAGTTCATCTCCTATTTGAATATTCTTTATAGCAACGTTCTTTTTTCGCTGAGCAGTATTGGGATCATTTCCTTTTGCATCTTCAAAGTAAAGCGTACCAGTATCTATATCAAGATGCATTTTAATTTGTAACTTAAAGAACTCGCCCCGAGTAACTTTTTCTGGCATAAATACAGATGTATACTTTTGCCCTAATTTAACAAGTTCAATATCTTCTACTTCTGGAATCTCAGTTGCTGCTTCTAACATCATATCCAACACCTTCATATAGGCATCGTGATACTCTATAGTGTCATCTTCTTTAATGATGTCTATCACATAAGGATAAGTCATTAGGCGTATTGGCAAAGCCGTTTGATGAATAGATGCTTGAATATGACAATTGGGACAACGGGCTTTTATGGCCTTTATTACAGAAACAGAATAACAGGTCGAAAAATCCAATTCACCACAGAAATCTTCTGGTATGCTGTTAACAAATTCATCCAAGGATAGTTTACCATCAGCTAATAAGAGTACACCATTATCGATGTCGTGATGAGCGACAACGACAACAATGTCATACTGGTTGATAGTTGCTAGATCTTCACGATGGATAGACTCACGTACATCAACTCCCTTTTCGCACAACTTGTTAATACACTCTGAGACACTTTCTTTATACGCCTCAAATTCTGTTGTTTGTGGTAGAGAAATCATAAAAAGGATTTTCTCATGCAGCTTGTTTAAGTCCTTCTTCATAACGGTCTATTATAATAAATGCTCTTAAAGTGTTGTTTATCTCCCACTTAACATCTTTAACATGTATTCCGATTTTTTTTATTTGCAATCTCATTTCTATTATTCTATTTGTTTTTTTATTTGCAATATCAAGTATCTCTTGTACTTGGGACTTAGACAGAACATTTTCTTGTGAGGAGGTAGAGTTATGGATACTAATATCAAAACCACGTTGAACATTGGTAGATTTTGAAATATTCATGGATTCACGTAAACTAATTCTTATATTTCTAGACAATAATTCTATCAAATTAGGATTTAGTGCCAATAATTCTGCAAGATTGGGAATTTTTGCAAGCTCTTCAGCCATAATTGGATTTTTTCCCAAAGCATCAGCAAATTTGGGAGTTCTTGTCAACACATCAGCCAAAAATGGGTATAATGAGACCACTTCAACCAATTCTTGTTTATTTATAAGTATATCTGCCAAACCCTCGTATTCAATTAATGTTTTGCACAAATCCGGGTGTTCTTTCAGAATTTTAGCCATTTGGGGGTTCTTATTTATGAAGTCAGCCAAATCTGGGTATTTTTCAAGTTCTTCAGCCAAATCAGGGTTATTATCTAACACTTTAGCCAAATTGGGGTATTCAGAAGAAGGAAGCATATATGCAAATTTTGGGTATATTGATACTATTTCTGCCAATTTGATATGCTTTTCCAAGACAACTGCCAATTGGGGATACTCTATTAATACATTAACTAAAATGGGGTATTTTAACACAACATTAGCCAATCTGGGATGTTTTATAATAATATCACCCAATTCCGGTTCTTTCTCCAAGACGTTACCCAATTCTGGATGTCTTACTATCAAATTAACCATTTGGGGATCTATGCTAGAAGGGTGCAGAGAATGGTTAATGTATATAGGATTTATGATACCTGTATAAGGCGTATGGGGAATATATGGTAATCTAGGAGAAAGGTAATTAGTGGGAACACGAGGTGTCTTAAGTCTTAAAGGAACTTTAGCTAGTGAGGCATATCCTCCAATTCCCCAAGGTTTGTTAGATATCGTCCATGTTGGTGTTTTTACCCAACTGTCATTTTGTTTTGGATAGTATAATTTAATTCCATTTAAAGAGTAATAGACGGCTGCATATTGTGCAACTCGTACTATATCTAAGCAATTCATTTTTGCAAAATGCAGTCGAGCTTTGTAAGAGATTTCTTGTTCTCTACCTGTTTCCAAATTATCCAAAGGAGGATTATAGTTTATAGGCAAACAGCCTGTTTCACCATCGAATAGAAAATTCCATAAATAATTAGGAATATAGCCCAATTCATAAGATACTCCCTTTTCAAATGGGTATTTTTCTGGGAACGGGTAATCCATAAAGGAGTCACGTACTATACCATTTTCACTCCATGATTTCAATAGAACATCTGTCATTACCATCAGATTACCCAGTTCTGTATTTTCCAACCAATTGGTCATAGAAATTGAAGTGGCCAATGTGCTGTCATTAATCGACTTGTTGTATGAATCAAAAGTTAACTTTAATTCGTCATTCGAATTAGATGCCAATTGGAGTAAAGTCTCACATCTCAGTGGTGGCAATATGGTAACAGGCACTTCTCGTTCTCGAGCTACAATCGCTACTTTATTTGAGTTTTCTCTCCTTGGGATTGATCCTAAAATCAAATCTGTATCTAGTGTAAAGCGTCTAGCATTTGTGAGGAAGGTTTCAACTTGAATAGTTGAGTCTGTGTCAATTATCCAAACGACAAATCCACGCTCTTTACTAAAATAAATCTTGTTGGAACAAAGCATGTCAGAATCTAATAATTCTGAGATTGTTTTCTCCTCACTATCACCATTAGAAAATGGGGAAAGAAATCTTTCATTTAAGTCTAATTCAAATATGAAAGGGGATATTGAGTAATTCAGATTGTAGTTTTCTGAAAAGTAAACATGTTTAGTAGGGCTATCTAAATCTGTATAATATGGCTTATAATCAGTTTTGTAAAGAAGTGTGAATAATTCTTTTTCGAAAATGTGAAAAGAACTAGAGTCAAAGATTGCACAACCAACAGCGTCTGTTAATTGCCCATCAAATCCATAAGGTTGATAACGAATAATGAGTTCACCATCATATTTATCAAAAAGTTGTTTAAGATCAGCCTCTTTAACCCAACTGTCTGGTTCGCTCATGACAAAGACACATGTGTCACCATAATGTTTTAAAGCAACAGTTTGGTAACTATATGGATGAAGAGCTCTAAATTCGTGCCATGTTTCCTCCATTTTTGATATCTGATGGTTAGAACAATTAACGAAACACATAACCAGTAAAACAGCCAGAAGGTAGGAAAACAAGTGAATGATTTTGTTATTGTCCCTAAATAAAGATAATCTATTTATCTTAACCAGATCAATCAAAAAACGTCCCATATTCTTATACCTGATAAAATGAGCTATTAACCACTAAACACTGATTCTCTACAAGTCAAATAAGCTTATAAAATAATTCAATAATTATCTACCATTGAGTATAAATAGCATATCCTTTATAATTACCATCGCGTGAGAAAACAAATTCTTTATCATAATAATATAGGAAGGTGTACGTTCTAGATATTTCTAAATTCCCGTCTTTTAACTGAGCTGTATAGTAATACCTTAACACTTCTCGATTTGCTTTATTTATACTGCTATTTCGTTTTATATATGCCTTATCGTTCCAAGTAATACCTTCGCCTAAAACAATATCTCCATGACTCGTATGCTGTGCAGACCACTTTCCGTAATCTTCATTAACATTAACCGACCACTTAATATAATTATCATAGACTTGAGGATTTGAAGATTTCAATCCGTCAACCGTTTTTTGTTGAACAAACAATTTGCTGTCTTTGATGGAAATATGTATGTCGCCAAAATCTGTTCCTGTTGATAAGTCTTTTGCTGTAGATTTCCATACACCAACGTAGCGTTGTAAGCCTGTTTTATTGTCGGATGATGATCCATTTGACATCGTCGGCACGTCACACCTGTAGGTCTTATCATTGATAGTTATGTGATATGTTTGAGAATTGTCATGCCATCTCGTTGCATAATATGTACCTTGATATTCAACTCGATAAATGAGATTATTGGCAATCTCTCTTACATAGAGGTTTGCTTTAATAGTTTCGCTACTATTATTGAAATTTGACAAAGTAACTTCACCAATAAGGACCCAATCGTCATCAGTACTTATATTTGCAGAGTTGTGTGAAGCAGGATCCAAAGGGGCATAATCCCATGAACATAAGGAAATGATGGCTGTTGCTGATACCAAAATTAATGATAATGTGAACAAAACCCTTTTCATAAACTCAATTCTTTATAGTCATGACTGAAATTATAATATTCTCTGTAGCATTGACGAGCATCATCAACTCTTCAATGCATGCCCACTCATAGCAGGAGTGTTCAGCGTTTTGTCCACTGTAGAAGTCGCTACCTCCAGGTATTACGTCTGGGAAACGTGCAACCATCATGGCAGATGTCGTTCCACCACGGGCATACTTTCCTCTCATTTCCATTCCTGCATCATGCGCGGCTTTCTTTACCATGTCAGGAACATAGGCGGGCATAGAGTAGGCAATGTTCTCATATTGCATCTGGTCATCGGTCTTTTGTGCTTCAACAAATGGGAAAGCGACTTGAACCTTTTGCAGATTATCGTCCATTAGCTTTTTCTGATATGCGCCTTCCTGTTGATCAAAGTAACGTAATCTTACCTTCACGACATAATCATTGACGTTAGGTTTGCCTGATTCATCCAAAGGATGAGCTAAAGAATAGCAATGGATATATCCCTCTTTCCCCTCTCTTGCACTTGGGTTCATTTCAGGAGGAACAAGACCGATAAAGTATGATGCAGCAGTCAAGGCATCGGCATATTGCTCTTTCTTGCCGTAACTTGGATGAGCTTTATTCCCTTTGAAATAGTAGGTCTGGCCAATGGCAGTAAAATTGGCAATGGAATACTGGTCAAAGGTACTACCATCTACATCAATAACCATATCAGGTTTGTCACCGAATACTGCTGGATCATATCGCATCGCAGCTTTTCCGACATCCTCATTCTGACTTAATGCTACCATTACCCGACCATGCCTAAACTTGGGATTCTTGATAAGTTCCTCTACTAGAGTTATGAGAACTGCACAGCCTGTTTTGTCATCAGCCCCCAACAGCGTAGTCCCATCACTCGTTACTATAGTCTTTCCTACTAAATCTTTCAAGTGTGCACATTGGGGATTGTTTGGGCTTAACGTTATTCCACCTGGTAGTTTTATATCGCCACCGTCGTAGTTTCTGTGAACCATTGGCTTAATGCCATTCCCTGGAGCCTCTGGAGTTACGTCCATGTGTGCCATGAAGAGGACTGAAGGAACCTTTTTCTTGATGTTTGATGGGACGTCTATATAAACGTAATAATCATCAGAAAGGGTCACTTTTACGCCTTTCCCTCCAAAGGCCTTCACCTCATTATAGATATACCGAGCAATTTCCCTTTGGCCATCGGTCATTGGGAATGATGTCATGCTTGGCTCGTCTATGGATTGACTCTCAATCTTTACATACGACAATAAACGCTCAAGCATTTTCTCTTGAGTGACTTTTCCCGATACGGGAATCTGGGCCATACATGTGAACATATAGGCGGCTAAAAACAAAATGATGGAAATCCTCTTCATAATCTTTATTTATTTAGTAGTTTGCAGGAATTATTATTTTAAAGCTTCAAATCGGACCAAATCATTTAAATCGACATCAAGTAATTCTGCAATCTTCATAAGATTGCCTAAATCAGGCTGACAGGTATTAGTACACCATTTGGAGATTGTCCCCTGGTCTTTCCCTAACTGTTCTGCTAACCATTTGTTGGTTCGTTTCTTTTCTGCAAGTACCACTTTTAGTCGATTGAGTTCTCTATTTGTCATTTGTTTTAAGTTTATACGTTCCAAAGATACGAAAAAAACATGAAATAATGTTTGTATTTAACAAAAAATATGATTTTTCATCAAATAATTGAGGGATTTTCAAATATGGCTAATCTATTTTTTCATCATTCGAGTTTAGCTACTCGAACTATGAGCAGAACTACACGCTGCCTGTTGACGTGGTTCGCGACCAGATCTCTGCCAAGGTGGAGGACGGCATCCTGACCGTCACCATGCCGAAGCAGAAGGTCACCAAGGCCATTGAGGTTTCATAAATTAAGATGTCAAAACACGAATCATAGCCCCGACCTGCAGTGTGATTGCAAGCCGGGGCTTCTTTTGGGATTATATATGGAATGGCATACTATTATGCCATGAAGTGCTTAATATTGCGGACTGATGTCACATTTGCATCGTAGATAACCGTCACTTCACGAGTACGCGGA
>JAEEGL016441561.1_pt1 | contig 11845 bp, 4 predicted proteins | sample 9134231 | NCBI WGS metagenome assembly JAEEGL01 (sample SAMN16246548, study PRJNA631951) | gut metagenome | biome: gut microbiome; feature: rumen; material: fiber-attached | host: Bos | place: Iran: Karaj | collected 2018-10 | reverse complement strand
TTTCCTGATATTTTTTAATTTTTTAACTAAATTTGAACAAAAAAAAATAAATGAACAATAAAATGAGATATATTGTGACTCAAATTCTTTTTTAAATTTAATAACTAATTGGATTTTAATATTATAAATTTGAATTTATATTTAATAATTTTTTTTTTATAATCACCATAAAAAATTACTTCTTTCATATGATGATTTTTTAGAAACAAATTAATTCATTAAAAAAGAATATATGATTTATATATTTGGAATTAATATTTTTTATTATATTATTTTATTAAATTTAAATATTGATTCCCTGTTTCTCCAATATATTAAATAATAATTTAATTTTATAAAAATTTATTAATTTATTTAATATAGTAGAAATAGTTATATAATTCTTAGATAAAGGGAATGTAATTGCTTTTCATTTATAATATAAATTATGTTTCTATTGGAAAAAACTTTTTCATTTAATTGAATTCTATAGTTTTTTTTTCTCTATTTTTAATTTTTACTTTAATTTTAAAGAATTTATATTATATATTTTAAAATTTGAAATTATTTTTTTATCAATTAATTATTAAAAACCTGTTTTTATGAAAATTAGATGACATATAATCTATTTTAGATTTTGAAGAAAAAACAAAAGAAAAATCTTTATTATAAGAAATTTAATGAATCTAAACAATATTTTTCATAAAATTTAAATCTATTTTTTTAAATTAAATCTTTAAATCTTAATGATTAAAAGCATTACACCCTCAAATTTACATATCTAATATTCCAAAATAATATATAAACCTTTAAAAATCTTTTTTAAATAAATGATTGTTAAACAAAGAAAAACTTTAATAATTATACAAAAAAAAAATGAATCATCACCATCATTACATATAACACATTCAAATAATTTAAGTGCTGAAGAGAGAAATTATATAATTAAAGTTTCAATAGAAGCAATTAAACAATCAAATAATTATCTAGATATTACTGGGTATGTTTCACATGCATTGAATAATTATGATAATTCAGACAATTGGCATTGTATTTGTGGATTAAAAGAATCTTTTAATATTACTGGACCTGAAAAATGTGGAATTGCTTTTACAATAGGAAAATATAAATTTGTTATTTTTAAACAATAATTAATTAAAAAAAAATAAATTTAATATTATAATGTTTAAAATTCTTCCAAAAAAAATTTAAAAAGAATCAATGAATAAATGAACTATATAAGAAATATTAATGGATGAATACAAAATCCTATCATCAGATGATGAAATAGGAATAGGTTTGACTCTATTGTTTGTTTGATTATTTATAAAAATAAAAGCAATATTTGTAACATATGAAAAAATTGAAAGAAAATCAATTAAATTTGGAAATAGTTTAACTCAAGTTTTTATGATTAATGAAGACATTATTAGAATTAATAATGTTCTTATTGATTGAATTAATTGAGATAAAGAATATGTAAAATTAATTGAAAAAAAATATCATTCATAAGCATTTAATATAAAGAATTATATTTCAATTATTCTAATTCAATCAAAATTTGTGATAATATTGAATATTTCTATATAAGAAACTAGTCCATTATTTAAAACTTTAATAGATTCTATTAAAGCATATAAAAGTTTAATAAAAATTAATTCTATTATATTGGAGTGATATTGAATATGATTTAATTGAAAATTGGATTAAATGAGAAAAACATTTTTATTGAAATATTAAAAAATGTTATGAATTTTCAAATGAAACTTGAGATTTCAATAAACTTTTAGAAAAGTATTATTGAATTGAAGGAAATAAAAAAGAAAATAATTCATTAATAATATTATATCAAACAAGATATTATAAAAAATAAAGGGAAATATAATGAACAAACAAATTTTTTTTTAATTTAAAAAATAAAATTAAATATGATATTGCCATATCATATTCAAATATCTAATAAAACTTTTCTTTCATTTTGACTTGAAAATATTCAAGGACCTTATGATATTAGAGTTTTTTATTCCAAGATTAAAAAACAATTCAAATTAATACTACTGTTGTTTGGGAAAATGAAATCAGAAATGTTGATTTATTAAATATTTAAATTTTTATTTTAAGCTAATTAAAGTTAATTTTAATTTTTTTTTTTATTTACTCATTTAATATATGAGTTTTTATTTCATTTTCAAAATCTTCATGGAAATTAGAAATTAAAAAATTAAATATATTATTTATTTTTATAAATAATTATAATGGAAAAAAGTAAAAATTCAATGTAAAAAAATAAATTTGTAATGTGTGAGAAATAAATTAAATTAATTCACCTAAAAATTTAGAAGAATAATAAATTTCTTTAACTTTACATTTTAAAGCTAATTTCCTTAATAAACAAACAATTAAAGTAATTCCAAAAGAAATTAAAAGAGATTCTGCCATTCCAGTTAAATAATTTAAAAGCATACTAAATTGGCTTTTTTTATATATATTACAAAAAATATAAATATAATAACCACAAGAAGTAGAAATAATAATTTCAATAAAAAAATAAATCCAAATTCTAAATTTGATAACATTTAAAATTTTATTAACATATTTCAAAAATTTTTTTTCTTGTTTATATTCAATAGTAGTTTGTTCTAAAACAAAAGAATAATTTATAAATTTTTTAATGATTTTCATAATTAAAAAAGTTAAAAAATTTGATATAGTTGCTAATAAAAGAGAAGTGAAAAAACCTAATTTTCCATTATTATTATATTTTTGAGAAATAACATCATCAGAATAAACTAAAGCATTTAAAGTAAAATCTATTAATAAACCTAATAAATATAATGGAATTGTTATTTCATATAATGAAAAAGTTTCTGGAAAAAAAATTGTAGAAATAATTTCAACTTTAATAAAAAAAAATCCAAGAAAAGTTTTTAAAAAATTTCTTTCATCAAAATTGATTGCTTCAAGAAAAGTCATTTCTTGATAATTATGTTCATTATCTTTTTTAAAATATAGTCTTTTATATTTTGAATAAATTCCTATTTGATTAAAAAAAAAATCTCTTTTATTTTCTTCATCTTCTTTTTCTTTTTGAAGTAAATTTACTTCTGTATTTAAATGTTCAAGAATAAATTTTTTATTTGAATTTGAAACTTTTATATAATTTAAATCTTGTTTTTCTTCTTTAATTGCATATATTGAATCTTTATCTTCTTTTCTTTTATATTTTTCATTTAAAATAATATTTGATTTCATTTTAGAAATTAAAGGTTGTGAATTAATATATTTTGATAAATCAATTTCTATATTTTTATTATTTGAATTTAATTTATTTCTTTCTGAATCAAAAATTATTTCTTGAGCAAAATTAAGATTCGATTTATCATCAATTAATTTTATTTGTTTTTTTGAATTATTATTTTTTGGAGTTACTATTATATTATATTCTTTTAATTTAGAATTTAAATCTTTTTTTGATGAATATATTATTATTTTATCTTTCTTTTCTTCATTTGTGGTTGTTGTTTTTTTTTCTTCTTGAATATTCATTGTATTATTTGATCCTTTTTTTACTTTTAATAATTCTAATTCTTTTTTATTTTTTTCATTTATATTATTATTGCTTTTATTCTCTGATTCATTCATATTTATTTCATTTATCTTATTAGTTTCTAATAAATTTTCTATTTGAAAATCATTATTTTCTTCTTTTTCATTTTTTTCAATATTTAAATTAGAACTATATTGTGATAAATTTATTTTTTTATTTTCATTATTTATATTATTCTTTTTACTTTTTTGAGTAGGATTCGAAGGAAAATTTGCATGAATTTTTGTTGATTGAAAGCAAGAATTAATTTTTGATAACAAAGTCATTTTTCCATAATAAAGATAATAAAAATGGCAAAAAATAAATGTCAAGAAAATAATAAAATAAAGCCAAAATCCAAGATTAAAATAAAATTCCTTGAAAAGTTTTTTAAAAACATTATAGCAAATCACTAATTTATAATTAATTTGATTATTTAAACTATCCCAAAAATCTTTAACAACTTCTTTTTCTTTTTCTTCTTCATTCAAAGTATTTTCACTTTTAATATCACAATCACATTTAACTCTTTTAGTTTCATTATTAAAACCAATAAAAGTACAATCACTTTCACAAACAGAAAGATCATTATAAACATCATTTTTTCTATCATTAGCAGTAACATCATTTCCATTAATATTAAAAGAAATACATCTTGAATTATAAAATTCAGAATTTTTATCAAATACATTTAAACCTTGAGAACTTAAAGATTGTACTAAATCAATATTTGCATTTTCATTTGTTGCATAATATATATGAACATGATTTTCTTTACATAAAGATAAATCTAATAAATTATAATCATGATCATATACTCTATATTCTACTTTATTTGCTATACTATTTTTTGTTGAAATATCTATTTGTAATATTATTAAAGGAATTTCTTTATTTAAATTATAATGTTCCTTTAATATATCTTCACATTCTCCTAAATATATTGATGATAAATTTGTTCCTACATTTAAATCTATATCTTCATTTGGTGAATTTACTACTTTAATTGATATATTATTTGAATTTATTGTTTCTCCATTTTCTAAATATTGATCTAAGTGATTTTCAATATTATCAATTAATTCTTTTTCATTTTTTGAATTTTCAATTAAATTACTTGTATTAACTTTTGGAATACAATAAACTTCATAAAAACTTTTTTTAGAAAGATAATGACCACATTCACAATACATTCCATTAGGAAAATACATATCATTACATACGGGAGAACAAATATAACTATTAGAAACAAGATACATATTATCAGGACATCTTTCAATACAATTATTAGTATTATTTATTAAATATTTAAATTCATTGTTACAAAATTTTTGACATTCATTAGAAAAATTAATTAAATAACCATATTTTTTATCATAACATTCACTTCTACTTAAGCAAACTTTATTATTATTATTATCTAAATCAAAATAATAATAAAAATCACATTCACATTTTTCACTTTCTAGATTATAAGTACTTCCAATAGGACAACAATAATTATCTTTTCTATTATAAGTTTGTCCAATAGGACAACAAAATAAAGTAATTTCATCAGCATAATAATTATAAGGACAACAAACACCTTTTGAATCCCAAATATAATTATCTGGACAACATACATTACCACTTATATTATAATAATAATTTTTATCACAACATCTTTGACCTTCAATATAATATTTTGATCCTGATAAACAACATATATTTCCTTCAGGGAAATATTCATATCCAATTAAACAACATTTATTATAATTTCTACTTTTATATGTTCCAATTGGACAATTTGAATAACATTGATTATTATATTCTAATATATATTTTTCTGGACAAGATTTAACGCATTCATTTATTTCTGATATTATATAATTATATCCATTTGGGCAAATATTATTAGTTAATATTATACATGATAAAGGATCAATATTCATATCATAATACCATAAATTATTTCCATAATTACAAATAAGACAATTTGTATTTTCTACTCCATCTAAAATATAAGGGTATTTACATGATAAACAATTTTGAAGTTTATTCGTTCCTGGTTTTATACATGTATTACATGTTTCATAACAACTTCTTTCTACATGTGATTTTAATAAACAATTTGTATTATCATTTGGATCATAATAATATTCTGATTTACATCTTTTTGAAGTACAATTTGAATAAATTCCATTTATTTCAAAATTTTCATTATCACAAATTTCACATTTTTCATGACATATATAATAATTTATTATACAATCATTTTCATATAATGTTAATATGTGATTTTCATCTACTTCCTTTTCTAAACCAATTGAAAAAGTATATTCACCATAATTTTCATTATTATTTATATAAATAAATTTATTATCAATAATTGATATTGAAGTATATGTTGTATTATAATAAAATATTCTTTCATTTTCATTATTAAAAGAACTTAATAATTGAGCTCCATTATAATTTATTTTTTGATTTGAATATGATTTTATTATATTTGAGCGACAATATTTTTCTGGAATTTCATAAATAAAATATTCTAAAGTTGTACTTATAATACTTCCTCTTAATAATATAAAAAATTTTCCTTCTCCAATATAAATACTAAGAATTTGAGAACATCCAATATTATTTTGATAATAAACAACACCATTAGATTCATATTTTTTTTCTTCTTTTTTTATATTTAAATTTTCAAAAGAAATTGTATTTGATGATTGGTCATAAAAAATACCTAAAATATAATTAGTATTTCCAGTATAAGAAATACCATTCCAAGTTTGATAATCAGGAAGTGTATTTCTTAAAATATAACCTTCTTCAATTATAGGTTCAAAATTTTTAATTTGTAAAATAGTATTATTTAAATAAGGTTTTTTAGAACAAAAAATAAAATTTAAAAAAGTATCTTCTCCAAGATAAGATATTTTAAAATCATTATAACCATAAATATCTGAATCAATTTCATATAGTGAATTGTCATCTATATTTAATTCATAATTTGAAGTTAATTTTATAAAAACTAAATTTTTTTGAGATGATTTAAAAATACAACATGGAATTGAAGTTAAATAACAATGAAAATAATAAGGATAAGAAGTTTTTAATAAACCAATAACTTGATGTAAAATACTTTTATTAATGAAATTTATTGTATTATCATTTAATATATTATATGATAATAAAGTAAATTCTAAATTATCATTTTCTTTATTAATAGAATAAGCAATTAATATAATATTATTTTTATATGAAATAGAACATTTTAATTTAGTTATAGTTAAATCAAATATTCCATCAACATTATAAGGAATAAAATTTAGAATTTCTCCATTTTCAGAAATTAATTCTAAAATATTATTTTCAGTACATGCTGCTAAATATTTTCCTTCTGAATATAATGCTACATCTGTTGAATTTAATAATAATAATGATGAAGTTTTTATTTCATTTATTCCTGTATTTAAATTTATTATTCCTAATGAATTTAATGTAAAATATACTATTTTTGTATTTGATTCTTTTATTAATGATACTATTTCTAATTGATCTAATATTTGATTTAATCTTAGATTGTCAAACATTTCTTTTGAATTTGAAAATAAAAGAATTTTGATTGTTAATGAAAAAAAAATAGATATATTTATCATTTTTTTTTATAAAACAATGAATTTTAATGTTATTATTATTATTTTTTATTTTATATATAAATAAACAATATTATTATTTTATTCGTATAAATACTCTTTCTCAAACCCCAAAAAGATTATTAATTTTTCAATTAACCTCTTAACAGAGTAATATGGGTTTAGGATAATTTATATAATTTTTTTAACAATAATATTTTTATCATTAAATTTAATTATATTAATATAAAAATAACTCAGAAAATAATATAAAAATGAAAGATTTGATAATTTATATATTTCTTATATTTTTTTTCTTAAATGCTTAAATTTTTTTTAAATTCCTTTTATTGATTAATTTAAAGGATTCAATTAGGCATATATTATTCTTTTGAAATATTTTTATTTCTTTTTTTTTTCTAAAAAGACCATTAAATATAAATATTAAATAATTAAATATTAATTTTATTTAAATGAATATTCCTTCTCTTGCAGGTTATATTGTTAAAAATTTATTTGATTTTCTGTCATATGATTTAATGTTAAAAATTGTTAAATATAATAATAAATTAAAAGATAAATTAGGAATTAAACAAAATATTTATTCTTTATATGCTTTTTTAAAAAATGAGATTTTTGATAAATATAATATAACTTACCAAAATTTACAGTTAATTTATGAAATTATAATGAAAGAATTTAATGATAAATTAGATGATGAATCAATCAATGAATTATTATTATTTTTTTTGAAAAACAATTATATTGTTTTTCCTAAAAAAATAAATTATAATCCTTTACTTGAATATTCTTCTCAATTTTCTAAACTTAATTTTCCTTTAAATTATATTTTTATATGTAATGGAGGATTATCGTTGTTAAATTTAGAGAATAAAAATATAAAAAAAATAAAAATTGAATTAAGTCATTGTTTAAATTCAAAAGAAAACGTTGAAGATGATTTAAGATATGTTTTATCTATAAATTCATATGAAAAAATAAATTTATCATATTTTAAAAAAAATTATATAAACAATGAAATATTAAACTCAATAAAAACAAATAATTTAATTACATTAAAATTAATAGAAATAAAATTAGATAGTGAAACATTAAATAATTTTTTAAGAAATTTATCAATAAGAGATTTAATTAAAATTAGAAATTTAGATTTTACTTTAAATAAATTAGATGATAATTGTGCTGAATTATTAGGAGATATTATAAAAACTAAAATGAAAGATTTAGAAAAATTAAATATTCAAGGAAATAAATTTACAGAATTTGGTTTTAAAATTATAATAGAAAGAATAAAATATAATTCAAAATTAAAAAAATTAAATTTTTCTTGGAATAAAACAGGAAATGAATTATATGAATTATTTAATAAATATGTAAACTTTTTTGAAAAATTAAGAGAATTAAAATTATATTCAAACTCTATAAGTTTTATAAATGAAAATGATAAAAAAATATTTTTAAATTTTTTAATAAATTATTGTAATTTAGAATACACAGATTTTTTTTCAACATTAGAATCACAAGAATTTTTAAAAAATTTATCAGAAACATTAAATATGAAAGAAATAAGACTTTCTTCAATAGGAAAAGAAGTATTAGTATATCTAAATAAAATGAATAATTTACAATTATTACAATTTATTAATCCAATAAATTTTTATGATTTTTCTGGAAAATTTAACAATCAAATTCTTCAAAAATTAAAATATTTTAAATTATATGGTTTAAACTTTTCTCAATTAAATTGTTTAACTTGTATAAAAAATATGATAAATTTAGAAGAATTAGAAATTTATGGTGAATTAAATAAAAATTCTATTGAATTTTTTTCTAAAGATATTTGTCCTAATTTAAAAAATTTAAAGGTGTTATCTTTTTCATCAAATTTTTTATCTGGAATAGATATTGAAATTTTAATTGAAGGATTAAAATATTTAAATAATCTTGAAAAAATTAATTTATCTTTAAATTCAAATTTAAATTTCAAATCTTTGAATTTAATAGTAAAACAACTTTCTGAAACAAATAAAAAAATAATTGATTGTAATTTTCAATTGGTTTCAAAAAATGGATTTGAAAATTTTTCACAAGAATTTTTTATAAATCTTTCTTATTTAAATAATTTACAATATTTAAATCTTGCTGATAATAATATTAATCAAAATGAATTAAATATATTTACACAATTAATTCAAAATAATAAATTTAAATTATTAAAATGTATTGATTTATCTAAAAATTCTTCAATAGATGAATTTTGGATCAGAGATTTTTTATTAATTTTAAAAAAATATTTAACTCAATTAGAAATTATTTATTTAGAAAAATGCACTTATCTTGAAGATATAATTATTGAAGAATTCAACAATTATTTACCAGGAAGAATTTACATTAATAGTATTTAAATAATTTTAGGAAATTATAATAATTTTTAAATATTTCTTTTAATCAAGTTTTATTTGATTTAAAAATCTTATTTTTTTTTATTTAAATAAAATATATGTATGAAAAAATTAAAACTCAATAAATTTAAATAATTAAATAATTAAATAATATAAATTTATTTATTTAATCTCAACTACAGTTTGTTTATCATTTTCAGGAATTTTTTCTAAATGAACATTATAATTTCCGAAATATTTTTGATATAAAAATTTCCAAAATGAAATTTTCTTTATGAAATAAAAAGAAAAAATATAAATTCCATCAAAAAAAACAAAAAAAGTATAAAGAGAAGAATAATACATTAATTTAACAAAATCACGTTCAACTTTTCTAATAAAAAGATTGAATAAAAAACATAAACTAATAATATTTCCTCTAATATAAGTTAAATATCTCATTAACATTGCTTTTGAATTAATAAATTTATTATCTGGAAAATAAGTAAATTGAAATAAATAAGAAAGTAAAATTAAAGGAAAATTTGCTTCTAAATGAATATTTAAATAAACAAACATTACTTTTCCTTTTCCTTTTTTTCTTATGTCACGTAAACTTATATTCATTTGATTTTTTGGAACGAATGTTATTTTTGTTAATAAATAAAATATTTCTGAAAAAATTAAAAAAAATTGCCATATAAAAATTTTATAATCTTTTTCTGCTTTTTCATAAATATATGATAAGAATTCTAATAAAGGAATAAAAAATACTAAAATAAAAAATGCTTGAGCATCTTCAATTATAAAAATTTGAAAAAGAATTAAATATATTTTAAATAAAACATATTTTTTAATATTATTTCCATTATCATTTTTAGGATTTATCGTTGAAATTAACAAAAGAAAAAATAAAGATAAATATATTATTATATTTAAAAAAGAATTTCTTTTTTCTTCATTATAAATAGGTTTTGTTAAATGAAATATATAAATTAAAGAAGCAACAAAGAAAGAATAAAAAAGGCAAAAATGAAACATTGGAATTTTTTTATTTGAGTCAAAATATTTATTTGATAAATTTTTCCTTAAATATAAATAAATATAACATATAATAATTAAAAAAGACATTAATTCTCCAAATTTAGTAATATAATAAAAACTAAATAAATATTTCAAATAAAAAAAAAATTCTATTTTAAAAAATACTATTGCAATGATATTAGAAACAAAAACAACTAAAGTAAATATTTGTATATTATTAATTAATTTTATTATTGGAATTAAAGTATTAAAAGATGAAGATAATATAATAAAATTAATTCTATCTTGTAATTCAAAAGCACAAGGTAAAAAAAGAATAATTATAGGTAAAAATAAAGAACCAATCATAAAATAAAATAATCTTTTATTGAAATTTTTATTTTTTTCATCTAAAATATTTTTTAAAGATAAAATTTCTATAAAAGTTTTAAAAACAAAAAAAAAAGTAATAAAAATAAAAATAACATAATAAGAAAAAGGAATTAATTTCCATTTAACAATATTAATACCTTTTAAATGATGATTAATGAGTTTTTTTTTTTTTATCTTGAAAATTAATTTTTTCTCTAGAAATAATAAAAGTTTGGGAAATAAATTTCATAAATTGTTTTTTTAATTTAGGAAACATTAAACTAACTTTTTGGAAATATTCAACAATTTGATAAGTTTTAATTTGAATAACATAATTTTCCCAGAAAGAATCATTAAAAAAAAGAATAGGCATATCAATAGATTCTAAAGGAATATTAATATCATCAATAATTAAAGGCATAGAAGGAGCATAATTAAATCTATTAATATTTTCTATTTTATTTCCATTAAATTTACTTAAATTTAAATCTTTAGTATACATTAAAAAAATACCTTCATTACCTTTAATATTACTTCCGTGTGTTATTATTTCTCCATTTCCAAGAAATAAATTTCCTCCATGATCACTTCCTATTATTAAAGCAAATTCTGAGTTTTCTTCAATAAAATTATATATTTTATTTAAATATGAATCTATTGAATATTCTTGTAATATTGTTTTATAATGTTTCTTTGAATATTTATGATTATAATGATCTAATGTTGTTGAATAATATATTATTCCAAATTTATCTCCTCCTTCTGATATTTCAAATTTTCTTTCTAAACATTCTGACATATTTAATTTTGAAAATGAAGAATTTTTAAAATATTCATCTACAGCTTTATATACTTCTTCTCTTTTT
>JAEEGL016257986.1_pt1 | contig 11845 bp, 14 predicted proteins | sample 9134231 | NCBI WGS metagenome assembly JAEEGL01 (sample SAMN16246548, study PRJNA631951) | gut metagenome | biome: gut microbiome; feature: rumen; material: fiber-attached | host: Bos | place: Iran: Karaj | collected 2018-10 | reverse complement strand
GCGGCGCTGGCGGCGCTCTTTGCGGGCGGTTTCCGGCTGCTGGGCGAGTTGCTTTTTGCCTCGCTTTTTGCCTGCAGCCGGGATGGGCCGGGAGAAAAGCGGATCGACGTTTTGCCGGAGCTCGGCCCGGCCGGCGTCTCGCTCTCTTTTGTTTGTGATGCCGAGCTGAGCTTTGGGCATTTTTTGCGGGACGGGCTGCAGCTTTTGGCTGCATCTAAACAGAAAGGAAGGATCGAATGGCGGCGAACAACGATATCGAAACATTGATCAAGACCTCTTTGGACAGCATCCGGCAGATGGTGGATGTGAACACGGTGGTGGGCGAGATGCTGCAGGCGCCGGACGGCACCACCATCATCCCCATTTCCCGCATCTCCTGCGGCTTTCTTTCCGGCGGGGCGGAATACGGCCGGGCCGGGCAGAAGGTGCCGAATGCCAGAAGGGAGCCCGGCGGCGAGACGCCTTTCGGCGGCGGCAGCGGCGCCGGCGTTTCCATCCGCCCGGCCGGTTTTCTGGTCGCTGCGGAGGGGCAGGTGCGCTTTCTGCCGGTGGAAGGAGAGGCGGTAGCCGAACGGATCATCGCGGCCATCCCGGGCTTGATGCGGCAGCTGCAGGGGCTGACGCAGGGCGGGCGATAGCCGCCGGTGAAATTTTTGTGAAAAGAAAGGAATCTGCTGTTGGAGAAAAAACTAATAATAAAGGATAATCCGGCAGCGGCGCCGGGCGGGCATGCCGCCGGCCGCAGATGGAGGATATGGTGAGAAAACGGCTTTGGATACTTGTTCTGGCGCTCTTGCTGCTGCTCGTTTGCGCCTTGCCGGCGGCAGCGCTGGAAAACGATGCTTTCGGCGCGGTGCTGATCGACGCGGAAAGCGGCCGCGTTTTATATGAAAAGGACAGCCATGAGGAGCTCTATCCTGCCAGCACGACAAAAGTGATGACAGCGCTTTTGGTCTTGGAAAATCTCTCTCTGACGGATATGGTGAACATCCCGGAGGATTTTTCCAACCCGGGAGAGGCCAGCATCTGGCTGGAGCCGGGGGAAACGCTGAGCGTGGAAGACCTGATGCAGGCCATGCTGCTGCGCTCGGCCAATGACGCCGCTCTGGCGCTGGCCATCGCCGTTGGCGGCAGCGAAGAGGAATTCGTCAACATGATGAACCGGCGGGCCGTGGAGCTTGGCCTGAAAGACACGCATTTTGTCAACCCGCACGGCCTGCACGACGAGCTGCATTACACTTCCGCGTATGACCTGGCCATGATCGCCCGGGCGGCGACGGATTATGACGTCTTCAACCGCATCATCGTCAACAAAAAGCATTTTTTGGACTGGTCGGATAACGAATATCAGCGGGTGGTCTATAATCACAATTCGCTCCTGAACCGCTATGAATATGCCGACGGGATCAAAAACGGCTATACACAGCAGGCGGGCAGCTGTCTGGTAGGCTCCGCCAGCAAGAACGATATGCGTCTGATCGGCGTGGTGCTGCATTGCTCGCTGATGTATGACGCCATGGAGGAAATGCTGGAATACGGTTTTTCCACCTATCACCGTGTGTCGGTGCTTTCCCGGGGCGAGACGCTGGCGCAGTTGCCGGTGGCAGGGAAAAAGGGAACGGTCCCCGCGATCCTCAGCCGGGATGTGAATTTCCTGCTCAAAGAAGGGGAAACTGCGGACTATACGCTGGAGCTGGAGCTGCCGGAAACACTTTCTGCCCTGCCGGTGGCGGGCGACGTCCTGGGCAGCGCCGTCTTCCATTATGCCGGCGGAGAGACATATCGTGTGGAGCTGCTCGCCGGGCAGGGACTACCCGGTGAACAGAGCGCGCCCGGGGAAGAGGACAGTGATTTCGGCGACGGCTTTTGGCATTCGCTGTGGCTCTCGCTCTCCCGGATGGCCCGCGTCTGGGTCTGGGCTTAGGGCAGGGCGGCCTGCAACTTTGTTTTTTGCCGGATAGCTTTGGAATCGACCGTGGGGAAGAAATGGATAAGCTGGAGAAACTGAGTGAAGGGATCGGGAAATACATGGCGCTGATCGTGCTGCTTGTGGCAGTACTGTCTCTTTTTGTGCCCGCATCTGCGCTGTGGATCGATACATCCTGGATCAACTTTCTGTTGATGGTCGTGATGTTCGGCATGGGGCTGACGATCCGGCCGAAGGATTTCGCACTGGTCTTTGCCCGGCCGCGGGATATGCTGATCGGCTGCGTAGCGCAGTTTTCCGTCATGCCGCTGCTGGCTTTTGCGCTCAGCCGGCTCTTTCAGCTCGATCCAGCGCTCACTGCGGGCGTGGTGCTGGTGGGGACCTGCCCCGGCGGCACAGCCAGCAATGTGATCACCTATTTTGCCAAAGGTGACGTTGCCCTTTCGGTGGGGATGACGAGCGTCAACACGCTCCTTGCGCCGCTGCTGACACCGCTGATCACCTATCTTTTGCTGAAAACGACGGTGACGGTGGACGTCTGGAGCATGTTTCTGAGCATCGTCAAAGTCGTCTTGATCCCGATCGCGCTCGGCTTTTTGATCAACCGTTGCTTTGGCCGTTTTGCGCAGAAACTGGTCAAAGTCCTGCCCATGCTCTCCACGTTTGCCATCTGCATGATCGTCGGGGCAGTCGTTTCCCATAACGCGGCGAAGATCTATTCGAGCGGCCTGCTCGTCCTCGCAGTGGTCGTCCTGCACAATCTGCTGGGTTATCTCTGCGGTTTCGGTCTCAGTCGCCTGTTCCGGATGCCGCCGGAAAAAACAAAGGCAGTCTCCATCGAGATCGGCATGCAGAATTCGGGGCTGGCGACCAGCCTGGCGAACACGGCCTTCCCGGATCTTGCCATGGCAACCGTGCCGGGGGCGATCTTTTCCGTCTGGCACAACATATCCGGCGCCATCCTGGCCGGCTTTTACCGGAACTGGAAGACGAAAGAGGGATAGCCGCTGCTTGGGCAGCTGCAGAAAAACAAAGCAAACAAAAGCCCAGGTGCGCTTGCGGAAGCAGTGCACCTGGACTTCTTTTTTTCTGCGCTGTGCATATCCTGTAAAAAAAGCAAGGAGGGCGGGGCATGCTGGATCTGATCTGGCTGTTGCTGATCGCGGCGGGCGTTTGCTGCGCGGCGTTTTCCGGTGACATCGGCGCGGTGACGGAGGCCGCCTTTGCCGCCGGGGAAACGGCGCTGGGACTGGCCATCGATCTGGCCGGTACGATGGCGGTTTGGATGGGCCTCCTTAATCTGGCGGAAAAGGCGGGGCTGGTCGCTTCTCTGGGCCGTCTGCTGCAGCCGCTTTTGCGGCGGCTTTTTCCGGACGTCCCGCCGGGGCATCCGGCCATGGGGGCGATCGTGATGAATGTCAGCGCCAATATCCTGGGCCTGGGCAATGCCGCCACGCCCTTCGGCCTGCGGGCCATGCAGCAGCTCTCGACACTTTCCGATGAGCGGAAACGGGCGAGCGACGCCATGATCACCTTTCTGGTGCTGAACACCTCCTGCCTGACGCTTTTGCCCACTCTGGTGCTCAGCCTGCGCACAGAGGCCGGCTCTGCGGATCCCGCGGAGATCGTGCCGGCGACGCTGCTGGCCACGGCTTTGGGCATGACGGCAGCGCTCGGCCTGGACCGCCTGCTGCGGGGGCGCCTGCCTTGACGGCGGCACTGGCGGCTTTCTCCCGCTGGCTGGTGCCGGCGCTTTTTCTGCTTATCCCGTTTTATGCCTGGCGCAGAGGCGTGCCGCTCTATTCCTGTTTTGCCGAGGGGGCGCTGTTCGGCCTGAAAACGGCGCTCAGCATATTGCCGCCCTTGCTGACCATGCTGCTTGCCTTGCATATCTTCCGGGACTGCGGCGCTTTTGCGCTTTTGGCCCGTCTGCTTTCGCCGCTCACGGAGGCGCTGGGCGTGCCGGCGGATCTGCTGCCTTTGGCGTTGATGCGGCCGCTTTCCGGCAGCGGAGCGCTGGGGATCACCGCGGAGATATTTGCCGAGCATGGGCCGGATTCGCTCATCGGCCGCATGGCTTCCGTGATGCAGGGCAGCACGGATACGACCTTCTATGTGCTGACGGTCTATTTCGGCTCTGTGGGAGTGAAAAACTATCGGCACGCACTCTTCCTGGGTCTTTCCGCCGACCTGGTCAGTTTCCTGTCCGCGGTGCTGATCTGCCGGCTGCTTTTTGCCTAGCGGGCGATGCTTATGCCGAGCCAGGTGGCGGCGGCACAGAGCAGGATGCAGAGGGCGGCGTATAGTATGGCAAGGCCGGGACCGCTGTATTGCGCGAGCTTGAAAAGATCAAGGGAGAAGGTGGAAAAGGTGGTGAAGCCGCCGCAGATGCCCACCTGCAGGAGCAGAACGAGCTGCGGCGCATGCTGGTTTTCCCCGCTGAGGGCAAAGATGACGCCGATGGCAAAAGAGCCGAGGATATTGATGATGCCGGTGTGGATGGGAAAGCTGCCGCTGGCCGGCAGAGGGACCAGGCTGAGCAGGTAACGCAGCATGGCGCCGCAAAAACCGCCGATCCCGACAAGAAGACAATTCTGCATGATCTGACCTCCTTTTGATGTGGAGCAAAAATAAAAAACACTTCTGCCTGCTTGGGCAGAAGTCATCAGCATAACTGCGGTTTGGGCAGAGCCCCGGGGGATCTCATCCCCGACCGTATGATCTTCTCCCTGATTATAATGGCAGATACTGCGGGCAGTCAACACTTTTCTGTGATTGCTTCCGGCTGGCGGATTTGCTATAATGAAGCCATAAGGCAAGAAAAGGCAGGCGAAGGAAGATTGGAAGAGCGGCTGCAAAAGATATTGGCGGCGCGCGGGATCGCTTCACGGCGGGCATGTGAGCTTCTGATCGCGGCCGGACGGGTGCGCGTGAACGGTGTGGTGACGGATCAGCCGGGCAGCAAGGCGGACCCGGAACGGGATCGCATCGAAGTGGACGGCATGCCGCTGCCGCAGTCCAATAAACCGGTGTATATTCTGCTCTTTAAGCCGGGCGGCTACATTTGCAGCGTGCATGACGAGCGCAACCGCCGCACGGTCATGGACCTGCTGCCGGATACGGGGATCCGCCTTTTCCCGGTCGGCCGTCTGGATTACGACAGCTCCGGCGCCCTGTTGCTCACCAACGACGGCACGCTGACCAACCGCTTGCTCCACCCTAGCAGAAAGGTGGAGAAGACCTATCTGGTCTGTGTGAAAGGTCAGTTGACGGAAGAAAAGCTGGAGCGCCTGCGGCAGGGCATCCGCCTGACGGACGGGATGACCGCCCCGGCGAAGGTGAAGAAGCTGCGGAAAGAGCCCCTGGGCACCGTGCTGGAGATCAGCATCCACGAAGGACGCAACCGGCAGGTGCGCCGGATGGTGGCGGAGATCGGCTGCGAAACGCAGTGGCTGAAGCGTGTGCGTTTTGCCTGCCTGGATGTGCGGGGCATGAAGCCGGGCGACTGGCGACACCTGACGGAACAAGAACTGCGAAAATTATATCAGCTCACGGAAGCGGACAAGCTTTAGCCGCGCGCCGCGAAAGCTGGACGGAGGAGATAAAATGGCCAGAAAGCTGAAACAGGGTTGTGTGCAGATCTTTACGGGCAACGGCAAGGGCAAGAGCACGGCGGCTTTTGGCACGGCGCTGCGCGCTGCCGGGCACGGTTATCACACGGTGATCGTGCAGTTTATGAAAACCGGCGACGGCTACGGCGAGACAAAGAGCTTCCAGCGTCTGGCGCCGGAGGTGGAGCTGTATTCTTACGGTTCGGATTCCTGGGTGAGCAAGGGCAACGGCAGCGACGAGGATATCCGCCTGGCCCGCGCCGCTTTGGCAAAAGCGGAGGAAGCGCTGGCCGATGAGTCGGTGGACATCCTTATCCTGGACGAGATCAATAATGCCGTTTGGTTCGAGCTTCTGGATGTGGATGACGTGCTGGCCCTGCTGGCAAAAAGACCGGCGGAGATGGAGATCATCATGACCGGCCGCAATGCGGCGCCGGAGCTGATCGATGCTGCGGACCTGGTCAGCGAAGTGTGTGAGATCAAACATCCCTATCAGAAAGGGATCGACGCCCGTGAAGGGATCGAATATTAAGGACATGACGGCAAAAGCAGAAAAACGGATCATTGTGGTCGGCGGCGGCGCGGCCGGCATGATGGCGGCTCTTTCCGCGCAAAAAGCGGGAGCCGCCGTTCTTTTGCTGGAGAAAAATCGCAACCTGGGTCGCAAGCTGGCCATCACGGGCAAGGGACGCTGCAATCTCACCAATATGGCGCCGATCGAAGATTTCCTGCAGCATATCCCCGGCAACGGACGCTTTATGAACAGCGCCCTGCGCGCTTTTTCCAATCAGGACACGGTGGAGTTTTTTGAATCCTTGGGCGTGCCGCTGAAAACGGAACGCGGTCAGCGCGTTTTCCCGCAGTCCGACCGGGCGGCGGACATCGTGCAGGCGCTGCGGCAGGCACTGCTGGCTGTCGGCGTGGAGCTGCGTTTGGGCATGAAGGCGGAAGCGATCACGGCGGAAGCCGGGCATGTTGCGGGTGTGCGCACGGCCGGCAGCTTTTTGCCGGCTGATGCGGTCATCCTGGCTACGGGCGGCCTCAGCTATCCTGCCACGGGATCGACCGGCGACGGCTACCGCTTTGCCCGGGAGCTGGGGCACGAAGTGACGCCGCTTTCTCCTTCTCTGGTCTCCCTGCGGACGCAGGAGGGCTGGCCGGCCCGCTTGAGCGGGCTTTCTCTGCGCAATGTGCGCGCTTCTTTATATCGGGGCAAAAAGCTGCTGGGCGAGGAATTCGGCGAGATGTTGTTCACGCACGAAGGGGTATCCGGGCCGATCATCCTTACGCTCAGCCGGGCGGCTGCTGCCGCTTTGGCAAAGGATGGGGGCGAGCCGCTGCAGCTCTTCCTGGACTGGAAGCCGGCGCTTTCGCCGGAGCAGCTGGACGCTCGCCTGCAGCGGGATCTGGAAAAGTTTTCCCGTCGGCACTTTGCCAATTCGCTGACGGAGCTGCTGCCTTCTTCGGCGATCCCGGTCTTTGTGTCCCTTTCCGGCATCCCGCCGGAAAAACCTGCGCATCAGATCAGCCGGGCGGAACGCCTCCGCCTGGGCGAATTGCTGAAAAAGATGCCCCTGACGGTGACGGCGCTGGGGCCTTATGAGGAAGCGATCATCACGGCCGGCGGGGTGAAGGTCTCCGAGGTGGACCCGAAAAGCATGCAGTCCCGCCTGCTGCCGGGCCTGTTTTTTGCCGGCGAAGTCCTGGATGTGGATGGCCTGACGGGAGGCTTCAACCTGCAGATCGCCTTTTCCACCGGCTGGGCGGCCGGAAAAGCAGCGGCAATGGCATAATCGGCGTTTCCCCGCATAAGCTAAGGGAAAAACGAAGGCGGGGATGTGGATGCGGCAAAACGGGCAGCGGTTGGAAAAGGGCGTTTCCGGTTTATTGCTGATGCTTTTGCTCTCGGTAGTCCTGGTGCGCGGTCTGGTGCTGGAGGACCGGCTCGGCATTTTCTCAAGATCCGGGGTGCTGCCGGAAGCGCAGGCAGTTTTTTCCGCCGGGCAGACGCGCGTCGCTTATCTCAGCCTGGCGGCGGCGGGCGCGGGGGAAGTTTTTCTTTATGTGAATGGGGTGCGGGCGGCGGCGCTGAATGAAGCGCCGCTTGTCATCCGCCTTTATGAAGGGGACGAGCTTTCGCTCTTCTGCACGGGCGGCACGGCGCAGCTCTTGCTTTCCTCTGCTTCTTTCGATCTGGCGGAGGATTGCTTTCCGGCCGCTTTGCCGCTGGAAGAAGGCAGGACAGAATTGGGTGTCCTGCGATTCAAATGAGCTTGCACCACGCTCCCCGACGCGCTATAATGAACGAGGTACGGTCGCTCCGGCGATCGCCGGAAAAGAACGGAAGGGTGGGGAAGAATATGCATGCTTCCAGCCATCTTGTGGCGGCTGCGGCCATCCGCATGGCCTTGACCGAGAGCCGCGAGGAGGAAAAAGCCTTGAAGGAATCTCTGCGGCAGCAGGGGATATTGGCTGCCGCGGTGGATTACGGCGGCGAGGCGGCTTCGGCGCCCTCCCGGATCGTCGAGCGGGCGGTGGTGGCGGCCAAGCGCGAGGGCATCATCCAGGACAACCACATGGGTGAAGGCGCGGTGGCCGGCGCGGCGCACGAAGCGTTTTCCCAGCTGGCGACAAAAGCATTTGGTCTTTCCGTGGGCGGGAAGATCGGCCTGGCGAGAAGGGGAGAACACCTGACTGTGGCGCTCTTTTTCGGCATCGGCCTGCTCAATCTGGACGAGGTGGCTGTTGGCCTTGCCCATCGAGCCGTGAGCGGCTGTTAATTTGGAAAAACAGGTGAGATGATGAAGCTCTATGTTTATGAGATAGGATCAAAAGCGGAAGCAGACGCGGCAGTGGCTGCCGGTGCGGACGCCATCGGCATCCGCCTTTCCTATCGCGGCGATCAGCTGCGGATGGAACGGATCCGCGAGGTCTTTTGCAGTTTGCCGCCCTTTCTTTCCCGGGTCGGCATTTTTCAGGAAGAACAGCGCTGGGATATCGACGAGATGTGCAGCTTCTGCCATCTGCAGGGCATCCATTTCTGCCTGCCCTATGCGGAAAGCGATACCGGGCATCATTCGGAATACGCCATCGGCGAGATGCCGGTGGAGCAAACGGCGGATTTTGCCAAATATCATCTGGACGCGGCGTTTCTGCGCCTGTCTGCTCCTTTGACGGCAGCGCCGGAGATCGGCAAACGGCGGCTCATCCTGGCCGGAACACTCTCCACAGAGGATTGGCGGCAGACGCTGGCGCTTTGCCGGCCGTACGCCTTGGCGTTGACGCCGGCGCAGCTGGCCGGAGAGGAAGGCCGGCTTTGGCGGGAATTGCAGCGGGAACGCTGGGCAGAGGAGGAAAAAGGATGAAACAGGTGATCGCCATCGACGGCCCGGCTGGAGCCGGTAAAAGCACGGTCGCAAAGCTTGCTGCCGCACGTCTTGGCTATACCTATATCGATACCGGAGCGATGTATCGGGCGTGCGCGCTGGCTGTGCTGCGCGCGGGCGTCGATCCGCAGGACGAGGCGGCCGTGACACAGATCGCGGCGGGCTGCCATATCCGCATGGAAAACCAGGACGGTGTGTATCGCTATTATCTGAACGAGGAAGACGTGAGTGAAGCCATCCGCACGCCGGAGGTGACCGTGGCGGTGACGCCGGTCTCCGCGACGGCGGGCGTGCGGCAGTATATGGTGGCCGAACAGCGGAGGATGGCTGCCAGCGGCCGCGTGGTCCTGGACGGCCGGGATATCGGCAGCAAGGTGCTGCCGGACGCGGACTGCAAGATATTCCTGACGGCGAGCGTGGCGGAACGCGCCAAACGGCGCTGGCTGGAGATGCAGACAAAGGGCTACGCGCTCAGCCTGGAGGAAGTGGAGGCGGATATCGTTCGCCGCGATACCTGTGACTCCACGCGCAAGGAATCCCCGCTCGTGCGTGTTCCCGACGCGGTGCTGCTGGACACCAGCGATATGGAGATTGACGAAGTCGTGGGAAAGATCGTTGCGATGGCAGAGGGAGATTGACATGCTTTATGCTGCAGCGCAGATCATCTTGCGCATCTGGCTGAGGCTCTTTATCGGCTGGCGTGTGGAAGGACGGGAAAACGTAATTCCGGAAGGGCCGGTGGTGATCGTCTCCAACCATCGCCATTGGGCGGACCCGCTTTGCCTGGGCGCGGCTTTTCGGCGGCCTATCCACTATATGTCCAAGAAAGAGCTGTTTGCCAAACCATTGGCTGGCGCCATCCTGCGGAAGGTGGGCGCGGTGCCGGTGGACCGGGAAAGCGGCGGCAACGTGAATATGCTGAAGACCATGATGTCGCTTTTGCGGAACAACGAGGTCATCGGTGTTTTCCCGGAAGGCACGCGCAGTCTCGGCAGCGGCCTGAAGCCCTTCAAAGACGGCGCCTTTGTCATCGCCGAGCGGGCCGGTGCTTTTCTGCAGCCGGTGGCGCTGGAAAACACGGAACGCTTCCTGCATCCCTTCCGCCGTGAAAAGCTGGTCGTGCGCATCCTGCCGCCCATTTCCATGCAGGATGCGGAAAAAGGCCGGAAGGAGCGCGTTTCGGCAGGGCTGGACGCCAGCTGGCAGGCGATCTTTGCGGCTCTGACAGAAAGAAAAAATTCGTAAACTTGAGCAGGAGATATAGCCTTACCAGAGAATCTAATATAGGATAAGGGAAAATCGGGGTGCGGCGGATGAAATTGGTTTTGGCGGAGCACAGGGGCTTTTGCTTTGGGGTGAAACGGGCGCTTTCCTTTGCCCGGGAAGCGGTCGAGCGCTATGGCCTGGTGTATACGCTTGGTCCGCTGATCCACAATCCGCAGGAAGTCGAACGGCTGAAAGAGAAGGACATCATCCCGATCGATGCGCTTGCGGAAGTTTCCGCCGGCACGATCATCATTCGTTCGCATGGCGTGGGCCGTGCGGTCTATGAAGAGGCGGCAGAGCGGGGGCTTTTTTTGGTCGATGCCACCTGTCCCTTTGTCAAACGGGCGCAGACCATTGCCCGCCAGCTGGAACAGGAAGGCTGCGCGGTGGTCATCGTTGGCGACAGGCTCCACCCGGAGGTGCGCGGCATCATGGGCTGGCTCTCCGGCCCGGTCTGGACGGTGGACAGCATCGAAGAGGCAGAAGCGCTGCCGATGATGGATAAGATCGGTGTCGTGGCGCAGACTACGCAAAAAGAAGAAAAGTTCAATCACGTGGTCGAAATCCTGCGTGACAAAACGCAGGATCTGCATGTGCACAATACCATTTGCCATGCCACAGGCCGCCAGCAGGCGGAAGCGGTGGCTTTGGCCAAAAACGCAGATGTGATGGTGGTGGTCGGCGGCCAGAACAGCTCCAACACCAGGAAGCTGGCGGAGCTGTGCCGGCAGACCGGTACCCCCACTTATCATATAGAAAGAGCCGGGGAATTAAGCCCGGAAGTATTTCAGGGAGCGGAAACGGTCGGTCTTTGCGCCGGCGCTTCCACCCCAGATTGGATCATTGAGGAGGTCGTAGTGAGAATGGAAGAAATCGAAAAAGTAGTAGCGGAAACCGCCGAAGAAAAAACGGCAGAAGCGCAGGAAGCGGAAAACAGAGAGTATTTCGCGGCAGAATTTGCCAGCGGGATGAAGGAAGTTCGCCGCGGCGCAAGAGTGCAGGGAACGATCGTTCAGGTCAAGCCGGATGAGCTGCTGGTAGACATCGGCGGCAAGTCTGAGGGCGTTTTGCCGGCCTCTGAGCTGACGGAACAGGAAGCCAGTGATATCCCCCAGTATTTCAAAGCTGGGGATGAAATAGAAGTGCTGGTCTTGAAGAGAGAAAATCAGGAAGGCTACCCTGTGCTTTCCAAAAAACGTATCGACCAGGAGATCGTTTGGGATAAGCTGAAAGCTGCGCTGGAATCCGGCGAAGCGGTCAGCGGCAAAGTGGTCGGCGTGGTCAAGGGTGGCCTGCTGGCGGACGTCGGCGTTCGCGGCTTCATCCCGGCTTCTCTGGTCAGCCTGCAGTATGTGGAAAACCTGGACAGCTATCTCGGCCAGGAACTGAAGATGAAAGTCATCGAATGCAACAAGGGCAACAACAAGCTCGTGCTCTCCCCGAAGGCTGTCCTGAAGGAAGAAGCGCAGAAGCAGAAAGCTGCCACCATGGAAGAACTGGCGGAAGGACAGACCCGTCACGGCGTCGTCCGTCGCCTGACCAACTTTGGTGCGTTCATCGATATCGGCGGTGTTGACGGCCTGCTGCATGTTTCCGAAATGGCCTGGTATCGCGTCAATCATCCCTCCGATCTGCTGAAGGAAGGCGATGAACTG
>JAEEGL016058260.1_pt1 | contig 11845 bp, 11 predicted proteins | sample 9134231 | NCBI WGS metagenome assembly JAEEGL01 (sample SAMN16246548, study PRJNA631951) | gut metagenome | biome: gut microbiome; feature: rumen; material: fiber-attached | host: Bos | place: Iran: Karaj | collected 2018-10 | reverse complement strand
TGTGTGAAGGAATAGGAACATTAAAAAACATATTATTTTTTATTAATCAATTGCAAATAATTTTTCATGAATTCTTTAGCAGAATTATAACCATATCTTTTTAACTTATAATCAGCAACAGCTGATTCAATAAGCATACAAATATCTCTTCCATATGTGACTGGAATGCGATAATTTGGTATATTTACACCTAATATTTTTGTAAAATTGAATTTTTTTCCCACTCTTTCAAAATATTCACGTTCTAAATTCTTAGCTTTAACAAGTGTAACTACTATATCAATCCCGCAAGTTTCTTTAATTTTTGTAATGCCAAACATTTGGGCAACATTAATTAAACCAATTCCTCTAATTTCTAAAAAGTTTCCAGCTATTTTATTAACTTTTGCCACAATTCTATTTCCTAAATTAGTTATTAAAATTGCATCATCACCAATAAAAACAGCATTATTTTTCAATAATTTAAGAGCAACTTCAGATTTACCAATCCCAGATTCCCCAACAATTAAAATCCCTACATCATCAACAGAAATTACTGTGCCATGAATGAAAGAATATGAAGATAACTTTTCAATGATCCATGAAGAAATAGAAAAAATCACCTCATGCGACCTAAGTTTTGTTGTGGCAATAGTTGATGAGAAATTTTTGGCTATTTTTAAAACTAAATTATCATATTCAAAGCCTTTACACAAAATAAGTAATGGAGGTTTTAATTTAATTACGCGTTTGATTGAATCCTCAATCAGTTTTATATTTCCAAGTTTCTTAAAAAAATCACTTTCCTTTGATCCTCATATAACTAAAGATTTAATATATGGAAATTTAATCTCTTTGCTTGTACATGCAAGTTCTAAACCAGTTCTGTTTATTGATGGACTTGCTATGAAGTTTTTTTCAAAATTACCTTTTATTTTTACTACACACTCTAATCGTTTAATTATTGATTTAATATGAATATTATTTTTTGTCTCATCTACTAAATTTTTGCTGCTTTTTAATAACTTGGCCATATTAAGAGTATTTTATAAAATAAATTAAATCATTTTTCTTGAGGAATTTTATTGAACTAGAGATTCTATATAATGAGCCGCCCTTAGCACTTTTAATAAACTGAATAATGGCATCAATCTTATTTATACTTATTCTTTTTGGAAAATGCTCTATTAGTAATTTATATATCAATTCTCGTTGCAACATATGGCATTTAATGTTAATAAATTTTTTACATGAAAAATTACTATGTTCTCATAGCCTGTATAAAGTTTCAGATTTATTCCTAATTTTTTCATTTAATTTATTCAATGAATGAAATTTTTTAACCTCTTTTAAAAATTTCTGTTTAGAAAATTTCTCTATTCTTTTTCTAATCATATTCCGTTTATATGAGATATCCTTATTAGTTGAATCTAATGCAAAACTAATATTATTATTATTGCAATAATCGACTAATTCTGACTTTCTACAGTTTATAAAAGGGCGCAAAATCTTTAATGATTTATAGTTACTATTTTTTTTAATCCCAAAAAACAAGGTTTTGCTGCATTTTTCATATTGCATTATTGCAGTTTCTAAAAAATCATCAAGATGATGAGCCACAAGAACTGAACTAAGCTTGAGTTTTTTAGCAATTTCAAGGAAAAATTCATAGCGAATTTTCCTCGCTCAATCTTCAAAATTTTTAAATGGTTTATCAATATAAATTGTTGGTTTAATTGTTTTAATAAATAATTTTATTCGATTCTTGAGACAATACTTTTTTACTATGTTAGTATCCTTCGAAGAGTCTTTCCTAAAATTATAATTGACATGGCATACACACTTGATGTTTTTTTTATAAATGTCAAGCAATGCCATAGAATCTGGTCCACCAGATATGGCAGCAATATAATCCCCTTTAATCTTCAGCATTTGGATTTTTTGGCAAACCTGGCATTCGGTAAATTTTTCCACAAATTAAAATTATTAATTTAGCTCCATTTGCTAATAATACATCATCAATAATCAATTTATCATTTGGATTATAAACAAGTTTTTTTGGATCAGAAGAAAAACTATATGGTGTTTTTGCAAAACAAACTGGGTAATTTAAATTTCTATATTTGTTTAATTTTTCCTTTGCTACTTTAGAAAAAATAGCATCAGATTTCAATCCATAAACATTATGAACAATAATATTTATTTTTTTCTTTAAATTTTGATCATCCTTATATATTTTTTTTAAATTATTTTTTTGTTTACATTGATTGATAACTAATCCTGAAAGTTGTTTAAATGAACTAGAACCTAATTCAGGCGAACAAAATGAATATTTGATCTCATTTTTCTTAATTCATTTAACCAATATTTCAAGTAATTTTTTGTTATCATCGCGAAATTTATTAATTGCTATTATTGGTTTTATCCCAAAACTAGTTATTAATTTAATATGCTGGTTAAGCATTTTTAAACCATTAGAAATTTGATCAGATTTTTTTTCTACTTTATTATTTTGATTATGATATAAAATCGATTTTAGCGAAATACATAATAAAACACAATCAGGTTTAAAACCTAATGGTGAAACTATATCCATAAATTTTTCAAATCCAAGATCACTACCAAAACCACATTCAGTAACAACATATTCAGCATATTTGAATCCTAAATTTAATGAAATAACTGAGCTACAGCCATGAGCAATATTGGAAAATGGTCCACCATGCATCAAACATAAAGTATTTTCCTTAGTTTTAACAGCATTAGGATACAGTAATTCGTTAGATAAAATTTTTATTGCATTTGTAATTTTAAAGTCTTTAACATAAACTGGTTGATTTTTAAAATTATAAGCAACTATGATATTATTAACTCTTTTTATAAAATCAATCCAATTTTTTGACAAGCATAATATTGCCATAATTTCGCTAGAAGCTGTAATATCAAACCCACCATCATATGAAATTTTTTTCTTTTCATTAATCCATATGTGTATGTTGCGCAAAGACCTATCTGATATATCAATAACTCTTCGTCATGTAATTCTTTTTGGATTAATCATTAATTTACTTTGATAATACACATGATTATCTATCAATGAAGAAATTAAATTATGAATTGTCTCAATTTTAAAAAAATCTCCATTCAAGCCATAATTTATTAATTTTTCAGGAACAATTGCAGATCTTTTAAAACCAGTTGCGCCACCTTTTCAACCTAGTGTGGGCCCAATTGAAGGCTGACGAAGACAAACAATTGTTTTTTTATTTTTATTTAATGCATCACTAAGACCTATTGCGGTTGTTGTCTTTCCTTCTCCGAATGGAGTAGGACTTAATGAGGTAACAAGAATAAGTTTTTTGTTTTTTACTTTCTTTAAAGTTGAAAAATTGCATATAATTTTTGCAGATTCTTCTCCAAAATTTTTTATTCTACTGCTAGCTATTTTATAAGATTTAAGAATTGAATTTATATTAGTCATAAATTTAATCTAAGAAATGTTGTATATTATTAAGTATTCTTTTTTTACCAACTATGGTAAAAATTTTATTCATTTCAACACCATGTTCCATACCTATACACACAACTCTTAAAGGCATAAAAAAATTTTTTCCCTTAATTTCTGGAAGCTCATTTTTCAAATTATTAATTAAGGTTGTTGATGTTTGCATTGTAAGCAAATCTATTTTCAATAAGTTATTTTTTAAACATGCAATAACTTTTTTTGATGAATCTAATTTCATAAAATCAAGCAAATTCTGACTAACATTATTGAGATTTATGTTGCCAAAACTATTTTTAATTAAATCGTTAATCTCCTTACCATAGCTTAATTGATTTTTAAAAGAAAGGAGTAATAAATCTTCATTATCTGTAATTTCATTAATATTTACTGACAAAAAATGTTTAACAAAGTCTAAATATAATTCATCGCTATAGCTCCTAATATATTGTGAAGAAACTCATAAAAGTTTTTTAATATCAAAAAATGCTGGAGATTTTGAAATAGCAGGCAAATCAAATTCCTTAATAAGATCATGAATATTAATAATTTCATTATTTGAATTTGAATGTCATCCAAGCAATGCTAAAAAATTAACCAAAGCTTCATGAGGGATGCCCATATTCCTATAATCTTCTATGAATTGAATTAACTTTGTATTTCGCTTAGAAAGTTTTTTTCCTGTTTCATCAACTATAACTGATAAATGTCCATATTTTATTTCATAATCGTTCATGCCTAAAGCATTTCTTATAGCTATTTGGTAAGGTGTATTACTCAAATGTTCCTCACCGCGCAAAACATGTGAAATTCTCATGTCATAGTCATCAATTACAACCGAGAAATTGTACATTGGGTAATTGTTAGATTTTAAAATCACAGGGTCTGTGAGAGAATTTGTAGGAACAGCAACATGTCCTCTTATCAAATCATCCCACTCAATTAATTTATTATCTTCAATTTTTAATCTAATAGTGAATGGAACATTATTTTTTAAATTATTCTCAATTTCTTGTTTTGACAAATTTAAACATCGACGATTGTATTTTGGAGTCAAGTGTTTTTTTATTGCATTTTGTCTTTGCTCATTAAGCATTTCTTCTGTGCAAAAACAATAATAACATTTACCTTCTTTTAGTAATTTATAAGCCAATTCTTTATATCTTAGTAACTTATCAGTTTGTTTGTATGGGCCATATTTTCCTGGATTAATCAATGATTCATCGGGTTTAATGTTCATTCAAATTAAATTATCAAGTTGCGATTTAACCCCACCTTCAACATTTCTTGTTATGTCTGTATCTTCTATCCTAACAATAAATTTACCATTCATATGCTTTGCATATAAATAATTAAATAATGCTGTTCTCGCACCACCTATATGAAACTTACCTGTTGGACTCGGTGCATAACGTGTTCGTATGTTTGCTTGTGTCATATTCATATTTAATTTTATATTATTTTCAAATAGTGGTTTGTTGCTTAAACCATTATGTAAAGGATTTTCCAAAATTACATTTTGTTTAATGTATAATCACTAAACACATCAGCATGAATTAATATTAATTATGCTAGTTAGCAAGTCTCCAATACGATTAAAGTAAGTTAGCTGGAACTGAAATAATTTATGCTAAATGGATGATTAAAAATTAATTTTATCGCTTTTTTTGTGAATTATTAATGAAAGGATATATTTTTAAATGTCACGTTACACAGGCAGTATAAATCGCAAATCTCGTCGTTTGGGTTTTTCAATTCTTGAAAATAATAAAGAATTTTTAAAAGGAAAAAAAAGACAATATCCACCAGGACAACATGTTTCAACTATTGGTAGAAAACTTTCTGGTTTTGGAAAACAACAAGTTGAAAAACAGAAATTAGCATACATGTATGGAATGAATAACCGCCAATTCCAAAGATTATTTTTGGTTGCTAAGAAGATGCAAGGATCAACATCATTGAATTTGTTAATTGTTTTAGAATCAAGACTTGATAATATGGTTTATAGAATGGGATTTGCACCCACACGTAGATCAGCTAGACAATTAGTTGCACATGGGCATATTCTTGTAAACGGTAAAAAATGTGATATTCCTTCAAAATTATTGAAAATTAGTGATGAAGTCAGTGTCAAAGAAAAATCACGTAAATTGCCTATTGTAAAAGGAGTAGAAAATTCTAATACATTAGGATTTGTAAAAGTTGATAAACCTGCATTCAGTGGAAAATTTATAAGATTCCCTGAAAGAAGCGAACTAAACCAAGATATAAATGAAACTTACATAGTTGAATGATTTAGTAGAATTGTTAAATAAATTTATTTAATTAATTTAGTGAACGTATATAAGTTTAATAACTTACTAATACTAATATTTTTTTGATTCTCTTAACATATCCTTTTTCTTATTTTCCTCGCGCTTGTCATAACTTTTTTTAGATTTTGCTAAACAAATTAAAATTTTTATTTTATTTTTTAATAAATAAACAGATTTGGGTATCAGAGTAAGTCTTTTCTTTTTTACTAAGTATTGAATTCTGATAATTTCATTTTTGTGAAGTAATAATTTTCTACTCCTACTTTCTGCAAGATTATTTACATTCTTCACACCATTATATGGTGCTATGTACATATTTATAATGTATGCTTCATTTTTTTTAAAAGCAACAAATGATTGGTCAATACTAGCATTTGCTAAAATTAAGGATTTAACTTCACTTCCTTTTAAAGAAATGCCAGCTTCAATTTCCTCGATTGAAAAATAATTTAAATTAAATTTTTTATTTGAAAGAAGTATATGCATATTAAATCCCTAAGTTTTCAATAAGTTCAAAATCAATCTTCCTTAACTCTTTATTAGCACTGATACATTTTACTTTAACTCAAGTACCAATTCTAATAACTTGGGAAGTTTTTGAACCAATTAACTGATTTAATTCAGAATTAAATACATAAAAATCATTCTTAAAATTTGACATGCATATTAAACCTTCAATAGTATTGGATAATTGAACAAATGCACCATAAGGTGAAACTGATGACACAAAGCCTTTAAAAACATTTCCAATTTTAGTGGACATAAACTCAGCAAATTTCATTGATTTGACTTTTCTTTCGCATTCTATAGAAATAATTTCTTTGTTTGATGAAATTTGACAAAACTCATTTAAATGAGATATTAATTGTTGACGTTCATCATCGGTGTATGAATTTTTATCAAATAAAAACATCCAAAGAATTCTATTAACAAGTAAATCTGGATACCTTCTAATTGGCGAAGTATAATGGGTATAATTTTTTAATGCTAAACCAAAATGGCCTAAATTATTAATAGAATATTTTGCCTTAGACATACACCTCAATAACAATAAATTTATTAAACTAAGATGTTTATTACTAATATTATCTTTAAGTCAAAATGATATATCTTTTGCATGTATGTTTTTTAAATCTGTATTGATTTTAAATTTAAGTGATTTTGCCTCTGATAATAGCAAGTGAATTTTAGTAACATCAGGTTTTTCATGAACACGATAAATAAAAGGTATTTTATTTTTACACGCGAATATTGTAATAGATTCATTTGCTGCAAGCATAAAATTTTCTATCAGATTTTGTGCATTCCCTAAATGACGTAATCTTACATCAATTGGAAAGCCATTTTTATCTAAAATAACTTCGGCTTCGGGAACATTAAAATTAATATATCCTCGTTGCATTTTAACAGCATCAAGTATCTTATGTAATTCATATGCATTTCTTAGCATCTCTTTTATACTTTCATCATCCTTTAAATATGAATAGTCATCAAAAAAATGATTAACTTCATCATATGAAAAACGTCTTTTATTTATTATTATCGATGGATATACTTTAATATCTACTATTTTCCCAAGATGATTAATTGTCATTTCACATGTTGTTGTAAAGCGTTTTTTATTAGGAATTAATGAACATATATCATCAGATAAAATATGTGGTAACATAGGTATAACACGATCAGCAAGATATATAGAAGTCCCTCTTTCTCTTGCTGATTTATCGATTTCATCATTAAATTTAATAAAATTACACACATCAGCTATTGACACATAAAGTTTAAACTTGTCATTATCTATTTTTTGAACGCAAATAGAATCATCAAAGTCTTTGCTTTCTTCCGGGTCAATTGTAACAAAATTCAAATGTGTTAAATCTTTTCGCAATTTGATTTGTTTCTCATTAATATTGATACTAATCTCACGTGATTTAGCCAAAACAACATCACTAAATTCTGGAGATATACCGCTATCTAAAACTACTGATAAAATATCTACACCTACATCATTTTTATGTCCTATTATTCTGCTTACAGAGCAATAGGCTATATTATTATTAAATCTATTTATTTTAACTAGTATTTTTTGATTGTTAGCTAATCCATGATGGTCATCTAAAATCATTTTGTAATACATTTTTTTGTCATCAGGCAAGCAAATATAATTGTTATTTGAGTCAATTTCGAATAAGCATGAATAAAATTTTTTTTCATGAGAAATAACTTCACAAATGTATGCATCAATTCTATTCTGATCATCACTATTACGCATAGTATAAAATTTAACTATATCTCCATTTAGTGCTCCATTTAAATTACTTCTATGAACAAAATATTCGCTCCCATCATTTGAAGAAACAAATCCAGAAAGTGATGAAATAATTTTCATTTTCCCTTCATATAATTTTTGAAAATTAATTTCTCCATTGATATATCCTTTGACTAAACTTTTAGTTTTCTTTAATTGTTTAATGTTGCCAGATAAAATTAATTTATTAACTATTTGATAAAAATTTTTTTTCAAAAAAGAACTATTTTGAAATAGTTTTATGACTTTTTTATTTAACAAGAAAAGTGAAATAGGTTTGATTTCATGTGAAATAACATGAAGAATGACTTTTTTTAGTCTTTTTTCTTCACTCTCTAATCACATATTTGAAAACAAATTATTTACTAGAAATATGGGATATTATCAGAATAACAAACGATACAAATACTAAAACAAACATCACCATTTGCAAAATTTTAATAAACCCACGATCTTTTGTTTTTTTAAATAACTCTAAATCTTGACCTGCCATTGCACTCAAACCACTAGTAGAACCACTACTTGATAAAAGCAAACCAATGATAGTGCATACAGCACCTATAACTATCAATACAATGTCAAATCAATTCATATTTGGTAATTATAACATTATTACCAATGCACTAAATGGCAAATATTAAACATCAATAATACCAATAATCTATTAAATCAAAAAATCTTAATTAAATCATCGAAATAATATAATTATTGTTTTAATAATTTCCAAATATGAAAAAAACCATAAAAAAACTAATTATACCTGCAGCAGGTTTTGGAACAAGATTTTTACCTGCAACAAAAGCACTAGCAAAAGAAATGCTTCCAATATTAAATTTTCCAACCATTCACTATATTGTTGAAGAAGCAATCGAGGCTGGGATTGAAGATATTATCATTGTTGTGTCTTCACAAAAAAATTCAATAGTTGATTATTTCGATTCATCCTTTGAACTTGAATATACATTGAATGAAAGAAAAAAAGATGAACTATTAAAATTAGTAAAACGAATTTCTAACATGGCAAATATTTTTTTTGTAAGACAAAAAAAACAATTAGGTCTTGGGCATGCAATAAGTGCAGCTAAACAATTCATTAATAATGAACCTTTTGCAGTAATTTTAGGTGATGATTTGGTTTTCACAAAAAAAGGCACCAAAAATGCTATTAGACAATGTATAGATGCATTCAATAAATGCAAATCAACAATCTTAGGTGTGCAAAAAGTACCTTTAGATCAAGTCAATAAATACGGTATTATTAAAATTAAGTCTAAACTTAGCTCAAATTTATTTAAGATTGCAGATGCAATTGAAAAACCATCTCAAGAAAATTCTCCAAGTCAGTATGCAATATTAGGTAGATATGTTTTATTACCTGAAATATTTGAAAGTTTATCAAAAGTAAAATTTGATAAATCTGGAGAAATTCAACTAACAAATGCAATTAAATTAATGTTGAAAAAAAACAAAAATGTTTATGCATATTGTTTTGAAGGAAATAGATTTGATATTGGCAATAAAGAAGGTTATCTCAAAGCTATATGCTACAAGTCATGTGAAGACCCAAAATTAAAAAAAATTCTGTTCGATTTTTGCTCTAGTAGAATGAATAATAAATAATAATTTATGAAAATTTCATTTGATATTATGGGCTTTGATAATCATATTAATGAAGCAATCAAAGCAGCAAGAATATTTAAAAAAAAACATAATGATTTGTCAATCATACTAGTTGGGCAAAAAAATGAAATAAATAAATACATAAAAAAAAATGAATTTGACATTTGTGATTGTCCTGATATAGTTAAAATGACAGATTCTCCAATGACTGCAATGAGGAAAACTAAATCAAGCATGTACAATGCAATAAAATTAGTTGATGATAATTATGCTGATGGTGTTTTATCTGCTGGATCTACCTCATGTTTTGTTACAATTTCATACTTGTTACTAAAAACAATTAAAGGAGTGACAAAACCAGCGTTTATGTCATTCCTACCAACAACGAAAAATAAAATAACTGGGATGCTTGATGTTGGTGCAAATAAAACTTGTAGTGGATTAGACCTTTATATTTTTGCAAAAATGGCAAACATTTATTTTAAGGTTATTGAGGGTTATACTAATCCGAAAATTGGCATTATAAATATTGGCGTTGAAAAAAATAAAGGTTTTGAATATCATCATATTGCCAATGAGAAGATTTCAAATGACAAATCATTAAATTATCTCGGTTTTGTCGAACCAAGATATGTTTTAAATGGCTATGCTGATATTTTAATTTCAGATGGATATTCAGGTAATATAGTTTTAAAATCTGTTGAAGGTGCATTAAAGGCGATTTCAACAGTTATGCATTCATCATATAAAATGCCATATAACTGACTAGCCCCGGTCTTTTCTTTTTTTTCACTTCAAAAAATTAAAAAAACTTTTGATTATAAAAAACGAGCAGGTGCTATCGTATTAGGTTTAACTAAACCTGTAGTTAAAACTCATGGTTCTGCCGAATGCCAGCAATTTTTATCCTCTCTTGATTTACTATACAGAATTATAAAGAATGACATCTGTAACAAATTAAAAAGAGAACTAACAAAAGGGCATGGAAATAAAAAATTTATTTAAAAAAATAAACATATCACCAAAAAAATATAGTCTGTATTATGAAGCTTTAACACATTCTTCATATTCGAATGAAAATCATTTAAATTACAACTATGAGCGTTTAGAATTTTTAGGTGATGCAATAATTTCTTATTATGTTACAAACTATTTATTTAACATAAAGCCTGAATTAAAAGTAGGTGAAATGTCCAAAAAGAAAATAATAATGGTTCAATCAAAATCAGAAATATTTGCTGCAAAGAAATTAAATTTACAAGAATATGTATATCTGGGGAAATCACTTTTTAATGATACAAAAAATCTCGATAGAATTTATGAAGATATTTATGAGGCATTAGTAGGTGCAATATATCTCGACCAAGGCATTAGCAAAGCTACAAATTTTATCAAAAATACACTCATAAAATACTATGAAAATTTAAATTTTGCTAATCAGTATGATTACAAATCAAAATTTCAAGAATTAATGAAAGAATATTCTAAAAATAATATTGAATATAAATTGATAAGAAATAGCAAAGATGAATACAAAGTTGAACTTTGGCATTCTAACATAAAATATGGTTCAGGGACTGGAAAAAGAATAAAAGAAGCTGAACAAAATGCGGCAAAAGAAGCATTGAAGCATTTTGTTGGTTGAGAAAATAAATAAATTAAAATTTTTAATAAATTTTTCTATAAATTTTAATCACTTTTTTTGTAAAAATTAATATATATTTTAATAGAAATAAAAACCCAAAATAAAATACATAATAAATGATTTTTTTAAAAAAATTTATAGCAAGTGGTTTTAAATCTTTTGCTAACAAGGTTCAAATAGATTTCAAAAATTCTACATCGGGAATTGTTGGCCCAAATGGAAGTGGAAAATCAAATATTGTTGATGCTGTTAGATGAGTCTTAGGTGAAAAATCAAATAAAAATCTTCGAAGCAAAATTAGTGAAGACATGTTATTTAGTGGGACTAGCGAGCGACAACCTGCTAAATTTGCTGAAGTTATATTAGAATTTGACAACTAAAAAAATTCATTGCATTCAAAAGAAAAAAATATAGTAATCAAAAGAAAATTAACGAAGGGTGAAGGAACAAATGAATACTCTATAAATGGGCAATCA